>Ga0070658_10001348_pt1 | contig 20969 bp, 12 predicted proteins | sample KBSC13metaG_FD_64664 | JGI IMG/M metagenome (GOLD analysis project Ga0070658, IMG submission 64664) | Corn rhizosphere microbial communities from Kellogg Biological Station, Michigan, USA - KBS C1-3 metaG | ecosystem: Host-associated > Plants > Roots > Rhizosphere > Soil ...
CTCACGGCCAATGGCAACGTGGCCTTGGGAAGCGCGGCCACGACTCCCGAGCGCACGCACCTCAAGCTCGAAATCGGCGGGGCAGGCAGCGCGGCGAACGCCGGCACGACCTATGACCAACTCGACGTCACCGGAGCGTCCCGCTCGGTCTCGCTCACGAACGTGAATCTCGATCTGTCGCTGGTGAATGGATTCAGTTCGTTCACCGGCGCGACATTCAACACCGGCACCAATCAGTTCAACCTGGATGGCGACAAGTATTTCATCCTGACGCTTGCCGCTTCCAATAGCTCCCTGGGAGGCACGACCTTCGCCAACCAGGGAGCAGTCGATCCGAACCTTTTGGGATTCAACACGATCACTCTGGGCGGCCAGGTCTTTGCGATCAGCTACACGGCGGACTTCGGCAACAACTCGTTCACAGGCGGTAACGACGTGGCGATCATGGCCATCCCCGAACCGAATTCACTGGCGATGTTGGCGGCTGGGATCGGCATGGCGCTGGGGATGCAGCGCTTCCGCAGAAGGCGGGGTTGAGGGGAAGGAAGTGCCCGGTGCCCAGTGTTGAGAAGTTGCGGCAAAGCGTTGCACAACAGAGAACCAAGCACTGAGAACTGAGCACTTGGAATTACGCGGCTGGCCACGTAAACCTGTGCCCGCATGTTCATTACTACTGAAGGTCAGGCTGTCTGAGAATGGATCATACGCACGATCCTCTTAATGAAACGGCCGGACAGGGCGAGGCCGTCCGCGATCTGGCCTCGGGCATTCAGCGGGCCCAGGAGAATCTGTTGCGGCTTCAGTACGACGAGGGCTATTGGGTCGGGGAACTGATGGTCGATTGCACGCTGTGCGCCGACTACATTCTCTTCATGCACTGGTCTGGCAAGGTAGATCGGGTCCTCCAGGAGAAGTGCGTCGCCCATATTCGCCTCCGGCAGCTATCCGATGGCGGGTGGAACACTTACGATGGTGGACCGAGCGAGGTGAATGCCTGCGTGAAAGCCTACTTCGCCTTGAAGCTGGCCGGCCATCAGCCGTCGTTTCCCTGCATGCGGGAAGCGCGGGCGACGATCCTGCGGCTCGGCGGGATCCCGCGCATGAATACCTACGCGAAACTTTACCTCGCCCTGCTGGGGCAGTTTCCGTGGAAGTATCTGCCGACGATCCCGGTGGAATTGACACTGCTTCCCAAGTGGTTGTTCTTCAACATCTACGAGCTGTCGTCGTGGAGCCGTGCGATGCTCCTGCCGCTCGCGATCATCAATCACTTCAAGCCGACCCGGCAGCTCCCGGCCGAGTTTCATTTGCACGAGCTGTATCCGGCGGGATTGGAACAGACCGATCTCTCGATGCCCTGCGGCTCCCGGTTCTTTAGCTGGCGCAGCTTCTTCCTGCGGGCGGATCGAGTCCTGAAAGCACTAAGCCGCTTCGGTTGCCGGCCGCTGCGCCGCGTGGCCTTGCGCAAAGCGGAGGGGTGGATGACCGAGCGCATGGGGGAGGGCAGCGACGGTCTCGCGGCCGTTTTCCCGGCAATGCTCAACGCGATCATCGCCCTCAAGGCGCTCGGCTACCCGGAGGACGATCCGTTGATGCAAAAGGCGGTGAAGGATTTCGAAGGGCTCTTCGTGGATGATCCCGAGGACTTTCGCATTCAGCCCTGTCTCTCGCCGATCTGGGACACGGCGATCAATGTCATTGCGCTGGTCGAGTCGGGGATGAAGGCCGACCACCCGGCGGTCACCCGCGCCGCGGAATGGCTCACGAAAAAGGAGGTGCGGATCAAGAGCGATTGGGCGCACAAGAATCCGCATCCCGAGGCGAGCGGATGGGCCTTCGAGTTCAACAACGTCCACTTTCCCGATACCGATGACACGGCGATGGTCCTGATGGCCCTGCGCCTCGTCCAGCCGCGGGATGAAAGGGAGCAGGCGAAAGTTTTCGGCCGTGCCGTGCCGTGGTTGCTGAGCTTTCAGTGCCGCGACGGAGGGTGGGGGGCCTTCGACAAGGAAGTGACCCAACGCTGGCTGGAGGACGTGCCCTTCGCCGATCACAATGCCATTCTCGATCCCACGTGCAGCGATCTGACGGGCCGGACGCTCGAATTGCTGGGCTACATCGGCCATGACCGCGAGAGCGCCTGCGTGCGGCACGCGCTGGCGCATCTGCGTGCCACGCAGGAAAAGGACGGCTCGTGGTACGGGCGTTGGGGCGTGAACTACATTTATGGAACGTGGCAGGTGCTGCGCGGGTTGCGCGCCATCGGGGAAGACATGCGGCAGGATTGGATCGTCCGCGCGCACGAATGGCTCGCGAGCTGCCAGAACGACGATGGTGGCTGGGGGGAAACCTGCGCGACCTACGATGAGCCCACGCTCAAGGGCAAGGGAGAGAGCACGGCTTCGCAAACTGCCTGGGCCCTGATGGGCCTCTGCGCGGCCGGCCTCCAGGATTCACCGGCCGTCCAGCATGGCGTCGACTTCCTGCTCGCCACGCAGAATCGGGACGGCTCCTGGTTCGAATCCCAGACGACGGGCACCGGCTTTCCGCGGGTGTTCTACCTCCGCTACGACATGTACCGGAATAACTGGCCGCTGCTCGCCCTGGCGACGGTCGCCAACTACCGCAGCGGACTCTTCCACCAGCCGAGTTTCTATCAGTCCTGAATCCGTCGCAGCAGCAATGCCGCGCCGGCGCACGTCACGATCGCGCCCACGAAGAGAAAGCAGAGGTCGCCGACGATCGACGAAAACCCTGCATTCCCGAGGCTCACCAATCGAAACGCATGGCAGTAGTGCGTGAGCGGAAATGCCTGGGCAAGGATGCGGATGGAAGCGGGCAACTGGTCCAGCGGCGCAAAAGCTCCCGAGAGGGGAAACACCGGGAGCAAATAGAAAACGGCGATCTGAATGGCCTGGGCCTGGGTCTGGGAGAAAGCGGAGATTAGCAGCCCGGTGCCGAGAGAACACATGAGGAAGAGCAGGCACAGTGCGGAAAGCAGGCCAGGCGCACGGTAGTTGACGTGAAAGTGGAAGTGGCCCGTCGCCAGCGTCACCGCGATCAACAGGATCGAGACTGCGAGATAAGGCAGGACCTTTCCGAGCACGATCTCGTAGCGGTTGAGCGGGCTGACCAGCAGTTGCGAGAGCGTGCCGGATTCCCGCTCGCGCGTGATGGTGCACGCCATGAGCGTGACGGAAAGCAATTGCAGGATGAGGCCCACGATCCCCGGCATGACGTAATCGATGAACTTCAGCTTCGGGTTGTAAAGTATCTCGCTCTGCACCGCCCAGGGCGTCATCGACGACGTAAACTGCTTCCGTACTTCCTCCGGGATTTGCTTGCCCAATTCGATGACGGAATCGGGCAGCTGATCGATCATGTCCTGCCGGGAAGCGAGCTGAAACTCCCCGAGGCTCTGCTGCACCGCGCCTTCCAATTGGCCGGCGGTGCTCGTGTCCATGCCATCGAGCACGAGGTGCAGGGGCAGGGGATCGCCATTGCCGAGGCTCTCGCCCCAGTGGGGCGGGATCACGACTTCCGCCCGCACACCTGCGTGCAAGAGGTCTGGCGATTGTGTGGACGGTCCCTCGGCGATGCGCCACGCGAAGGTCTTGTTTTCCTTCAGGTGGTCCATGAGCAGGCTGCTTTGCGGACTCCCATCGGCATCGCGCAAGATGGCCGGGGCGTCTGTGATTGAGGTTTCCTCGAAGGCGTGCCCGAAGAGGAGCGTGAACGCGGGCGGCAGGGTGAGGATCAGGATCAGGATCCGCCAATCGCGCAGAATATGGAGAAACTCCTTCCTGGCCACGCTGCCGATGGATCGAAGGCTGGCAATCGCGTTCATGGCAATGGGGTGCGGTCGAGAATCTGATCGTAGCCTTGGGAGTAGGCTTTGAACACGTCTTCCATATCCGGATCGACCCAGGCGTAGCCGAGCCAGTTCAATTCCTTGAAAGGCCAGCGTGCCTGCCACGATCGGAGCAGGTCTTCTGCTCGTGCCGAGTAGATGCGGACCCGCCCGCTTCGCAGGGCCACTCCCAGGATTCCATCGACTCCGCGGAGGCTCACCAGCGCGGTCATCACCGGCTCAACCTGGATTTCCAGGAGCTTCCCTTTGAAGTGCCGCTTGAGGCTATGCGGCGACTCTTTGGCGAGTAGCCGTCCCTCGTGAAGAAAACCCAACTCCGTGCAGCGTTCCGCCTCATCCATGTAGTGGGTGGTCACAAAAATCGTGGTCCCTCCGTGACTCAGTTGATACAGCAAATCCCAGATTTGCTGGCGATGCACGGGGTCGAGGCCGGAGGTTGGTTCGTCCAGGAAGAGCAAAGCGGGTTCGTGCACCAGTGCGCAGGCGACTGAGAGCATCTGCTTCATTCCGCCGGAAAGACTTCCGGCAAAGGCCGACTGGATGCCCGAGAGGTCGAGCAATTGCAGGAGCGTCTTGATCCGGTCCTCCAGCGCCCGGCCATGCACCTGGTAGGCCGACCCGAAGAACCGAAGATTCTCGAGCACGGTCAGGTCGGGATAAAGACTGAACTTTTGCGCCACGTAGCCGAAGCTGGACCGGATCTGGTAGCGATCCTTCCAAACGTCCAGCCCACCGATTGAACCATTCCCTCCGGTGGGTTTCGTCAGACCGCAGAGCATCCGCATGGTGGTGGTTTTCCCGGCGCCGTTCGCCCCAAGAAATCCGAAGACCTCGCCCTTGGGAATCCTCATCGACAACGCGTCCACCGCCACGTGGTCGCCAAACGACTTCGCCAAATGATCGAGCACGATAAGCGGTTCTGACATCAACGGATCTCGAAAAGCAGGGACATGGGTGGATGGGCACGCTAGTAAAATCCGGGATGAGCGCCAGAAAAACGTCTGGTGTCCGGGAATTGCCTCCCATCGTCCATTCCCCCGCGCAGCGGATGCAGTGCCGCAGCAGGGTTCCGTCTACGTAGCGGCGCATTCATTCGCCGAACCTTTGCAGCAGAGCAGTGTCCCTTTTCTGAAGCGACGTTACTCGAGCCTCCCGGCGCTCTCCGCAGCCGAGGTTCCGCGAATAATTCGCGGCTACGTAGACCGCATCTGCTCACGGGCGCGTCATACCCGATGCGTTCGCACGCCGAGAATAGTCATGGCGCTCGCCTTCCCGCCTGTAGATAATTTCCCGTCTATGCATCGCCGATTTTGTCCGCCCATTCTCATCGTCGGAATATTCGCACTCGTCGCAGGCGCAAACCTCCACGCCGACCCCGTGGCCGAAATGACCTCATTTTCGGTCTTCAAAACGGTCAATCTCGAGAAACTCGCTTCCGGAACGGTGATGTCCGTCCGAGGAGTTCCGATGAGCGGGGCGCGGGATCTCGCGCTGGAAAGCTGCTACGTTGTCCGCAAGCCGCTGCAAAAGACGGCGGACTTCCAGCGCCTGTGGAATGCCGCCCGGCACTCGGAACTCAAGGTCTACCTGCACGCCGATTTCCCGCTCCCGCCCAATGCCGCGCAATTCCAGCAGGTCGGCAACGCGCCAGCCAATGCCTCGGTGAAGGCGCTCATGGCCGTCACGGAAAAGCTTCCCGCCAGCAGTGCGGAATTGCAATTGAGCAATGCCGACGCCAAAGCCTTCAAGCCCGGGTCGGGCTTTGCCGCGTATTGGTCCAATCTCCTTTTTCATCGTGCCGAGACGTATGTGTCCGGAGGTTTTGCCGCGTTGCCGCCGTACGAAACCAAAGGGGAAGCAGTTCGCAACGGGGACGAGATTGCGCGCCTCCTCAAGGCGGCCGGCAAGGTGAAGACGCAGTTTTCCGCGTTGCTGGACGGAACACCGCTCCTTGGTGGCAAGGCCGCGTTCCCGGCGTCCTTCTATTGGGAAATGTTCGACGTCGAGGGCCTGGCGGCCTTCAATCTTGGCGTCCTTTACGGACGGTCCACTCCCGGCGGCTACCAATCCGTGGATGCGCAATACTACGCCAGCGGCGGTTACTACACGTTCCTCACCTTTTGCCAGATGTGGCCGGTAACGATCGGTTCGCAGGAATGCACGCTGGTGTGGCGGGGAGACTTGATTTCGTCGCCGGGACTCGCCTCCCTGCACGGAGTGGAACGCATGGGATCCAGCACCGCCATGATGCGCGAGACGCAGCGGAACATTAAATGTTTGCTCGACGATGCGAGCAAATCTCCCTGATTCTAGGCCGGTTGAATTCCAGATTGATCCTCATTCGCGAAACGATTTGCCGGCCGTGGCTCCTGCTCGCGGTTTCGGCGACGCTCTTTTCGGCCACTACGAAAGCCCTGGCGGAGGGGGAGCAAAAGCCCTCAGTAGAACTTCCAGGGGGGCAGAAATCCGACGTATCGTGGGAGGTGGATGCGGATGTTTCCGGCATCACGAAGTCCCGATTCGAAGGCGCGTCGCGGGACAGTGACGTGGGCGTGCTCGATACTTCGTTCAATGCGGTGGCCTCGCTCGATGGCAAGGGTGGCATCCTCTACCGTTTCGGCATCGATTATCAACGCCACGATTTTGTCGGAGTCCAATCGCAGCCCATTCCCACCACGCTTCAGTCCTACAGCCTGACCGTGGGCGCTGATTTCCAGTTGGGCGACGCCTGGTTGGCCCGCATCGATTTTCAGCCCGGTTTCTATGGCAGCGGCGACGTGTTCCGATTTGGCGACTTTAATGTGCCGATTGTCATGGGGGTTTCCTATTTTGTGAACACAGACATTCAGTTGGTCGCCGGACTCAGCTTGAATTTCGAAAGGAAGTATCCGGTGCTGGGCGGCATCGGGTTGCGCTGGCGCATGGGGCATGACTGGGTGCTCAACGGCATCCTGCCCACCCCCCGGATCGAGTATAGCTTGAGTCAGTCCGTGACCGTTTACGCCGGCGCGGATTTTCGCGGAGACACCTACCGGGTGAACCGCGACTTCGGCCGGACGCATGGCACAGGTGGCCTCGACGATGCCGTCGCCGACTATTCGCAGATCCGCGTGGGAACAGGTATTTCCTGGACGATCAACCCGCACGCCACCTTCCAGATGGAGGCCGGGTTTGTGCCGGTCGATGACCTGGATTTTCACCGGGCCGATACGCGAGTCCGTTCCACGGAAACCCCGCCGTATCTCGATCTGTCGCTGAAAGCCAAGTTTTGAATAGCCGCTATTGCCCAAACTGTTTGCTGCTGATCACGCGATAGCGGTAGGGAGCGAGGATCGCTTCGGGGTCCGTTTCCGTGGAGGGCTGCTTCACATCCCCGTTCTTGTAGAATCCTGCGGTGTCCGGGTCGAGGTAACGCTCGATTTCATAGGATCCACGGAACTCCCCCAGGACCTGATCGCGGCCTTCTTTCCAAATGTTTTGGTCCTTGTCCATGGCGAGCTTCTTGAGGCACTGGACCTTGATGTGCACGGTGTAGGTGTTCGATTTGGTCGTGACGCGCGGATAAATGTACGAATACGGGCGCTCGAGGCTGTTATCGCCGGTGATCCTGTTTCCCAGCCAGAAGGTCCTCATCTTCGTGGCGATCTGGGCCACGGTATCGCCTTGGACGACTGCGGCATTGACCGCCTTTTTGTTCCCATCGGTGGAATCCACGGGAACGAGTGGAACGTCGCAGATCTCCGAGGCGGACACGAAAAAATTGGGACTCGTGCTGCTGTAGGTGCTGCGCGAGAAGCGCTCGTCGAATTGCTGGAGCGTCAAACTCGCGTCGATCGCGCGTCGCGTCGCGGTGGGCGCGTTGACGGCCGTCTGCTTGTAGCCCTGGCTCAACTTGTAGGGTAGCGAGAATCCGAACCAACCCGCTCCGCCGTCATCATCCGGGTTGAGGGTGGTCAGCATCACAGACTTCAAAATCGCGCGCATGCCGGTGTCGCGCTTGATGTAGGTGAATGGCGCAAGCTGGTAGTTGAGGTTGATCTTGCCCGCGGTGGAAAAGGGTTCACTGATCGCGTAGGGCTCCACGACCGGCATCCAGAAAAGGTCGAGCAGCAAATGATCCGGCGGCGAGGTCGTGGAATCCGGATGCGTGTAGGCGGCGCCGGTGAATGTGGACGTGAGACCCGATGGGCGAAAGAGCAGTGTTTGCCACGGCTTTCCCGCCATCATTCCGCTGGGCAGCGATCCGAGCATCACGGGCGACGAGACCTGGCGATTCGGTGAGAACAATCCGGCCTGCTGCAAGCCGGTGACCGTGTTGAAGGTCCACACATCCGAGCTGAGATAGGGGGGAGGCGTTCCTTCGTCGGGCTTGTTGAGATAGGCGCCATCGGGCGTCAATCCCGGCCCGTTGTCCCAATCGCCGGGCTGGTTCGCGGAATTTGGCACCCCGTTGATACCGTTCTGCGCATTGACTCCGGCTGCCGAGGTGGGGTTGCCGGGAATGGATGGGACAATGCGCCAAGGGGTCTGGCCATTCGTCGTATAATACGAGACGTCCTTGACCAGGTTCCCTGGCGCGGCGGAATTGGGAAACTCGAACTTGGGTCGGTTGGCGGTATTGCCACGAATGGAGCGCCAGCAGTTGCCCCAGAGACCGTGGTAGGCGGAGGCCGTATTCGTCGTGGGCGTGAGCAGCTTGAACACATCCGTGCCGTTGATCTGATTCACGGTCTCGCGTCCCGCGATCATCCGCATGTCGCAGTTGATCCCGCCGACGGGCATGAGCGAGCGGACGGTGTCGATTGCATTCAGAAACGTGTTCGAGCCCTGAATGTAATCCTGCAGCGTGTTGAGATTGAGACGTCCCCCTTTCACCTTTGAGCCTGGGCCGCCCTTGGCGAGTTCCCCTGTGTCGACGATGGTCGTGCCGCTCCAGGAGTATTTGGGAATCGGAACCGTCATCTGCGGAATGGTGAAGGTGAATGTCTGGATCACGTTCGAACTGTTGGCCGGTGCGATGATTTGTGCGGTAATCGTGCCCGGCCCCACAGTGAAGGTCGCGGGATTGACGCCGGCGACCAGGACTTCGGTATTCGGCTGAACGGAATCCGCGGGAGTGCCGATCACTCCGCTTTGCACCTCCGTCAGGCTCCCAATGCCCATGTTGCTGCCGATCTTGGAAGCTCCGTTCGCGCCGTCGCTGAAGCGGCCCTTTTCCGTGTCGGTGGACCGGAGTTGGTTCCACGGCAGGGGACCGAAATCCGCGGCCCCGCCGTTGACCGCCAACTGGATGTTCGTGAAGTTGATCCGGAGATTTTCGGAGAGCGCGGGGAATCCGACCATCGGGCAGAACAACTCGGGCACGATATTGATCTCGACGAGGGTCTGCGCTTTGGGGTCGAACGTTTTCCCGTTCACGGTTCCCGTCGATGAACCCGTGGGCATGACGGGTGGGACGGGGACCATGATGAGTGCCAATTGCGAGATTGTCTCGATGCGCCCAAATCCGCGCGTGCCCGTGGCGGGTCCGGATGGCTTGATGGGCAACACCCAGCCGCGATTCGTGGCGGCGTTCGAGTCCTGCGTGGGATTTGTGTAGCTTTTGCCGGAGTAGGACGATTGATACGTGGAGGGGAGTGTTCCATCTTCGCTGATGTCCGAGATGTTCGTGCAGCGGATGTAGTCGAAGATTTCCGTGAGGATCTGGTTGCGGTCCGACACGGCGCCGCCGGAAGGAATGGGAAACTTCGTCGCAAAATTTCCGCCGAAGCCGGGGACGGCATTGGTGGTCACGCTCTGGAGGTAGGCATAGAGCGCCTGATTGCGAGGCCCCCAATCCGCGGTCTGGCTCGTGGGATCCTGTCGCGTGAAATAGTAAACCTTCGAGGCCGTTCCCGGAATGGTAGATGCGCGTGCGATGAGCTTGTCGAATGCGGTCATCTTCGTTTGGTCCGACGGGTCGTCGATCTTCCCGATCGACTTGGTGATGGGCCACATGGCCACGCGAGGCTTTCCGAAGAGATTTTCCTCCGGCGCACGGCTATGGGCGGTGATGAAGAACATCGCCTTCTCGACCGTGTCGCGAATGTTCACCGTGGAGATGGTCTGCTCCGGACGCTGGGCGAGTTTGGAATTCAATCCAAACACAAACTCATCGGTGCTGGCGTAGAGTCGGTCGGAATCGGGGATGAGCGGTGTCGTGGTATCCGCGGTAATCGTTCCACCCCGGGTCGATCCTGTGCCGTCAATGACCCGCGGAGTCAGCTTCGTGATTCCCTCCACCAAGTCCGCGCGGGTCAGAGCGGCAAGCGATGATCCAAAGATCGGCGACAACGAAGTGGTGGCGGGGTGTCCGGGGTAGCGTTGGTATTCCTTCTGCGCGCCTTGGTAAGCGGAGAGTTGCACGTCTCCCGTGCCCGTCGGTTTGGGAGTGGTTTGTCCGATCTTCGTGTTGTCGGGGTTCGCGTTGGAAAGCGGTGTGTCCCAGTAAGTGCCTTCCGAGGCGGTGTTCACGTTGACTTTCGAACTGTCGTCATCGGCCCAGAAAGCGATCCGGCCCACGATCGGATTGCTCGCTGTTGGGACAAAGTCGTCCGTTCCGGTCCACGACGCGGTTGTCGCGTCCGCGGTGGTCGGGCTGCTCAGCTTTCCGTCGCGCAGGAAGTAGATCCAGCGCACGGGCATGGGAAGGCGGCGCGTGTCCCCGCTCGTATCCACCACGCCATTCACCCCGGCAGTGTAGCTGAACCCCTCGACGGCATTATCCACGGCGCGCGGATCGACAATGGGAAATACGGGCTTGAACGTATTCGTCGGATCTCCCGGATCGGCCGCCAGCACCGGGCGGTTCAGGTCCGTGTAGAGCGCGGGATATTTGTCCCAGTCCGAGGCGAGGTCACTCGATAACGTGTAGCCGCCCTCAATTTGATCGGACGTGACGACGAGATGATCGGACGAGTAGAGTTTGTAGTAGGCCGATGGCTTCCCCGTGTTGTCGAAGAGCCGGATCATCCCCGGTTGGGATGCCCAGGCCATGCTGCTTTGCGAGGTGGCGTCGCGAATCTGCCCGATGACCGCGCTCACGGCGGAGTCGGCCAGTTGCCTCACCGCGCCCTCGTCGGCATACGATTTGGAACTCTTGAGTTCCGTCGTCACGCTCATGAAATAGGCGACAATCAAACCCGTGATCAGTACGAGAAACACCAACACGAGCACGAGAGCCACACCTCGCTGGCAGTTGGTCCGGTGCGCTCTCATCGGCGTTATTTGGGAATACGGGAATCGCTGAGGGGAAAGCTGGATCATGGATGTCAGTTCTTTTGTTCGCGGCTCCACTTGGCCCCGCGGATACTTACGTTGGTGCTGAACACGCGATAGTTGAGCTTCTTGCGTTGCAGAGTTGCTTGCAGGGTTGCGAGATCCTGGTCATAGTTCGCGGCCTCGGTGAAGAGCCCAGTGAGGCCCAGATCGGGAGCGACCGTGCCAGTTTGCATCCGGCTGAAGGTGGCCTCGTCCACCGCCACCACGGTGAGCTGCATTACGGGTGGTAATTGGTTTTTGGGGTTGATGGTTGGGTCCGGGTTCGTCGAGGTGGAATCGTAGCTGTAGTTCGGCGCCAGCTTGGATTCCGTGGGATCTTCCTGGGGACTGAGCTTGGGCAGGAGAATCAACGCGACGATGTTTTCCCCCAGCACCCGGATGGGTCGTGCGGAGGCGGGCGACGCTTTCAAAGGATCGGTGAACCAATTCTTCGCGTTGAATGACGGTCTCCCTGAGGTGTATTTGTAGAGCGAGAGCGACTCGGAGGGCTCCATCAACTCGTAGAGCCGGAACCGATAGCGCAGCGGAATCTTCGGCCCGAGGAAACCGGGGCGCATGTCCTGATCGCTGCCGAAATCGATGAAGAACCCCCACGTGTTCAGAAGATTCTGCATGTGGACGTAGGTGGTTGTCGCCGTAAACCCGAGAGGCGCCTGGAAGAACACGGCGTGGCCCGCCGGGTACTTCAATCCGGCGAGGGCCTGTGCATCCCCCGTGATGAACCGCAACTCCGATTGACGCTTGTATGCGTCCGGCGGCTTGGTCTTATCGTCCTTTGGGTAATGATAGTCCCAATAAGTATTCAATGTCGCCTGGCTCAGCCGGCGCGTCATCGATTCAAACGCCTCGCGGGCCTCCTTGAATTGCTCGATGTTCCCGGTGGTCTGAGACCAGATCCGGCTGGTGCCGTTGGTGAGTTGCACCAGGATGACCATGAGGACGAACAGGACCGACATGGCCACCACGAGTTCCACGAGAGTGAAGGCCGTTCCTGGCCGGTGAAGTGAGGCTTTCACGTATTCCGGGAAACCAGGACGGCGTAAGTCTTGATGACGACACCAGCCGGTCTCACGATAAGGTTGTCCTGACCGAGGGGCAGATATTTGTTGCCAGGGTTTTTTGCCACTTGCACGGTCACTGTCGCCAGGCATTGCGTGCGCGTCGTCGATTGCCCGCGATCCGTGCGTGGCTTGATGCGGGTGTTCACCCAATAGACAACTCGCAATTGCTCACTACTGCTCAGTGAACCGCTGGCTGGCACGATTTCATTGCCTTGGTCGTCGAAATAGCGGAATGCGCCCGCGGCGACGCCCGGTGCCTGAAAAGTGAAGGTATCGAGAGAGGCAGGCAGATTGTCCTCGTCGGTCAGCACTTTGAAATCCGTCTGCTGCGCGTCATTGATCACGCGTTGGGCGATCTGGCTGCTGACCGAAGTTTCCACCGCTTCGCGGAATAATTGAAGACCGGTTGGAAGCAGTGCCAGAATCGAGACGAAACCGAAGGCGATGACGCCGATGGCCAGCACGACCTCGATGAGGCTGAAGGCGGCGGACGCCGGATGGCGAGAACGGAGAGTGTCAGGGCCGAAAGGTGCGGATGTTGCCATTGAATGCATCGATTTGGATGGTGTAAAAATTGGGAGGTGCGGAGTTGCGGGCGTCGCCATCGGTCAGCGCGTGGATCGTGACAAACCACGGGGCGGTGGGATTTGCGGGGTCCAGCAGGTCGGTGGAACCGTTTGGCCGGAAACGGAAGAAGCTGTAGTCGTAGACGTCTCCCACTCGGGGTAACGCAGGCGCGGTGGCGGATTTGCCCACGGGTCGCGCCGTCTGATTGAGGATCGTTGAAAGCGTGGAACTCGAGTCCATGATCATCGCCACCGGTAGACGAATGGCTTCGGTCATCGGGTTTGCGCTGCCGTCTTCCTCGATTTGGAAGAGTTGCATCCCGCGGTACTTTCCCCTCGTGGCGCTGGTGACGTTTTCTCCCGGGATCTCCGGATCACCACAGCGATAGAATCGCACTTCGATCAGGCGGTTCTTCGACAGCGCCGTTTGGCGGGCGAGGGCCAGTTGATCGTTGACCATCAGCCCCGCTTGGGCCAATTGCGATCCCTTCAACAAAGAAGCGGCGGCAGGAGTAATGAAGGTGGCGATCAAGGCGATGATCGCGATCACGATGATCATCTCCACGAGGCTGAAACCGGCCTGGACTCGATGGTTCGCGCGGGGATGCGCGAGATCAGGAACGTTTCCATGCACTTCCGGCGACGCGAGGAATCGCAGACCGCTTTGGTCCTGGCGGATTTGAGCCCGATCAGTGTCGATCCGGATGGGAAGCGGCTTCACGAGGGATGTGGGAATGGTTTGGGAGATTGATCTCTGGGGGGCACACCGTCGTGTCCGCCAAAGAACGAACATTGGGGGGAATAGAGCCTCGGATGGTCACCCGCCGCCATAGACCGTTCGGTCTGGTAGGCCCGGCACGCCCTAAAGGCGGCTTCGATTTCGTCTGGGCGAGGCACCCATCGTGTCTGATTTACAACAAAATTTGTCCGATACCGGTGCTGGATGGCGGATCAGGCCTAACTATCATTGCGCCATCCCCCTATGCCAAAAGTCCTTCCCTTTCGCGCCCTTTTGGCGTGGTGTGTGACCGTGGCTTGGGGGGCCGAAATCTCCCTGGTGCGCGCGGAAGATGCCACGCCGGTTTCCCAGCAATACGTTTTGCGCGTGTGGGACACGGAAGATGGACTGCCGCATAGTTCGGTTTCGGGCATCGCGCAAACACCTGACGGCTATTTGTGGCTCGCGACGCGGGAAGGGCTGGCCAGATTCGATGGCACCCGGTTCACGACCTTCCACAAAGGCAACGTTGGCTTGGAATCGGTCTATGTCCGGACCGTGGCGACGGACCGTTCCGGGGAGTTATGGCTGGGCCTTCAATACGGCGGTGTGACGCGTCTGCAACAGGGAGAGTTCGAAACCATCATCCCGCCGGCGTCCCCGATGAGCGCAACGGCCTGGACCAGTTCCTTCGCGCAGGACGCGGGCGGCGCCATGTGGATCGGGCAGGCGCCAGAGCGCATCGCCCGGCGGTGGTCCAGCGGCAAGGTGACGGTATTCACCGCGGAAGACGGGATCGGCGCCGGGAAAGACACGTTCGTCCATGCCGATACCGGCGGCCGAATTTGGTACAACACCGCGAACGCCTGCGGGATCTTCGACGGCGCGCGCTTTCGCGAGATCGCCCCGGAGGATGGAGGTACCATTCACATGAGCCCCGCCCGGAGCGGCGGAATGTGGGCCGCGCGTGACGCGGGTCTCATTCACTATTTCGCCGATGGAAAGCGCGAAAAGGCGGCCGATCTCGCAATTCTGGGTGGTCCCAAGGAAGTGACGGCGCTCCTGGAGAGCCGGGAGAATGATCTGTGGATAGGCACGCGCGGAGCCGGCCTTTGGCGGCTCCACGATGGGAAGTTCACCCGCGTGCCAACCTCGCGCCCGGCCGTGCAGGCGGTCATGCAGGATCGCGAGGGCAATCTATGGGTCGGTTTGCTGACGGGAGGGCTCAATCGCCTGCGGCCCCAGCGGTTCGTGCTCCACGACACCAGCCACGGCCTGCCCAAGGAAGGCGGTCTTTCGCTCGTCAAGGATACCGCCGATCGGATCTGGGTGGCCGTGCGCGATACCGGTCCGGTCCGCAGCCTCGATGGATCGAATCAATCCTTCGCCCCGATCACTCCCTGGCCCGGTTCGCTGATCACGACCATGTACCCTGATCCCGCCGGAGGGGTCTGGATCGGCCAATACGAAGGCACCCTGCTCCGATGGAAGGATGGAGTCTTCACGGAGACATCCTTCAAAGGCAGCATTGCCTCGCTCCTCCGGGACCGGGAGGGAAATGTCTGGATCGCCACCGAGCGGGAGGGGGTTTATCGATGGCACGACGAATCTGCGACGCAGGAGACGACGGGGGAGGAATTGAGGCGTCCTCGCGCGCTGGCCCAGGATTCCAGCGGCGCCATCTGGGCCGGCACCGAGGACGGTCTGCTGTTCCGGCGCCAGGAAGGACGATTTGCGCCGGTCGATCTGGCCGGGCTCACCGAGGGCAATTCGATTCGGTTCATCGTGGCAGATGGGCCGGAGACGGTCTGGATCGGCTCGCGTTACGGGAGGATGTGGCGATGGCACAGCGGGCGCATCGACGCCGTGCCGCCCGAGGCGGGACTGGCTGGGTCCGATCTTCGGGCGCTGCTCATCGATACGAAGGGCAACTTCTGGCTCGCGCGGGGGCGCGGACTGATGCGAACGACGAGGGAGAGCATGGAGGAGGTGCTCAGCGGAAAGGAGCGAACCATCCGGCGGGTCCTCTACAGCCGGGATGAAGGGCTGCCCTCCGGTGGCTTCACTTTCGGCCGCCGCAATGCGACGGCCGAGACCAGGGACGGGCATCTCTGGTTCGCCACCGATCGCGGCTGCGTGGAGGTCAATCCCGAGAACCAAACCGAAAGCGTGCCTCTTCTGCCCGTGCTGATTGAGGAAATGCGCGTGCATGGCGAAGTGGTTGCGCCTCGCGCCGCGCTGAAACTTCCACCGCGTCCCGGCCCCATCGAAATCCGCTATACGCTGCCGCTGCTCAAGGCGGGGGACCGGCTGCATTTTCGCTACCGGCTGGTGGGGCTGGATGAAGGCTGGGTGGATGCGGAAAATCAACGCGTGGCCTCGTTCGCCCATCTGCCGCCCGGCGCCTACCGCTTCGAGGTGGCGGCGCGGGAAACGGATGCGCCGGAATCGTCGGAAGTTGTGGCCCGGCTGCCCTTCACCGTCCGCGCGGCATGGTGGGAAACCGCCTGGTTTCAGGGAAGCATGATGGCCCTCGGCGCACTGGCCCTAGCCGCGTTGGTGCGCATGATCGTGCTGCGCCGTGTGCGCGCGCGCATGCGGGCGCTGGAGCAGCAGCATGCCCTGGAAAAGGAGCGCGCCCGGATTGCCCGCGACATGCACGACGACCTGGGTGCGAGCCTCACGCAGATCACGCTCGCCAGCCAACTCGCCCGGCTCAGCCCGGCCGCGGAGGTGCAGGGCCACATCGACGACATCGCCGATATCGCCAGGCGAACGGTCGCCGCGCTGGACGAGATCGTCTGGATGGTCAACCCGCGGAATGACACGCTTAACTCCGCGGTCGAGTATCTCGGGCAACACGCGGTCGATTTCCTCACGGCCGCGGATATCGCGTGTGAGCTGGAGATTCCCTACGATCTGCCGGCATCTCCCTTGCCCACCCACGCCCGGCATCATCTTTTCCTCGTGGTCAAGGAAGCCCTCAACAACGTGGTCAAGCATGCCGGCGCGACGACGGTGCAGTTCAAAGCGGAGGTGAATGGCTCCGCGCTCCGGCTCGTTATCGCCGACAACGGGCACGGGTTCGCCATGGGCCAGGAGCGCGCGGGCTCCGACGGCCTGCACAACATGGGTGCGCGCATGGCTGAACTCGGCGGCACCTGCCGCATCGACAGCCAGCCCGGTGCGGGAACTCGTGTCACTTTCGAGATGCAATTGTCCCCAAACGGCCCCTAGATGAACGGCTCCATGCCCCCCATGATCCGAGTGATCCTCGTCGAGGACGATACGAAGACCCGCGACAGCCTTGTGAAACTGCTGCGCCTCGCGCCGGACATCGTGTGCCTGGGCACCTTCGCGAGCGCGGAGGAGGTGGAGCGTGAACTTCCACAACCCCTCCCGGATGTGGTCCTGATGGACATCAACCTGCCCAAGGCCAGCGGAGTGGAATGTGTGGCCAGGCTGAAGCAGCAGCACCCCCAGGTGCAGTTCGTCATGCTGACGACGGTCGACGACGGCGAGGTTATTTTCGATGCCCTGCGCGCCGGCGCCAGCGGCTATCTCCTCAAACGCAGCGCTCCCGCGGAACTGATCGATGCCATCCGTGAAGTCCATGGTGGCGGGTCGCCGATGACCATGCAGATTGCCCGCAAAGTGGTGTCGCACTTTCACCAGATCCGCCAGCCCGCGAAGGACGTCGAGCAATTGACCAAACGCGAGCAGGAGATTCTCGCCCTTCTTGCCAAGGGACTGCCCTACAAGCAGATCGCCGATCAGCTTTGCATCAGCCCGAGCACGGTGCATGGCCACCTGCATGCGATTTACGGCAAGCTGCACGTGCAATCGCGGACTGAAGCTGTGGTGAAGTTTCTCGGGAAGTAGGGTGCGGGGATATTTGGGAGCGCTCCTTCGAGGTGAACGGAGCGCCAGGAGCCAGGATTCGAGAGCCAGGTGGCCGGGCTGCGCGCGCTTGAGGGATACGGCACCGCATCACGTGCGATTTGCGCAAGAGGCCCACTTGGCTCGTGGCTCCAGGGCCCTTGAGACTCTTTTCAGACCAAACGGTCTATATCTGAAACGCGGGTGCATCGGCGATTGGTTTCCACCGCCGCATGTCTCCCCCAATTCGAATTGTCCTCGTCGAAGATGATCCCGGGACCCGCGAAGGCCTGGTGGAACTCTTGCGCCACGCGCCGGACCTGATTTGCCTCGGCGCCTTTGGGACCACGGCGGAAGCGGAGCAGGTCGTCCCAGCGCTTGGGCCGGACGTGGTTCTGATGGACATCAATCTTCGGGGCGAGAGCGGCATTGGCTGCGTCGCCCGTCTCAAACGGGCGCATCCTCATCTCAAGTTCCTGATGCTCACGACGTATGACGACAGCGACCTGATTTTCCGATCGCTACGCGCGGGCGCCAGCGGATACTTGCTCAAGCGCTCCGCAGGCACGGAATTGCTGGCGGCGATCGAAGAGGGCCACCGCGGGGGATCGCCGATGTCCATGCAGATCGCACGCAAAGTCGTGACCTACTTTGACCAGCGGGACACCGGCGGAGGGATGGATCAACTGACCAAGCGAGAAACTGAGATCCTTCAATTGCTGGTCAAAGGAGTGACCGGCCCCCGGATCGCCGGCCAACTCGGCGTCAGCCCCTATGCGGTGCGCGGCCATTTGCACGCCATTTATGAAAAGCTGCACGTTCAGTCTCAATCCGAGGCGCTGGCCAGGTTTTTGGATCACGATCTCGCACAGAATGCCGCTGATGACTCGGGAGCGCCAGGCTCGTGCGGTCCCGATGGAATCGGACCGAACGGTCTATACCGGAACGTGAAGAGGTAGGGAAAGGTAGCGCGCCAAATCGAAACGAAATCGCCCGATACCCATGAACGAACACTCCCATGCGCCGGCCGCACTCGTAAATGGATGACCGCAGCACGTCCCCCCGGATCCGCGCGTCGCGTTTCCCGGATTTCCCGGCGCAGGGCATCGAAAACAGGCTCTCCCTCCATCACTACCCCTTACCACCTAAAACCACTCCATCAAGACCATGAACCCGCGGACATCCCCCAGATCGAAATTCAAGCCTCTGGCGCGCTCCATTGCATGCAGCCTCACCGGCACCGTCGCGATCGTGTGCGCCGCGCACTTCGGCCTGCAGTCCGTGGATGCCGCCACCTACTACTGGGATACCGCGAGCGGCACGTGGTTGGATGGCACGAATTGGGCTGACGATCCCGCCGGCGGGGGCAACGTGGGCATTGTTCCCACGGCCGCGGATATCGCGTGGTTCAATCAAAGCAGCGTGACCGGCGCCGAGGCGGTGCAACTCGATGGCGATGCCAGCGTTCTGGGCCTGGTCTTTTCCAACACCGGCACCACGCTGCTGGAGAGCGACAGCACGACGGTGCGCACACTGACCATTGGGACCAGCGGCATTACCATCAATGCCGGAGCGGGCGCGGTGACACTCGGGAATGGTACGAACATTCTGAATCTGACCCTGAGCGGCGCGGATAGCTGGATCAATAACTCCAGCAGCACATTCACCGTCGTGAGCGCCGTGGCGAACGGCGGCAATCTCCTGACCGTGGGCGGCACCGGGAACACCACGATTTCCGGAGCAATCAGCGGTGCGGGTGGTCTCGCCAAGACCGACGCGGGAACACTCACTCTCTCCGCGACCAATACCTTCACGGGTGGACTGACCATTTCATCGGGAGCGTTGTCCGTATCCGCCAATACGCAACTCGGCGGCGCCTCCGGAACAGCCGGCGCGGTGACGCTCAATGGCGGCACTCTCAGGACAACTGCCGGCATTACCAATACTCACGCCGTTACGATCGGCGCCAATGGAGGGACGATCAACGTGACGACCACGGGACAGTACTTCTTCAACACCGCCAACACATTGCTCGGCAGCGGGGCCCTGACCCTGACCGGGAATGGCACGTTGACCGCGAACACGGGAAATCTGCGTGTCGGCCAAACGAATACTTACAGCGGTAATGTCACCATGAATAGTGGTGGTATATTCGAGTACGGAGTCGCTGGCGCAGTGGCAGCGGCGGCGACCTTTACGATTGGCAATCAAGGTGAACTGGCGGCAAATACTGTCACTCTTCCAAACAACATCACGGTCAGTGGCGGCACCAGTAGCGTTTTGAGCTTTGAGAATGGCACCACGGGTATCGTTTCTGGCGGAATCACGCTCAACGCCAACCTCATCGTGGGTCTGCGCGACTGGTACAACTATGCCACGGTGCGTGGCGGCACCATCAGCGGCAACATCTCCGGCACGGGCGGCGTGACGGTGAATTCCGGCACGGGTAGTGGTGGCGTGCTGACGCTCAGTGGCACGAACAGCTACGGCGGCACGACGACGATCAACAGCAGCACGGTGCAATTTTCCAAGGAAGTCTCGCTCTATAACAACACTTCCTCGAGTTGGACGGCCGCCAACATCAACGTGGGCTCCGGCTCGACGGTCGCCTTTAACGTGGGTGGGACCGGTGAATTCACGACGAGCGACGTCACCACTTTGCTGACAAACATTGATCGGGCTGTGAACAACAACGGTTTGCAAGCTAGTTCGAAGATCGCGTTTGACACCACGAACGCCACGGGTGGGACCTTCAGCATTGCCAGCGCGATTGCGGATACCACGGGCAGCGGCGGAGGCTCGGTGGCATTGACCAAACAGGGCAGCAATACATTGGTTCTTGGCGGCACAAACACTTTCTCTGGCGCAACTACGTTGACCGCCGGTACGTTGAGCGTGAGCGACACCACCAATCTCGGCGGCGTCACGGCAAACAACAACGTGGTCTTCAACGGGGGCACGCTCCAGGTCACCGGCACCACGATGACCAGCTTTGGTTCACACACGCGGACCTACAGCGCCGGCGTGACCGTCGGCTTTGACATCAACAATGCGGCGAACAACTTCAACGCGGGAACAACCGCTTTCGTCGCGACCAATACGCTGCTCAAAACTGGCGCGGGCACGTTGACCTTGGGTGCGGCCTCCAACACAATCAAGACCCTCCAACTCAACCAGGGAACGTTGGATATCGGAGCGAACAATCTCACGCTCAGCAACACTGGCAGCACGACGATCAACAATGCCACGGCCAACAACGTCGTCATCAATGCCACTGGGGGTGGAAAAATTGTTCTTGTCCAAAACAACGCGACGGACGGCCCCGATATCGGCGCGGCGAATGGCGGAACATTGACCATTAACGCCAACATCACGGGCACGAGTTCGTTCGAAAACTGGACTGGCACCGCCAATGGCACCGGCGTGACGGTGTTGACCGGCCAGAATGATTACACCAATAACACGATCATCGATGGGGGCGTGCTGAGTGTCGCGAGTATTGGAAACAGTGGCGCAACCACGAGCAATCTCGGTCAGGGGAGCACGATCAATAT
>Ga0070658_10001349_pt1 | contig 20962 bp, 18 predicted proteins | sample KBSC13metaG_FD_64664 | JGI IMG/M metagenome (GOLD analysis project Ga0070658, IMG submission 64664) | Corn rhizosphere microbial communities from Kellogg Biological Station, Michigan, USA - KBS C1-3 metaG | ecosystem: Host-associated > Plants > Roots > Rhizosphere > Soil ...
AACCGGCGCAGCCCTGCCCCGTCCAGACGGCGTCGAACATCGCCTGCACCTCGTCCAGCAGCAGGTGATCCTCGGTCACCAGCCCCAGCTCGAAGTTGCGGCGGCCGGCGCCCTTCGCGCCCAGGCCGGCCCCGGTCCAGTTCGCGCTTCCCAGGTACAGCTGCGTGCCGTCGATGATCACGGCCTTGAAGTGCACGCGGGGACAGGCGCGTAGCTGCAGGCCGCCGCGATACAGGCGCGGGTGACGATCGAACTCCTCCCGGAATCGCCGCGACGGGGGCGACGCATGCAGGATGCGCAGGTCGACGCGGCGGCGCGCCAGCTCGTCGAAGGCCTTCAGGATCGATCGGTAGGCGCGGGCCGACGAGGTGCGCGCCGTTCCCGGGACGGCGCGTCCGTCCTCGACCATCAGCTCTTTCAGGTTCGCGGTGGCGATCCAGACGCTGCGGCTGGCGGCCATCACCGCCTGCACGACGGTCTCGTAGTGCCCGCGGCCCGACACGAACCGCAGGGGCACGGCGCGCCGCGGGCGCGTGAAGTCGAAGTCCACGCCGCCATTTTCGCCCCCGCGGGCGAGGCCGCCAGTTTCCTCGGGCCCGCTACGGCCCGGGCGGAATGCCTGCCACCACGGCGTCGCCCACGTAGGCGACGATGTGCGGGCAGGTCGAGATCGCCGCCGGACCGTTCGAGTAGTCGTTGGTGAGGTCCAGCTTGCTGTGGTTGGCGTCGTGCAGGGACATCTTGAAGTAGAACGGCACCGTCTCATCCAGGGTGGCGGCGGTGGTGATGGCGATGTCGGTGTAGTCCATCGGCGGCGTCGTCAACTTCCCGTTCGTCGGCGTGAACGTCGCCTGGACGCTGCGATAGCCGGTGCCGTCGGGGTTCTTGAACGCCTTGTCGAAGATCTCGAGCATGATCGGCCCGCCCTCGTTCACGTAGTAGTAGCGCAGGCGCAGCTGGCCCAGCGGCAGCGGTTGCGCCGACGCGTTGACCAGCCAGATCTCGGCGTGCATCGCGGTGCTGTCACCGGGCATGTCGTTGCGACACTCGATGGTCACCGATACGCCGCACGTGACACAGCTGCCCCCCGCGCCTCCGACAGCACCGCCTGCGCCGCCGGCAGCACCGCCTGCGCCGCCGGCAGCACCGCCTGCGCCGCCGCCCGCGACCGCGCCGCCAGCCCCCCCGCTGGCCGGAGCCCCCGCCACACCGGAGCTTCCCCCGGCGGATGGTGCGCCGCCAGCGTCCTGCGGCCGCCCGCCCGCACCGCCAGGGGCGCCGGCCCCCGCGCCGCCCGCTGTGCCGCCGCTGCCGCTTCCCCCCGTCCCCATCCCCAGCAGGCCGCCGAAACCGCCGAAGCGCCCGCCCGACCCCGAGCGTCCACCGGCGGCCGCGCCACCACTAGCGGACCCGCCAGCCACGCCCCCCTGGCCGAACTGAACGCCCGCGGTGGGGACGGTGCCGACCATATGGAAGGACTCGGGCCCTTGACAGGCCCCGCCCGCCGCGAACGCGGCTGCGCACAGTCCTCCCAGCGCCGCGATCGGCGCGAGCCTGGTCGTCTTCATCTCTCCCTGCTCCGGACCTTAGCAGAGAGATCAGCGCGTCAAGCGTCGAGCAGTCCCAAATCCATTTCGGCGGCCAGGGGACGCGGTCGGGCGTCGATCGGCTCGAGATCGGGCAGGGCCTTCTTCCCCGCGGCGCTCAGCTCTTCCAGCCGCCGCGCGCCCGGCAGCACGCGCGTCTCGAACGAGCCGACGCCGTGGTTGAACGCGTCGACGGTCCGGCCCAGGGCCGAGCCGACCTTGGCCAGGTGCTCGGCGAACGTGGCCATGCGCTCGTGCAGCTCGCGCCCGGCGCGGCTGATCTCCTCGGCGTTCGCCGCCAGGCGCTCCTGCCGCCAGCCGGCGTGGATGGCCTGCAGGATTCCGATCAGCGTCGTGGGCGTGGCCACCAGCACGCGGTTCGCGAACGCCTCCTCGATCAAGCCCGGGATCTGCTCCAGCGCGGCGGCGTAGAAGCGATCGCCCGGCAGGAACATCACCACCAGCTCGGGCGAGGCGGCGAATTGATTCCAGTAGCTCTTCGCGCCCAGCTTCTGCACGTGCGCGCGCACCTGCGTCGCGTGGTGTTGCAGGTGCTGCTGCTGCTCGGCCTCGGTCTTCGCGTCGTGCGCGCTCAGATACGCGCCCATGGGCGCCTTGGCGTCCACGACGATCGACTTGCCGCCGGGCAGCCGCACCACCACGTCCGGGCGCAGGCGACCGTCCGCCGTATCCAGGGACGCCTGCTCGGCGAAGTCACAATGTTCGACCATCCCTGCGATCTCCAGCACCCGGCGCAGCTGGATCTCGCCCCAGCGCCCGCGCACCGCCGGCGTACGCAGCGCGTTCACCAGGTTCCCTGTCTCGGTGCGCAGCTTGTCCTGGCCCTGCATCAGGAACCCGACCTGCGCTTTCAGCTCGACGTACGCCTCGCCCCGCGAGCGCTCCAGCGCCTGCGCCTGTTGATCGATCTTCTCCAGCGACTGTCGCAGGGGCGTGACCAGCGCGGCGATCGCCTGCTCGCGGGCCGCCAGCTCCGTCGAACCTTCCCGGCGCGCCGCCGCCAGCCTCTCGGAGGCGAGCTGCAGGAACCCCTCGTTGCTGCGTTGCAAGGCCTCGGCAGCCAGGGCCTGGAACGTGGTGCCCAGCTCGCCCTTCGCGTCGTCCAGCAGGCGGCGCTGCTCGGTCAGCCCGCGCTCCAGCTCGTCGGCGCGCGCGGCCATCGCGGCGCGCTCGCCTTCCAGGCGACGCAGCTCGCCCTGCAACGATTCGGCCCGCGCTTGCGAGGCGGCGTGGGCACGCCGGACCTCGTCCGCGGTCGCCGCGGCCGCCTGGGCCCGCCCCTCGACCTCCCGCAACGCCCGCTCTGCCTGAACCCGGCTGCGGGCCCCGCCCACCACCCACCCGAGGACGCCCCCCAGGGCGATACCAGCCACGATCCCGGCCAGAACCGCGATTCCATCCATGAATCCGGAGACTATCCACTTGTTCAGTGGAAGGCAAGAAAGTGACCGCAATTTCGCGAACAATGGCCGCCTGGCCTCGCGTGCCCCGGCGGGCGGGGCGGCTCGGGTCCGGCCGGCCGCTCGCGGCTCGTGGCCGGTCGCCCTAGATCGCCTGCGTGTGCAGCCGCTGCTTCACGACGTCGGGCAGGTACTCGCCCCGCTGAAACACCCGGCAGTTGATGAACGACTTCGAACCGTCCCGGCGCTCCAGCCAAAGGTCCACGCGATCAGCCTGCCGCATGGACGAGGCACCCTGCAGGTCGGCGAACAGCCACGTCCGCAGCCCCCTTCCGTCCCGCATGATGATTCCGTTCTCCGTTACCACCACCACACGCCTCTTGATCTCCATGGGGCGCTCGTCGGACGGTGGCGGCATCGCCAGCACCCCGAAGATGCCGGCCGCCAGCAGCAGCAAGGCCACGCACGCCAGGCCGCCATCCGCGAAGGCGCTGCCGATCGCCATCGCGACCAGCACGGCACCCATCAACGCGCGGACCTTGCGCTTCTCGGCGTCCGCGTCGCGCATGAAGAAGGCCACCGCCCCCGGGGGAACGCGGCCCGCGTCGACACTGAGCAGAACCTCGATGTCGGTCATGATGCCAACATCGTCATGCACGATACGGACCTGAAGATGGCTTTCCGGACCGACGCAAAAAATTTCCCGTCATGCGGCGACGGGTGGGGCTGCCACCTTGTCCTACCGGCCCAAGCGCGGCGCGCGCAGCGACCGCCCCTGACGCTTACGGCAGCGTGAAATCGACGAAGTTGCCCGTCATCATCAGCGTCGAGAACAGGGCCCAGCTGAGGTTGTAGTAGCTGTCCGTGCCCTTGTTGGCGGTGGCGGCCACGAACGCGTAAGCGTCCTCGACCAGCTTGGTCTCGCCCGCCGGCATCCCCGAGACGCCCGCCGGACCGATGAACGTCGCGTTCACGTTGGTGCTGATGGCCGTGCCCGTGACGCTGTAGCCGTCCATGATGTTCATGACGCCCACGTTGGCGAAGAACTTCGCGATGGTCTGCGAGAAGGTGACGGCGCGCTTCTCGTTGTTCCAGCACGCGTCCAGGGCGATGCGGAAGGGCGTGCGCGCGGCGTCGTACTTGTAGTCGGGGCCGCGGCCCGCGGGCACCGACCAGTCCGGGACCAGGCCCGTCGTGCTGTTCGTCGCCATCTGCAACAGCGAGTACGACTTCTCGAGGATGGTGGTCCAGGTCGAGTCGCCGCTGTACACGGCGAAGGTCCGGTAGTAAGCGGGCGCCAGATACGACGGGTTGACGGCGTTCGCGTACTTGTCGCCGCCCTTGATCGTCCCGTCCGAGGCGAAGTCGTTCTTCGCCATCTTGCTGAGGAAGTCCTTGGCCACCGACGTGTAGCCGCCCCACTGCTTGTCGGCCATCACCAGCGCGAAGCCCATGTCCTCGTCGCCGTCGGTGGCCGAGTTCTGTCCGCCGGAGGCGATGCTGCCGTCCGAGTTGAGATGCCAGTTCATCAGGCCGGTGCTGTCCAGCGACTTCTGCGCGTACTTCCACAGTCCGTCGAAGGTGTCCTTCTCGTTCATGTACACGGCGAACAGCATGCCGTAGCCGATCCCCTCCGAGACCGAGTCGTTCGAGTTCTCGGGCCGCTGGATACGCATGGTGCCGTCGCCGTTGTCGACCAGCAGGCGCGCCTTGTACATCTTCCAGCCGTTCATCGCATCGGCATCGGTGCAGGCGACGGGATACGTGCAGGCGCTGCTGAAGCGGTTCTGCGGAAACGGAAAGCTGGCGCCCCCCGCGGGTGCCGCCGGTGGACCGGCCTTGCACGCCGAGCTGTTGTTGCCGCTGCTTCCACCCGAAGCGGAGGCGCCCGCCGCGCCCCCCCCGGACTGGCCGCCCGCCGCCCCACCGCTGCCCACCGCCCCGCCCGAGGCGGTGCTGCCCCCCGAGCCGGTGGCGACCGCGCCGCCGCTGGCCGTCACGCCCCCGCTGCCCACGGCGCCGCCGCTGGCGGTGATGCCACCGCTGCCGGTTCCGCCCCCGCTACCGGTGGCGCCACCGCTGGCCGAGACGCCGCCGCTGCCGGTGACCCCGCCGCTGGCCGCGCTGCCGCCGCTACCGGTGCTGACGGAACCGCCGGATGATGAACATCCGAGCGCGAACGCGAAGCTGAACACGAACATGGACAGGGCACGGCTGGAACCGGCACGGGGGGGAGCATCCAGGGTCATCGCCACCTCGTCGGGGGAAAACGTCGTCGTCGAAGAACGTCCGGGGGAAGAACAGCGTAGCAGCCCGATTCGGGAAACCGCCCACAAACGAACGGCGGCCAGGACGCTGCTCAGGGCAGCGGCCGGATGATCTGCTTCTCGTGCAGCGCGCCTTCGCCCAGGTGCCATTTCCCGTCGGGGCCCAGCACCTGGTAATGCGAGAACACCATGGGCCGGGTCGCGATGGGGTCGACGGAGCCCAGGAACCCGATGTGCAGGTGGGGCGTCTTCGCGTTTCCAGAGTTGCCGCACGCGGCGACCGGTTGTCCGCCCCGCACGCGCTGCCCGACGGTGACGCGCACCGAGCCGCGGCGCAGGTGCCGCAGTTCGGTGTACTCGCCTGGGGCGTGCTCGATGATGACGAAGTTGCCCGGCTCGTGCTTGCCCACCCAGTTGGGGACGTGGTCGATCGCGCCGTCGACAGCCCACACCACGCGACCGTCCGCCGGCGCCAGCACCGGCTGCCCGAAGCAGGGGAAGTCTTCCAGCCGCTTGCGCTGCGCGGGCGGAACGGCGGGCAGCCGTTCGGCGGGCACCAGATCCAGCGCGTACGCCGCGTAGCCCACGTGCGTGTCGCCGCTATCGAAGCCCTGGATGACGCCCCAGATCCCGGTGAACGGTAGCCGCAGCTCGACCGTCTGGGCAGGCGCGGCGGACAGCGACACCGCGCCGGCGGGTGGCTCGCCGCGACCGCGGGCGTGCCCGCTGTTGGCCGCCACCAACAGGACGCAACCTGCGGCAAACGCCATCGCCGTCTTGTTGGCGAAATTCATCAAAATCCGGAAGTTACCCTGTTTCCGCCTCACCTCGACCCGTGTATGGTATCCGCCCTTCCGCCCCCGGCGGGAAGCTCGTTCTTCGAAGGCCCGTTTTTCCCCTTTCAACGCGAGAGAATCACGCGCGTCATGGACATCCGCTGCCAGCCTCGTGCGTCCCGGTGCGCCGGGTTCGCGATCTGGGCCGCCATCCTGGTGTTGGCGACCTTCCTGTTCGCCCCCGCCGCCGCCATGGCTGCCGACCCGTTCGCGGATTCGTTCGCGTCCGGGGGCAAGAAGCATCCGGCCCATCGGGTCGCGAAGACGAAGAAGACCACCCGCACCACCACCAGGCGGCGGAAGCCGGCGCGGCCGGCGCACGGTAAGCGGCGGCCGGGTCGGGCGGCTCCAGTACCGCGCGGCGGCGGGGACTCTTTCGACGCCCCCGCGCCCGAGCCGCAGCGCGAGGCGCCCGAGCGCGACACCTCCGAGCGCTCGACGTTCGACGACAACGCGCGGTCGCGACGCCCCGCCGAGACCGGGGAGACCCCGCCGGCCGAGGCGCCAGCAGAGGCCGAGACCGAGGCCGAGGCGCCGCCCCGTCGCGCCGCGCCCCCGCGCCGCCCCGTCAAGAAGCACAAGCGGCAGAGCAGCGAGGACGGCGAGGACTCCGACGAGGACAAGGGCGACGAGGAGGACGACGCCACGCCGTACGCCGCGCCCACCGCCACGCAGCCCGTGATCATCCCGCGCGCGTTCACGCTGATGCTGGGCGGGTCCCTGATCGGGCGCAGCTTCCACTTCGACATCCCGTTGCAGCGCGAGAGCTCGTTCCCGCGCGTCGGCTACCAGGCTGCCATCGAGACCTATCCGTTGAAGCTGCTGCTGGGCCCGGGGTGGACGGACGGCTTCGGGTTCGCCGCGTCGTACGCGGCCGACGTGACCGGAAAGGCGACGGTCTCGCAGACGGACGGCACCTCGACCAGCACTTCGGTCAAGCAGTCGCGCTGGAACCTGGATCTTCGCTACGCGTTCGAGCTGGGCGGCTACGTCGTGCTGGCCCCCGACGTGGGCCTGACCAGCTCGTCGTTCACCCTCAGCACGGACATGCCCGTCATGGCGTCGCAGTGTGTTTCCGGGTCGACGATGGTCTGCATCCCCGATACGGACGTGCTGCTGCTGCAGACCGGCGCCCACGTCCGCTTCGCCCTGGGGCGCGAGCTGGCGGTCACGCTGGACGGCGCCTTCCTGCAGGCGCTGAGCGTGAAGAACAAGCCCCTGAACCAGATCGGGTACGAGGCCGGCACCTCGGCGAACGGCTTCAGCGCGGCGCTGGGGGCGACGTACATGCTGACCGACTTCCTGGCCGTGCACGGCGAGCTGCCGTTCACCCGCCTGACCTATACCTTCCACAACCCGCCCGCCACGCCCTACAAGACCGCCAGCGAGACCTACTACGGTTTCAGCGTGGGCCTGTCCGTGTTCACCGACTGATCGCGGGCGGCCAAGCTCCTCTCCCGGCGCCGGTAAAATTTGCCCGGCGGCGCGGGCCGAGCCCGCATATCCTATGGCCGCACGACGCGCATGGCCGAAGGAGACATTTCACAACGCAAGGCGGATCACCTGGCCATCGCCGCGTCCGGCGAGGCCGACTTCCATCGCCGGACCTTGCTGGACGACGTCCACCTGATCCACACGGCGTTGCCCGAGCGAGCGACCGGCGATGTGGAGCTGACGACCACCCTGTTCGGACGTTCGTTCCGGGCCCCGTTCATGGTCACGGGGATGACCGGCGGCACGGACGAGGCGCGGGAGATCAACCGCGCGCTGGCGGGGGCGGCCGAGGCGGCGGGCATCCCGTTCGGCCTGGGCAGCCAGCGGGCCATGGTGGTGCGGCCCGAGACCACGCGGACGTACGAGGTGCGGGACGCCGCGCCCGGCGTGTTCTTGTGCGCGAACCTGGGCGTGGTCCAGCTGGCCGCCATGACGACCCCCGCCGTGCGCGAGACGATGAAGCGCGTGTCGGCGGACGCGCTGTGCATCCACCTGAACCCCGCGCAAGAGCTGGCCCAGCCCGGCGGTGACCGCGACTTTCGCGGCGCGCTGGAGGCCATCCGGCGCGTCACCGGTGAGCTGGGCCTGCCTGTCATGGTCAAGGAGACCGGCTGCGGCATCTCGCCGGGCGTGGCGCGCCAGCTTCACGAGGTGGGCGTGCGCGCGATCGACATCGCCGGGGCCGGCGGCACGTCGTGGACGGCCGTCGAATCCCACCGCGCCCGCGGCAGCGCGCGCGAGCTGGCGCGCGATCTGTGGGACTGGGGCATCCCTACCGCCGCCGCCGTGGCCTGGGCAGCGGCCGCCGCGCCGGAGCTGGAGATCGTCGCCTCGGGCGGCATCCGCTCGGGGATCGACGCGGCCCGCGCCCTGGCGCTGGGCGCGCGGGCCGCGGGCATCGCCCAGCCGGCCCTGCGGGCGGTGCGCGAGGGGGGACAGGCTGGCGCGCTGGCGTTCCTGAACCGTCTGGCCGACGGCGTGCGGGCGGCGGCGCTGCTGTCGGGTGTTGGTCGGGCCAGCGACCTGGCCCGCGCCCCGCGCGTCATCACGGGCGAGCTGCGCGACTGGCTGGCGCAGAGGCCGGCATGAGCGCGGGCGCCGACAGGAACGTCACGGCCCGCGTCGCCGAGCCGTTCGGGCACGGCAAGGTGATCCTGCTGGGCGAGCACGCGGTCGTGTACGACCAGCCCGCGCTGGCCGCCGGACTCTCGCGGGGCCTGGCCGCGGTGGCGATGCCAGGCACGGGCCGGCTGACGGTCCCCGCGTGGCAGCTGGACGTGAACGCGCGGGATGCCTCGTCGCCGGTGGCCCGCGCCTACGCGGCCATCCTGACGGCGCTGGCAGCGACCGACCTCGACGTGACGGTGCAGGCCGAGCTGCCGGCGCGCGCGGGGCTGGGCAGCTCGGCCGCCTTCGCCATCTCCATCGCCCGGGCGGTGGCGCAGGCGCGCGGCGTCGAGGCGGACCTTGCGGGCGTGCTGGCCGCCGCGACGGAGGCGGAGAAGATTTTTCACGGGACACCGTCGGGCATCGATCTGGCCGCGGCGGCGTCGGGCGACGTGGGGCGGTTCGAGCGCGCCAGCGGGTGGCGCGCCATCCCGGTGCTGCAACCGATGACCCTGTGCGTGGGGCTGTCGGGCCGGCCGCGCGACACGCACGCCCAGGTGGCGGCGGTGCGGCGGCTGCGCGAGCGGACGCCCGGCGTGCGCGCCGTGATCGAGACGATGGGCGCGCTGGTGACGGAGGGGGAACGGGCCCTGGGGCGTGGCGACGTCGACGAGCTGGGCCGCCTGTTCGACGTCGCGCACGGCCTGCTGGCGGCGCTGCGCGTGTCGACGGCCGAGCTGGAGGCGCTGGTACACGGGGCGCGCGACGCGGGCGCCGTGGGGGCGAAGTTGACCGGCGCCGGCGGCGGCGGCGCGGTCATCGCGCTGGCCCCCGGCCACGAGCGGGACGTGCTGCGGCGCTGGAGCGAGGCCGGCTTCCAGGGCTTCGTGACCACGATCGGCAGCGGCGGCGCCGCGAAAGCGATGGCGTCGTCGTGAGCGCGCCCTCCGGCAGCGGTTTCTCGACCGGCGTGTGTACCGCGGTGGCCGGCACCAACATCGCGCTGGTGAAGTACTGGGGCAAGCGCGGCGGCAACTTCAACCTGCCGGCCGCGGGCAGCCTGTCGCTGACGTTGCAGGAGCTGGGCACGCGCACCACCGTGCGCTTCGACCAGCAGCTGGGGGCCGACCGCGTGCGCCTGAACGGTCAGGACGCCGCCGAGGGAATGCGCGCGCGCGCCTCGGTCTTCCTCGACCTCGTTCGCCAGCAGGCGGGGATCACCGCCGCCGCCGAGGTGGTCACCGACAACACCGTGCCCACCGCGGCCGGTCTGGCCTCCTCCGCCTCCGGCTTCGCGGCGCTGGCGCTGGCCGCCTCGCGCGCCGCCGGCCTGGCGCTGTCGCCCGAGGCGCTGTCCGTCCTGGCCCGGCGCGGCTCGGGCTCGGCCGCCCGCTCGATCTTCGGTGGGCTGGTGGAGATGCAAGCGGGCACGCGAGAGGACGGCAGCGATGCCTACGCGCGTCCCTTGCCCGACGGTGACGCCTGGCCGCTGCGGCTGGTGGTGGCCGTCACCGCGGAAGGCGCCAAGGCGATCGGCTCGACCGAGGCGATGCGCCGCACGGCGCAGACGTCCCCCTATTACGGCGCCTGGATCGCCTCCGTCGAGACCGATCTGCGCGACGCGCGCGCCGCCATCGCCGAGCGCGACCTGCGGCGCCTGGGGGCCGTCGCCGAGCGCAGCGCCCTGCGCATGCACGCCAGCGCGCTGGCGGCCGATCCGCCGATCCTGTATTGGTCGCCCGCCACCATCGCCGCCATGGACACCGTTCGCCAACTTCGAAGCCGAGGCGTCGACGCCTTCTTCACCATCGATGCCGGACCGCACGTGAAGGTGCTGTGCCAGCCGGCCCACGCCGCCGCCGTCGAGGCCGCCCTGGCGACCACGCCCGGCGTGCTGCGCACCATCGTCGCGTCGCCGGGCCCGGGCGCCCGCGTGGTCCAGGAGACCACCTCGTGAGCTCCGAGCTGCGGAACACGCTGCGCGGCAGCCCGGTGGTGGCGGCGCCCGGCAAGATCTTCATCATGGGCGAGTACGCCGTGCTGGAGGGCGCGCCCGCGGTGGTGGCCTCGGTGGCCCGCTTCGCCGTGGGGCAGTTCATCCCCGGCTACGAGCCCGAGTCGCCGTTCGTCGCCGAGGCGGTGCGCGCCACGCTGGCGGGCATCGGCGATCGCAGCGAGGCGCTGCCGGAAGGTTCGGTCATGGTCGACAGCGCCGCGTTCTCCAGCGAGGGACGGAAGCTGGGGCTGGGCTCCAGCGCCGCCGTGACCGCGGCCAGCGTGGCGGCGGTGATGGAGCTGGCGGGCCTGCCCGTGGCCTCGAACCGCGACCTGTGCTTCTCGATGGCCGAGGCCGCGCACCGGCAGGCGCAGGGCGGCGTCGGCTCGGGGGCGGACGTGGCGGCAGCGGTGCACGGCGGGCTGCTGCAGTACCGGCGACCGCCGGGCGGCTATCCCATCACCGAGCGGCTGACCCGCCCGGCGGCGCTGCGGGTGGTGGTGTTCGCCGAGGACCGCGCCTCGTCGACGCCCGACCTGATCCGGGGCGTGAAGGCCTGGGCCGAGAAGAACGTGGCCGGTTACGCGGCGGCCATGCGGCCGTTGCGTGAGCAGGCCGAGCTGTTCGTGGAGGCGTTCGCCGCCGACAACGTGCCCGCGCTGATCGACACCGCCATCGCCTTCGGCGCGGCGATGGGCGAGCTGGGCGACAAGGCCGGCGTGCCCATCGTCACCCCGCGCTTCGGGATCGCCTCCGATCTGGCCATCAACCTGGGCGGCGCCGCCAAGCCTTCCGGCGCCGGCGGCGGCGACATCGGCGTGGGCCTGTTCGGCGACGACGACGCGGCCACGACCTTCGCCTCGCGCGTCGAGCAGCTGGGGTTGCGCGTCATCGACGCGCCGCTCGATGGGAAGGGCGTGCATCGCCGCCAACCTTCGGCCAATCTTTAGCCCGACCGATGACCCAACCCGGCACGCCAGAACCGATAGATCCCGAGTCGTCCGATCAGTCCCGCGAGCCCTCGTCGCGCATCCCCGGCTTCTATCAGCTGACGATCGCCGAGCGGCGGGAGCTGCTGCGCAGCCGCGCCGATCTCTCGGAGGCCGATCTGCTGGCGCTGGAGCGCGGTGGCATCGACACCGCCACCGCCGATCGGGTGGTCGAGAACGTGGTCGGTGTCTACGCGCTGCCGCTGGCGCTGGGCCTGAACTTCGTCGTCAACGGCGAGGAAGTGCTGGTGCCCATGACGGTCGAGGAGCCGTCCGTGGTGGCGGCGGCCTCGAACGCGGCCCGCATGGTGCGCGAGGGGGGCGGCTTTCAGGCCGACGCAGACGAGCCGATCATGACCGCGCAGATCGAGCTGCTGGGCGTGCGCGATCCCGGCGCGGCGCGGACCGCCATCGAGGGCGCGCGCGAGGAGCTGCTGGCCACCGCCGGCGACACCCTGCCCCGCCTGGTGGCCCGCGGCGGTGGACCCCGCGGGCTGGAGGTGCGCACCGGCCGCCATCCGGCGCGGGTCATCGTCCATGTCCACATCGACTGCCGCAACGCCATGGGCGCGAACATGGTCAACACGATCGCCGAGTCGCTGGCCGAGCGGCTGGCGGCGCTGGCCGGCGGCCGCTCGGGGCTGCGCATCCTCACCAACCTGTGCGATCGCCGCCTGGTGCGGGTGAAGGCGCGCATCCCGGTGTCCGCGCTGGCGGTGAAGTCGGGCGCGTTCACCGGCGCCGATGTGCGCGACGGCGTGGTGGCGGCCTCGCAGTTCGCGGAGGACGATCCTTACCGCGCCGCCACCCACAACAAGGGCATCATGAACGGCGTCGACGCGGTGGTCATCGCCACCGGGAACGACTGGCGTGGCGTCGAGGCGGGCGCTCACGCGTTCGCCGCGGCGAACGGCCACTACAAACCGCTGGCCGTGTGGCGAACCGGCGACGACGGCAGCCTGGTGGGGCGGCTGGAGATGCCGATGCCGGTGGGCGTGGTGGGCGGCACGCTGCGCACGCACGCGGGCGCGCGGCTGGCGCAGAAGATCCTGGGCGCCGCGGGCACCTCGGCCACGAAGCTGGCCATGGTGATCGGCAGCGTGGGATTGGCCTCGAACTTGGCGGCGCTGCGCGCGCTGGCCACCGATGGCATCCAGCGCGGACACATGGCGCTGCACCAGCGGTCGGTGGAGCTGGCGCGCGACCTGGCCGGCGAGCAGCATCCGAGCGGCAACGGCAAGAAGCAGGGAGGCCCGGCATGATCAGACAGGTGCTGAAGGGCGGACGCGCGCCGGGACCGGGACGTGCCGACATGTCCCGCGCCGGCAAGCCGATGCCATGGCTGGATCCGCCCTCCGGGCCGTGGACCACCGAGCGCGCCTACGCCTACTGCGACGACTTCGTGCAGGCGCACCACGAGATCTATCCCGTGGCGTCGCGCTTCGTGCCGGCGGCGATCCGGCCGCACCTGATGGCGGTGTACGCGTTCGCGCGCAGCGCCGACGACTTCGCCGACGAGCCGGCGTACGAGGGACGGCGCAGCGAGGCGCTGGCACGCTGGGAAGACGAGCTGAATCGGGCCGCGCACGGCGAGGCGACGCACCCCGTGTTCGTGGCCCTGGCCGACACGATGGAGCAGCACGATCTGCCCATCCCGCCCTTCGAGGACCTGCTGTCGTCGTACCGCTCGGACATGGACGTGCGGCGCTACGCGACGTTCAGCGCGCTGCGGTCGTACACGGCGCGCTCGGCCGATCCGGTGGGCCGGCTGCTGCTGGCGCTGTTCGGCTATCGGCAGCCCGAGCTGGTGCGCTTCGCCGACGAGATCTCGACGGCGCTGCAGCTGACCAACTTCTGGCAGGACGTGGCCAAGGACGCCGCGCGCGATCACATCTATCTGCCCGCAGAGGACCTGCACTTCTTCGGCGTCACCGAGGCCGACATCAAGGCCCTGAAGCCGACCAAGGCGATCCGCGATCTGCTGCGCTACGAGGTGGCCCGCACGCGCGCGCTCTACGAGCGGGGACGGCCGTTGCTGGGCATGCTGGGCAACGATCTGAAGCTGGAGCTGGGCCTGATCTGGCTGGTGGGGACGACCATCCTGGAGAAGATCGAGAGCGCCGACTACGACGTGTTCACCCAGCGGCTGGCGATCGGGCGCCGGGACAAGGCGCTGATCATGGCGAAGGCGGCCAAGCACTGGGCCACGCACATCGATCTGGATGCCTTGAAGCGCATCTGGCCCTGAGAACGACCGTCGCGCCGGCTGGATTGCCGGAAGTCCGAGGGCCCCGGAAAGTTGATTTGCCGCACGCCCGGCGTTAAACACGTCGGGCCCGGCCCCCGGACTGTCCCTATGTTCGACTGTCGTGTCGACTCTTCGTCGATGTCTTCCTCTTCGAAGGCAGCCTTCTTGCCTAACGAAAGAGCACAACAGACACTGTCCGGGAGATCGAATGCGCCAGGCCACTGACCCGTCCCACGCAGGCTAGCCGCATGTGCTGGCGTTGGATGAACGACGTGCAACCGTTCGCATCGCAGACCCAAAAACACGGAGGATTCATGAGCTCGATTACCAGGTTCTTTGCAGTCGTCGTCGTCGTTTCCAGCAGCGCCTTGATGGTCGTCGGTTGTGATCAGTCCAAGGCCGAGCTGGACTCCACCAAGCAGCAGCTGCAGACCGTGACCGCGGAGCGGGACGGCCTGAAGACGCAGCTCGACGCCGCGAACCAGCAGCTGACCGCGATGAAGCAGCAGGTGGCCGATCTGCAGGCGAAGGCCGCCGCCGCGGCCGCCGCCCCCGCCGCCCCGGCCGCCCCGGCCGCCGAGGAGAAGCCCGCCAAGAAGGGCGCCCACCACGCCGAGAAGCCGGCCGCCCCCGCCGCGCCCGCCGCGCCGACGACTGCCCCGGCGGTGCCGCCGGCCACCGGTCCGGCCACCGAGACGCGCAAGGGCCGCGGTCACTTCTAGGCCGTTGCCGAACTCCGAACACAGACGGGAAGGATTACGATAATGACAAAGACGAAATTTCTGGTGGTTGGCGCGATGCTGAGCATCGGCTTGGGCGCTGCCGGCTGTAGCAGCAACTCGAGCTGCGCCGACGGCGGCATCTGCGACACCGGCGGCGCGGGCGGTGGTAACGCGGGCCTGGGCGGGACGTCCGGCACGACGTACTACGCGGTGACGCCCGGCAGCTGGTGCTTCGACGTCGTCAGCATCTCCCCCGGCGCGGTCGATGGCTGCATGAACGGCCCCGAGCTGATCGTGGGTCACGCCCTGCCCGTCACCTATGACATGACCGCAGGAACGATCGCAGTCGGTACCGATGGGTCGCTGGGCATTGGAGCGATCAGCGCCAACAAGGCCACGCTGTTGCGTGACAACTCGCCCACCGACAGGGATACGCCGACCTGCTCGTGGCATCAGACCGATACCTCGATGCTGCAGCTCACGGCAGAAAACACCTTCACGATCTCCGTCGTCGAGAACCAGGGCACGTTCAGCGCGGGGTGCACCACGGCGGGCATCACGCCGGTGGGCGGAGCCTGCTCGTCCACCTGGACGTGGACGATGACCATCGACGGCTCGGTCAGCGTTCCGACCTGCAAGTAACGCGGGTCCGCCCGTGCGGCTGCCCCTGGCAGCGCCAAGGATGAACGCTCGCGGCCCAGGTGGCATTCGTCACCTGGGCCTTTTTCGTTGTGCAACTTTGTTCTGAACGGGAGTTCGCAGAAATGGGGTGTCGCATGAAGTGTCGAATGCTCGAACTCGTCTTGTTGGCGGCGGTGATGGCCTCCTGCGCGACCAGCACCACGCGTCAGGTCGAAGGCGATGTGGCGCGGGTGTTGATCTCCAGTGACCAGGAGAATCAGCTGGGCTCGCAGCTGAAGACGGATCTGGAGACGAAGCAGGGCGTGGTGTACATGACCGACCCCGAGGTGGTCGGGTACGTGCGGGGCGTGGCCGGCAAGGTCATCGCGCTGGGCAAGCGCGACCGTCCCGACGTCAACTGGCAGGTCTTCTTGATCGACGACCGCAAGACGGTGAACGCCTTCGCGACGCCGGGCGGGTACCTGTACGTGTATCGCGGCCTGCTGGAGACGGCGCAGAACGAGGCCGAGCTGGCCGGCGTGATGGCGCACGAGACGGGACACGTGGTCGCTCGCCACGCGGCGCGGTCGCTGGTGGCCACCTACGGCCTGCAGACCGTGGTGGCGATGGCCACGGGGAACAACCCGGGCCTGGTGGCGCAGCTCGCGGGCTCGATCGCGTCGAAGGGTCTGCTGCTGGCGCACTCGCGCCAGGACGAGACCGAGGCCGACGAGTACGGCGCGCGGTACGCGGCCGGCGCCGGCTACGATCCGCACGGCCTGGTCACGTTCTTCCAGCGCCTGATGCAACAGAGCGGCGACACGACCGGCGTCATGGCCTACCTGTCGGATCACCCTTCGACCCAGGAGCGGGTCAACTACGTGAACGCGTACATCGCCTCGCAGCACCTGGCCGGCACCGAGCTGGGCGCGGCGCCGTACGCGCTCATCAAACAGCGGCTGGCCAGCCTGCCGACGGCGACGCCGGCAGCGCCCGGAGCCGCGCCGGCAGCCGCCCCCCCGCGCGCCGCGCCGCCCGCCGCCGCGCCACCGGCGGCCGCTCCGCCGCCCGCCGCCCGCCCTCACTAACGCAAACTCGAGGCGCGCTCGGGTTGGCGTCGCCCCCGGCGCCACCTGAGCGCGTCCACGCCTGACGGTGCTCCACCTCGCGCTGTCTCAGCGGCGGGCGCCGTAGAGCGCCTCCAACCAGCGCGAACTCGGCGTGCGAGGGCCTGCGTTGGCTCCGCCAGCGCGTCTTCCGCGGCCACGCCCGCGCGACCTCACCGTCGGTCCTGCCTTGCCGCTCAGCGTGCGCGCGGCGGCGGCGCCGCGGCCGGAGGGGCCGCCGCCGGGGGCGCCGCGCCCGGGGGCGCGGCTGCGGGCACGGCCCTGGGCGGGGCCGCCGGAGCCGCAGCCGCCGGGGCGGCGGCGGCCGGAGCCGGGGCCGCCGGCATCGCCGCCGTTGCGGGCGCCGCCGCGGTCAGCGCGCTGGCCACGCCTTGTCGCGGGATCAGCTCCTGCACGGGCAGCACGAAGGTGCCGCCCACGGGACCGTAGCCGACGGCGATCCGGCCGAAGGAGCCGGCGTCGAACCAGACCGTGCCCTCGACGTTGAACGGGATCGTGTAGCTGATGGGGCGGCCCGCCTCCAGCTCGTGGACGGATTGGAAGGCGAGCTGGCGCAACATGCCCAGCAGCGGCTCGGGGCCGAAGCTGAAGCGCACCACCACGTCGATCTCCGACGCCGCCGAGACGTTGGGCGCGGTGAACGTCAGGGGCTGCCCCATCGCCGCCGCCACGCCCTTCGAGATGATCAGGTTGGCGGCCGCCGTCTCGAAGTCAGACAGCGAACGGACGTCGTGCGAGGAGGCCTGGCAGCTGTTCGCGTTGGCCGAAGGGGTGCAGCCGGACTGGCCAGGCGCGCACAGGTGGACGCACGCCGCGCCCAGGCGCTGATTGGTGGCGCCGGGGAAGGCGGTGACGGCGGTCAGCACGTCGCCCAGAGGCAGCGGGATCTTGTTCGGGTTCTTCACCCTGAACGTCAGGTCGAACCCCACCTCCATCTCCAGGGGGGAAGGCCGCGGGCCGAAGAAGCCCTGACAGATGACCGCCGACCCGCCCTTCAAGCCGAACGGCGATTGCACCAGGTCCGGGCAGTAGTAGGCCGCCAGCTTGCGCTGCGAAGGCGCCTGCACCAGCTGGGCGCCCTGATACACGATGGTCGGGGCCACGACATTTTCGCCGGGCAGGTTCAGGTTGTTCAGCATGGCGCAGCCATGGCCGGCCAGCATGAACAGCGCGCAGGCGAGCGCCCGCGACGCGAGATGAAGAGCAAGCCTTGCCCGGGAGATCGGTCGTGCGTACATGGTCATGTTTTCATCAATCGTCGCGTGCCTACGATGGGTCCGCAACTCGTATCTGGCCAGTGGCAACCGCGCGTCCTGCTTGCATAAAAGGACCGAAATCACGTCGATGGCGGTTGACTCTCTCCTCCCGGCGCCAGTATCGTCTCCCCCCGACCCAGCCCCGAAAAAAACCGGAGCGCCGAAAGCCCGCGAACAAGGCGGCGAAGCTCCGGAACGACGTGCCGATCAACACGCCCGCAACCTCAACCAGGATTCGAGCCATGGCGCACTCTGTGACCCGTTCCACTGTCCTTCCCGCACTGGTCGCTTTTGCGATCGTCGCGCTCGCTGGACCGGCCGAGGCGAAGAAGAAGAAGGCCGTGGAGCAGGCCGAGGACACGCCAGCGGCCGCGGATAGCGAGTCCCCCAAGGCGGCCGCGCCGGCGGCGCAACAGTCGGGAGACGTCGAGCGGCCCAAGCCGATCGTGTCCGACGAAGGTGGCGAAGGCCCGAAGGCCGACGCCGAGGGGAACGTGTCCTTCGCCGGAACCCGCAGCGGCAAGGGCAGGATCACGGTGAACGCCCCCAAGAAGGAGAAGGTCAAGGTCTACCTGGAGGGGCGGTACTTCGGCGTCGCGCCGCGCACCATCAACAAGATCCCCCCCGGCGATTACATCGTCGAGGTCGTGTTCCCGAACGGCAAGAGCCTCTCCAAGCCCGTCTCCGTGGCCGGTGACGAGGAAGAGGTCGTCAGCGTCGGCGCCGCCGACGCACAGCCGGCGGCGCAGGCCGACAAGCCCATGTCGGCCGACAAGGCCGAGAAGCGGTGGACCATCGCCAAGACCCTGGGCATCGGCGCCGCGGTGGCCGTGGTGGCCGGGCTGGGCCTGGGCTTCTGGGAGCACTCCGTCCAGAACGAGTACAACAGCACCGTCTCGCAAGGGCCGGCCAGCAACATGAACAGCGACAAGGCCGCGTTCCAGAACAAGCTCGACAACCTGAGCAACAAGGGCGACCACATCGCGCTGGGCGCGAACATCTGCTACATCGCCGGCGCGGTGGCGCTGGTGACCGCGGTGGTCATCGGTTACCCGGCCTACAAGGCCATGCACACCACGAACGAGTCCGCCAAGCCGGTGTCGCCCGAGACGGCCGGCACGAACATGTCGTTCCTGCTCGCCCCCGCTCCTTCCATGAAGGGCGGAACGGCGGGCCTGACGCTGACGTTCTAAGGCAGGTCCGGGGGGGCCAACGGGGCCCCCCTTCCTGCGCCTGCTCGCCGGCCCGGCGATCACTTCATCTTGTTCGTGTCGACGACCCGCACGCCCGCCGGCGGCGTGAAGTGGAACGTGGACTCGGGCAGCCGGACGTTGATCTTCACGTCGGTGAACAGGATGTCGTTCGTGTTTCCCTGCGCGTCCACGATGAAGGTCTCGCGCACGAAGAAGCTGTCCGGGTCCACCACGAACAGCAGCGACTTCACCTGCGCCTGAGGCTGCCTGGGTGACAGCGCCAGCACGTAGTCACGGCTGGTGCCCACCGGCGGATCCTTGGCCAACGCGATGTCGAACTCGTCGGCCAGCTTCCCCTTGCCGGTCAGGAACGCCAGCGCCGCGGGCAGCTGCGAGCCCTTCAGCTCCTGCTTGAAGGCCTGCTTGTCCTCGGGCTCGTACAGCCACAGCACGTCGCCGTCCGAGACGTAGGTCTTCGTCTCGGGCGTCTTGTAGTTCCATCGCATCCGCCCGGGCTTCTTCAGCAGCACCTCGCCGGTCGACGACGAGCGCCGCTTGAACGTGGCGTTGGTCAGCGTCTGGTTGAACGAGGCCCGGAAGTCGGCCGCCCCGTCGTACTTCTTCTGTACCCGCTCGACCACGGCCGGCACCGCCAGGCGCGCGGGTGGCGTGGCCACTGGCGCGTCACCGGCCAGAGCAGTCAACACGAACAGGGCGAGCGCATGAGTCATGGGAGCGGCATTCTACTTCCTGCCTGTCGTAGGACGCCTCGAACGCCAGGAACATTCGGTGCGACATTCGGTGCGCGCCGCCATTCCCGCTCGGCCAGGGCAGCAGGGCAGCGGCGCCGGGGGCAGGCCGTCCGCCCTCACCTGCCGCCGCAGTCGTGCGCGAGGGCCTCCTCGGGAACCCTACCCGGCCTGCTGCAGGTACTCGCCCGGAGGCGCCAGCACCTCGCGCGGCTTCGCGCCGTTCGCCGGCCCCACGATGCCGTCGCGCTCCATCTGCTCGACCAGACGGGCCGAGCGGTTGTAGCCGATCTGCAGCCGCCGCTGGATGTACGACACCGAGGCCTGCCGCGTCTCGCACACGATGGCGACCGCCTGATCGTAAAGATCGTCGTGGAAGTCGTCGGCCGGCGCGGCGCCGTCCTCGGCGTCCTCCTCGCGCGGCTTCAGGATGTCCATGTCGTAGACCGGCTTCGCCTGCGTCTTCAGGTGGTCGACCACCCGGTGCACCTCGTCGTCGCTCAGGAAGGCGCCGTGCACGCGGCGCAGCTTCAGGCCGCGGTCCGAGAACAGCATGTCGCCGTTGCCCAGCAACGTATCGGCACCCGGCTGGTCCAGGATGGTGCGCGAGTCGATGCGCGAGGCGACCTGCAAGGCGATGCGGCTGGGGAAGTTCGCCTTGATGAGGCCCGTGATGACGTCCACGGACGGTCGCTGCGTGGCCAGGATCAGGTGCAGGCCGGCGGCGCGCGCCTTCTGCGCGATACGGGCCACCGACGTCTCCACGTCCTTGGGCGCCACCATCATCAGGTCGGCGAACTCGTCGATGACGATGACGATGTAGGGCAGCTTCTTGGGCGGCGCGCCCGGGACCTCGCTGCCCGCCTGCTCGGCCTCGCGCGCCGCCTGCACGGCGGCGGCCTGTCCCGAGATCTCCTCGGGATCCAGCGGGTCCTGCACCACGCCGTCGCCGTCCGCGCCCTCGCCGTCGTTCTCCGCCGCGGACAGCCCGCGCATGGCGTCGCCCACCGTGGCGTTCGCGTCGTCCGGCGCCAGCTCGATCTCCTGATCCTTGCCGTCCGGCCCGGTCACCATCACCTTCAGCTTCTTCTTGCCCGACAGGCCCGCCGCGGCCGGCGCCGACAGGGCGGCCTTCTTGTCGGCGGCCTTGGTCAGCTCGGCCTCCAGCTTCATGTTGTAGCTGGTGATGTCGCGGACGCCGGCCTTGGCCAGCAGCTCGTAGCGCCGTTCCATCTCGTCGACGGCCCAGCGCAGCGCCAGGTTCGCCTTCTTGGGATCGGTCACCACCGGCAGCAGCAGGTGCGGGATCCCCTCGTAGATCGACAGCTCCAGCATCTTCGGGTCCACCAT
>Ga0070658_10001350_pt1 | contig 20957 bp, 21 predicted proteins | sample KBSC13metaG_FD_64664 | JGI IMG/M metagenome (GOLD analysis project Ga0070658, IMG submission 64664) | Corn rhizosphere microbial communities from Kellogg Biological Station, Michigan, USA - KBS C1-3 metaG | ecosystem: Host-associated > Plants > Roots > Rhizosphere > Soil ...
GCTCTTTTTTTCAATGACCCAGGGTAGCTCGTTCCTCGCAACCCTGGGCTATAATATCTAATGCCTTCGGCATACTCTGACAGCACCCGTCAAAGTGCATGACACGCTCTAAAGGCGGAACTCCGAAGATACGGTGGCGATGGTGTGGCCGAGGGCAAAGATCGTTTCCGCCTCTTCTTGGTCCCGTGCATCTCACCCATGACCTCGCCGTCGCGATTCATTATTTGCGCCGTGGTCACCTCCGTATCCGCGTCGGGAAAGGAAACCCTGGTCACGACCGTGGTCCCCTTGACCTCGTCGCCGGTCGTCCACGTAAACGCGCCGGAGGCCGTATCCCAGGCGCCTTCGCCGATGGCGGAGGAGTCGTCCGGGTAATAGGACTGCACGAGGAAACATGACCGTTTGCCACCGCGGACACGGGCTATCGCGCGGGCGAAACCAGATGAACGATTTAGGCTGCCGCCAATTGAATGTTCCTCACGCGGATGAAGGCGATGAGTTCCAGGAGGTCGTTAAGGTCGAAGGGCTTGGCGAGGACCGCATTGTTGGTGGAAGCGACCAGGCGATCCACATTTGGGCTGGCGCCGTGCCCCGTCATAAAGATGAACCGCTCGCAGAGATGCGGACGCATGCGCCCCACGGCCCGGAAAAACATGTCGCCGGGTAGGGCCGGCATCATGAGATCGCAGAGGATGACCTCAAAATCGCTCTTCAGCACCTCATGCACTCCTTCGACCCCGTTCCGCACCGGAACCACCTCAAATCCGTTCTCCGTCAGGAAACCCATGAGCAGTTCACTGAGAGCGGGGTCGTCTTCGAGGACCAAAACCCGGTTGCCGTTGCCCGAGTCGTAGGGGAGAGCGCTTTCTGAGACTATCCGTAGCCCGGATGCAGGGAATTCCCTGAACCCATCCGTGGCGGCGCGAAAGCGATTGTTGCTGGGCTTGATGGGGTAGGGCGACATGGGTGCGGCTCCAACCCTCGAATTGAGCACGATTGGTGCCATCGCTTGTGATGGTTGCAAATCTGAGAATCTGGGGTGCCGAGCATTTATGATTACGACCTGGAATACCCCAGGCACCGCACAAAGCATTTCGCTGATGAAACCATTTGCGTGCGACCGTGCTTGTTCCAAAGGGTAATCAACATCCACTCCAGAACGGCTTCTTCTTCCGGGACATCTGGAGTCGCGGATCCCTCGACCAGAGCCTTCGATACTCCGTATTCCTGGCAAAAGAGAAGCTGCCACGTCGCAAAATGGAGCCGGGCATCAATGCAGACGGATTCCGCCGGCGAGAGTTCCGGCCAGGTCTTGGTGCGCGCGAATTGCCGGACGGCCGCTTCCACGTTTTCGGACAACCCGCTGTCCAGATGATACATCGCTTCCGGAAATTTCGGAAGTGGCTCACCGGCTATTTCCAAGCATCTTTGATATTCCAGACCTTCCTGCGCCTCCCGAAGCAGGGCGGCATAGTCCAGCCAATTCCGTTGCGAAGTGTCGTCGTGCATAATTTCTTTTTCCTGGCGCCGAGCTTTGGCAATTTTCAGCCAATTGGCAAGGCGCAGAATAGCCTTGTCTGGATCTTAACAGCGCCGTCCTTCCGGCTATTCCAGACGATTTGAAGCCGGACTCTTCATCCGCCGGCTGCAGGGGCGTGAGACGACTACATACCCATCATAAAGGCCGAGCGGGATTGCCCCCAGTGGTAGTCCTTCACGCGTCCAGATGCGTCAAAAATGACGGTGCCCGTCTTCGCCTTCGCTGCGAGATTGTAATAGGGGATCTGAAACTTCCAGGCGTCGAAAGTATAATTCCAGATCTCGCCACGTGGCGATTGGCTGACATATTTGGGTTCGCCGTAAAGGCGCTGCACTTCCTGGCGCGACATGCCCAGGCGCGGTGGCGTTGTCCGATCGAAGCCGGATTCCTCTCTTCGAACCTGTTGCGTTCCTGGTCTGGCGAGCTCGTTGGAAGCACAACCTTGCAGATAGAGAGAAGCCAGCGCAACCGTAACAACACAAAGGCATTTCATAGTGCCGCAGTATGGTCCGTGTGCCGGGCGCGGCAATCCAGATAGGCTTTTGCGCTCAATCGAGGAGACTACATCGGCGCGTGACGTGACTGAATGGAGTTGGCACCGACCCGACCGGGCAGGGCTCCTCAAGCGAAACCTTTTGAGGACCGGCATTGACCGGAAACAAAGAAACAGACTGACAGAAAAAAAGAACGAAACGAAAGGAGCTTTTGGCTATGAAGAAGTTACTGTTGATTCCCAGCGTCACCGCATTTGCCTTGCTGTGTGCCCCGCTCACCTACGGCCAGGCCGTCGTGCGTGAAAGTACCACCACGACCACCACGGCTGCAGCCGCGCCGATGGAAGTCACCGGCACGGTGACCGAATGGGCGCCTGGCACCGTGATCATTCGGCAAAAGGATGTGGCCGCGCCCGCGCGCTTCTCCTTCGCCAAGACCGTGGAATACGTCGACGCCGCCGGCAACCCCGTGACGCGTGAAGTGATCACGCCGGGTGTTCCCGTCACGGTCCGTTATGTCCGCGACGGCGACCAGATGGTGGTCGATCGGGTGATCGTGCAACGCCAGGCGGCGCCGGTAGCGACGGAGACGTCCACGACTGCGACGACGACCACCACCACGACGTTAACGGGTCGCGAGGCGAAGGAGATCGAAAAACTCCGCGGAAAGATCGCGCGTGATGAGCGCGAAGTGGCCGAGCACCCCGATCGTGTAAAGCTCCAAGAGGAACTCGCCCGCGACCGGGCGGCGCTCGACGCGATCGAGCATCCACGTCCCCGCTAACAGAAATCGGAGGCGATAGTCGAAGGCCGGGCGTCCTGAAGGCGCCCGGCTTTCAACATTCGGTGCTCCGTCACCTCCCACTCTCATAATGGCTTCCAGCCATCACTGACAAAGCGATGGCTCCGGCTCCGGTTAGCCGTACGACGAGGAAACTGGTTGGACGGCACAACTCATTAGCGCCAAATCAGTGATGGCTTAGGCCATCACGAGTTTGGGCGGTGACGGAGCACCGACCCTCCAGTTTCGAGCGATGTCGCGCACCGTCTGCTTACAGGATTTCCCAATTCAGCGGCAGCGTTTCGGCTCAGCGGGATGGAAGGGATTTGGACGGCGCTCGCGCTGCGGGCGAGGACGATTCCCCGCGCACGGGCGCAGGCGTTTCACGGCACGCGTCAAACACTGCGCCGCAACCGGAGCGCGCCTGGCAATCGGAGAACCGGAAACTTTAAACCTGAAACCTTAAGCCAGTACCGGGCTTTGCATCGTTTGTGAGGAATACCGCCGGAATATTTTCATAAACGACGAACTTCGTTCTTGCCCCGGTTTTGGCTTCCAAGGCAACGTCGGCCACCCCTTGCTCTCCTCCATGAACAAATCCCTCCTTTTCATCCTCGTCTTCGCCGTACCCGGACTGGCCAGTGCCGCGGTGAAGGCGGGATTCGCCGAGCGTGACATCACTCCGGAAGTCGGCATGGAAGTGCCCGGCGGTTATGGCAAGGCCTTCTCGAAGAAGATCCATGATCCATGCAAGGTCCGAGCGTGTGTATTTGATGACGGCGTCGAGCGCGTGGCCCTGGTGGGCCTGGATGCGCTGGGCGTGCCGCGCAAGATGGTGCTGGAGGCGCGGGCGAAGATCGCCGAGCGCTGCGGGATTCCGCAGGACGCCGTGTTGATCAATGCGTCGCATTCCCATTCGTCGGGGCCGATCATCATGATCCAGCCCGGCGATTTCGATCATGCCTCGGATTTCGTGAAGGACCTCGCCTACAACAAGTCGTCGTGCGCCGATCCCGGTTACGTGAACAAGGTGCGCGACGCCATTGTCGAAGCCGTGGTCGCGGCGAACGATGCGCGCGCGGATGGCACGGCGAGCTTCGGCACCGGCCGTGAGGACACGGTTTCCTTCAATCGCCGCATTCGCATGTGGGACGGGCTGGCGTTTTCGCATCCCGGCAAAGGCAATCCGGACAATGTCGATTTCGCCGGGCCGATCGATCCCGAGGTGGGCGTGATCGGCTACTGGAGTCCTGAGGGCAAGCTCGTCGGGTGCGTGGTGAATTTCGCGTGTCATGCGACGACCAGCGGGCCGTGGGTCGGTGCGAACTGGATCTATTACATGGAGCGCGTGATTCAGGGCTTCTACGGCCCGGAGACGAAAGTGGTCTTTCTCCAAGGCGCCTGCGGCGACGTCACGCAGGTGAACAACCTGGATCTGCACGCCAATCCCGAAGGCGACGCGTGGGCGCAGATGGTCGGCGGCCGGGTGGGCGCCGAGGCGCTGAAGGTGCTCGTGGGCATGTCGCAAACGAGGACGGCGGAAGTCCCGGTCGCGGCCTTGCAGGAAGTCTGGAAGATTCCGCGCCGCAAGCCCGCGCCGGAACGTGTGAAGGCCGCCTACGAGCTGGCCGCGAAAGACGCCAAGGAAGCGGGGCCGGACTGGGTGTGGGCGAAGGAGACGGTCCTGCTCGATGCGCTCATCGCCAAGACGCCGAAGGTGGAGGTGGAAGTGCAGGCGGTGCAGATCGGTCCCGTGGTCTGCATCTCGAACCCGTCTGAATATTTCTGTTCCTACGGCCTGGATCTCAAGAAGGACAGCGGGTTTCCGATCACCTTTCCGTGCGAGCTGGCCAATGGTTGCGTGGGCTATGTGCCCACGCTTGCCGCGTTCGATGAGAAGTCGGGGGGCGGTTACGAAACGCGCCTGACGAGCTACAGCAATTTGCTCATCAATGCGGGCGATCAATTCCGGGAAGTTGGCCTGGAACTCGCCCAACAGCTCATGCCCGCGCCACTGCCCGAGCGACCCGCCGCGCCGCCGTTCAAGGGCTCCGGCTGGGCCTATGGCAATCAACCCCCCCAGGCAAAATGAAACCCGTGAACGCAGAGGAGCGAGCCATGAAGACCATCGATTTCTACGAGGATCTGGCAGGGCGCCTGCGTGTGGAGTGCGTGCGATTTATCGCCGCTTTGGTTTGCGGCGGAGCCGCGCTGGTCAAGCTTCGTGCGACGTCCTCCGTTGGTGGTTTTTCTTTAACAGGAGGAAGGGGAGGAAGCAGAGGGCCAAAATTCGCCTTCTTCCTCCGTTGTCTCCGTTCCCTCCTGTTCAAACCTCAGGACAACGACAGGAGACGCCGCGCCTGCGTGGCCCAGCGCGGCTCCGCCGCAAACCAAAGCTGCGACAAGTCGCACGCACTCCATACTGCCGTGGCCACGCGCCAATTCCTTCCGCGCGCTATTGGCGTTTTTGCAGTTGCGATTGGACTCGTCGCCTTTCCGCTCCACGCGCAATGGCCAGCCGATCAAGCAATCCACTCCTTTCAGACCGCAGACGACGTCCGCGTCGAACTCGTGGCCGCCGAGCCGCTCGTCGCCTCCCCGTGCGCGCTCGCGTTCGACAAAAAGGGCCGTCTCTTTGTGGCTGAGAATCGTGGCTATCCGAGCACGGAAAACCCGCCACAAGGTGTGATCGCCATGCTTGAAGATACCAAGGGCACTGGCCGCATGGACAAGCGGACGGTCTTCGCTGATGGCCTCACGTATCCGAACGGGGTCATGCCGTGGAAGGGCGGCCTGATCGTGACCTGCGCCCCCGACGTGCTTTATCTCGAGGACACCAAAGGCGATGGCCACGCCGATGTGCGGCGGGTGCTGCTGACCGGCTTCGACACGACCAAGAGCACGCAACTCCGGGTGAACGCGCCGATGTTCGGTCCGGATGGCTGGATCTACCTGGCCGCGGGCCTCACGGGTGGTACGATCACCTGCCCGGAACATCCCGAGCGACCGCCACTCAAAATGACCGGCGACGTGCGGTTCAACCCAGAAACGCTCGAGGTGGAAAATGTGGATGGAAAGTCGCAATACGGGCAGTCGTTCGATGATCTCGGACGGCGATTCATCTGCATGAACCGGCTGCCGGTGCAGCACGTGGTGATTTCCTCCAAATGGCTCGGACGCAATCCACGCCTGGCCTTCAGCGAAACCGTGCAGGATTGCTCGGAGCGCAGCGTGAAGACGGGCCTCAAGGGCGGTGGCGATGGCGTGCGACTTTACCCGATCAGTTCCAATATCACCACGGCGGATTCGCACGCCGGTTCCTTCAGCGCGGCGTGCGCGGTGCACGTGTGGCGCGGAGGACTACTGCCCGCCCGCTACGATGGGACGGTCTTCTCCTGCGACCCGACGGGCAATCTCGTGCACGTCGACCGGCTCGAACCGCGCGGGGCGACATTCACCGCCGTGCCGCTGCTGGAGGGCCGCGATTTCCTCGCCTCGAAGGATGACTATTTCCGGCCCGTGTTTCTCATGCGTGGCAATGACGGAGCGATGTATGTCGCCGACATGTACCGGAAGGTCATCGAGCATCCGGACTACCTGCCGGAGGAGATTCGCAAGCATACCGACTTCGAAACCGGCAAGACGCAAGGACGCATCTGGCGGGTGGTCGCGAAGGAGCCGCGGACGGCCTCGCCGCTGCCGCCGTTTCGCGATGAGTTCGCGGACGTCAAGACGGCCATGAACGATCCGCGGTCCGTCGCGCGCCTGGTGGATGATCCCAATCCCCGGATCCGCATGGGGCTCGCCGTGGCCCTGGGGGACTCGAAAGCGGATTTCGCCGTGCCCACGCTGGCCGCCATCGCCGCGCGCGATGCCGAAGACCGGTGGATGCGGGCGGTCGTGCTGAGCGGTGTCGGCGGACGCGAGGTGGATTTCCTCCGGGCGCTCTGGCCGAAACTGAAGGGCACGAGCGAGGGGGAACTGGAATTGCTGTCGAGCCTCGGGCGATCGTTCAGCGACGCGGAGAGTGTGCTGAGCGTTCTCGACCAACTGAAGGGCGACCATGCGGTGCCGTTGGCCGCGTTGCTGGGGGAATTGAAAGGCGCGGAGAAGACGGGCGCGTTTCAAAAAGTTCTCGAGGCCGCGCCGTCATCGATCGCGGATCCTTCGACCGCGCCCGCGGCGCGTTTGCTTTTCGTGCGTCTCCTGGCCCGCGGTTCCTGGGAGGCCGCCTCCGGCGCCCTGGAGAAAGTGATTGCTGGTTCCAGCGATGATGCCCTGCGCAGCGCGGCGATCCGGAGCCTGGCCACCATCGACCCAAATCGCGCGGCCACCGCGCTGCTCGCGACCGGAGCGTGGCCGCGCTACAGCCCGGCTTTGCGCGAGACGGTGCTCGGCGCGCTGCTCGCCCGGCCGAAACAGATCGACGGCGTGCTCGCGGCGATCGAGTCCGGCGGCCTGCCCGCGGCCGCGCTGAATCCGCAGCGCCGGCTGCTCTTCACCAAGCACGCCGATGAAGGCGTTCGCGAGCGCGCCACGAAGGCCTTTGCCGCCACGGAGACCAATCGCGCCGCGTCCGATGCCAAGGCCAAGGCCGCACTTGCGCTCACGCCCAAGGCAGAACATGGCCGCATCGTATTTCGCACCATCTGCGCGACCTGCCATCGGTTGGATCGCGAGGGTGTCACCGTCGGGCCCGACCTCCTCGACATGCGCAAGCAACCCAAGGAGAACATCGTCTTCCACATTATCGTGCCCGATGCCGAGATCGCCCCGGCGTTCACCGCCTATACTTGCGAGACCAAGGATGGCCGCACTCTGCTGGGCATCCTCTCCTCGGAGACGCCCACGAGCGTGACGATGCGCCAGCCCGGGGGCCTGGAGGAGACCGTGCTGCGAGGTGACATCAAGGCCCTGACGGCGCTGCCCAATTCCCTCATGCCGACCGGCCTGGACGCCGCCATGACCCCGCAGGATCTCGCTGACCTGCTCGCCTTTCTCAAAGGCGAAAACTAGTCCGATCCGTTTTTCTCACCCATTCCTATGAGCAAAAAATATAATGTCGCCGTCATCGGTTACGGCTGGGCGGCGACCGCCCACATCGCCGCGATCAATTCCACCTCCAACGCCCACGTGACCGCTGTGTGGTCGTCGCGGAAATTGGATTCCAAGGAACTGAGCGACAAGCATGGCAGCGCGATCAAGACCTACACCGACCTGGCGGCGATGCTGGCCGACAAGGAGATCCACGCGGTGGACATCACCAGCTATCCCGATCAGCACGCGGCGCAATTCATCGACGCGGCGAAGGCCGGCAAACACATCATCGTCGAAAAGCCGCTGGCGGTGGAATGGTCCGAGATCGTGGCCATGAAAAGGGCGGCGGACGAGAGCGGGGCGAAGGTCTGTGTGTGTTTCGAGTGCCGGTGGTCCTCGCAATTCGTGGCCACGAAGGCGGTGATCGACCAGGGCCTCGTCGGCGCCTTGCATTACGGCGAGGTGGACTACTACCACGGCATCGGGCCGTGGTACGGCCAGTACCGCTGGAATACCAAGCGCAAGCTCGGTGGCAGCGCGCTGCTCACGGCGGGTTGCCATGCGCTCGATGCGCTGCTGCTCTGCATGGGCAGTGAAGTGGAGGAGGTGACCAGTTACGCCGCGCAGAGCGCCAATCCGATCTTTGCGGCTTACGAATACAAGACCACCTCGACCACGCTCCTGCGCTTCAAGAATGGCGCGGTCGGCAAGAGCGCGGCGGTGGTCGATTGCCTTCAGCCCTACTATTTCCACGCGCACCTCGTCGGGAGCGAGGGCTCGATCCTCGACAACAAATTCCACAGCCAGAAGCTCGCGGGTCTCAACCGGCACGCCTGGTCATCGCTCTCCATGAAGATGCTCGATAGCGGTGACGTGAGCGACCATCCGTACCAGTCGCAGTTCCAGGCGTTCTTCGATGCGCTGGAGCAGGGGAAGGACATGCCGCTGACCAGCCTGGCGCAGGCGTTCATCACCCATCGGGTCATCGCCGCGGCGGATAAATCGGCCGCGGAGAATCGTCCGGTGAAGCTCAGCGAGATCACTGTCTAGTTGACCGGGAGCATGCCTTCGGCTCTCGCCATCGCCGCGCACCCCGACGACATCGAGTTCGTCATGGCGGGCACTCTGTTGCAACTCAAGGCCGCCGGTTGGGACATCCATTATCTCAACGTGTCGTCCGGAAACATGGGCAGCACCGTCATGAGTGCCGCGGAAACGGCACGTGTGCGGAGGAAGGAGGCGCAGGCGGCCACCAACGTGTTGGGCGCGAAATGGTACGCGCCCATCTGCGACGACATGCTGATCTTCTATAACGAGAAGAACATCCGGCGGCTGACTTCCGTCGTGCGTGCCGTGCGACCCTCAGTGGTCCTCACGCATGCGCTCGCGGACTACATGGAAGACCACATGATCACGGCGCGCCTTGCCGTGACGGCGGCCTTTTCGCGCGGCATTCCCAATTTCCGATCCATTCCGCAGCGCCCGCCGGACCTCACACCATGCACCATCTACCATGCGATGCCCATTGGCTTGTGCAGCCCGTTGCGTGAACCGGTGATCCCTGAGTTGCTCGTGGACACCACGAACGTGCACGCCACCAAGCACGCCGCGCTGGCCTGCCACGCCTCGCAGCAGGAATGGCTCGATGCCTCGCAGGGGCAGAGCAGTTATCTCCAGACCATGGAGGATTTTTCGCTGCGTCTTGGAAAGCGGAGCAAGAAGTTCAAGCACGCCGAGGGCTGGATCCGGCACCTGCACTATGGTTACGGAGCAGAGAAAGATGACCCGATCCGCGATGCGCTGGGCGGCAGAGTGCTGCGCCTTTCGCGTTAAAATGGCCATGAACATCGGAGCTACTAAGGCTGTTATGCACTTGGAAGAGATCAAATTGGAACGGGCCTGCAATATCGCCCGTCCACTCTCGATTTCTTCTAGCAATGTGGATACCGCCTCAAGGAGAAGCGAATGTCTATGACGCGACAAATCTGACGCAGATACCTATCCGAGAATTCCAATGATATCTCCCACCTCCCTCCGTCCCAGTTCGATCTCCCCCGATTGGTGGGACTACACCTGCCTTCCGCTGGAGATCGTCGATGAAGTGGCCCGGCTTACGCCGCGCGATCTAGAAAAACTCAGCCGGCCTGGATTCAGAGTCGTCTTCTACGATACGCTCGAGGATTTCTACCTCGCGGAAGCGCTCGAATACATCACCGCCTGGAAGCAGAGCACCGATGACAACCCGGTCGGGATCTGCGGACCGATCGGCCCGACGGAGCAACTCCCGCTCGTCGCCCGGCTCGTCAACGACTTGGGGCTCGACGTGCGCAGCGGCCATTTCTGGGGGATGGACGAGTGGTTCGATGTGGCCACAGGCAAGGAGATGCCCGTTTCTCATCCGCTCTCGTTCGAAAAGGCCGACCGCGAGATGTGCTTTCATCGCATCGCCAAGAAGCAGCGCATGCCCGACGCGCATCTGCATTTCCCGAAAGCGGATACGGCCAGCTACACGAAATCGTATGACGCGGGGGTGCGCTGTGCGGTGATGCAAGGCGGGCAGGGGGATGTGAAGCATTGGGCGTTCAACGACCCGCTCCCACGCCGCGGCAAATACAAATCCGCGCCGCCCACTCCCGAGGATTACCGCAAGCTGGCCACTCGAGTCGTCGAACTGCACCCGCTGACGATCGCACAGAATGCCAGGACGAGCGGTGGCGGCAATATTTCCATGGTTCCGACGAAGGCCATCACGGTCGGACCGGTGGAAACATGGAAAGCGGAAAAGGTGTCGATCTGGCAGGCCGGAACGCACGACAACCCGTTCGGCCAGCGCCTCACCGCGTACCTCATTTCGAAGCGGCTGGCGACCTCCTGCGTGCCGATGTCGCTGCTCGCCGATCATCCCAACGTGCAGTTCAACTATTACCGCGGCGGCTTGGGGTCGTGCGCGGTGGAGATGCACTGAGTATCAGAAGTCGATCGGCGGGATGGAAAACGGGACGTGTTTCAGGAATTCCTTCTGCTCCTCCGGCGACGCTTGATAGTGAAGCACGCGGATGGTGTATCCGCCCTTCAACACCCCGTTCTCCACGTACATCCAATCGGAAATCTCCTCGGGCGTGACCTGGACACGGTCTCCCAGTTTCACGGCCTTCGTATCCACGGGCTCGTCATTGATGGTGGCGGTGAACGCTTTTCCATCCCACGACACCTCGTTGAGCCAGATGTGCTCGTGGCCCGCGCCGGCGGGAAAGGGCTTTTTGATGGCGAAGTCGCCCGTACCGGGGCGCTTGCTCTGAAGGGTGTCGATAAACTCCTGCTTCGTATCCTTCGCCTTTTGAATGGCGCGATCCATGAGCTTTTCATCGAAAGCTCTCACGTAATCTGGCTCGCCCGGCCGTTTCACGACGCCGCTCTCTTTTTTCGAGCAGGCGGGAAGGAGCAGCAATGCCGCCGCGCAGAAAATCCAGTTACGAAAGGCCATTGCGAGTGGTTGATTAAAGCGTGTCATGAACTTCGAAGCGTCATTCAGAATATGCCGAAGGCATTGAATAAACCAGCCCAGGGTTGCCGAGCTTGCGAGGCTACCCTGGGAACGCACCCAAAGCAGGTCAACCCCGAAGTGGGTTGAAGAAGACGGCCCGGTTGCAGAGCGATTTTCCTGGGGATGAAGGTTTCTGCAACTCCTTCAGAGTTGGCCGCTTATTTTAGTCGATAACCCAGGGTAGCTCGTTCCTCGCAACCCTGGGCTGATATATGGAACGCCTTCGGCGTAAATACGCGCGCGGGTACCGCAAAGTTCATGACATGTCAAAATTTGCCAAAGAACGCTGTGATATCGAAATAGATCGTCTGCTTCTTGCCGCCGGTGGGTGTAAATTCCAGGACATCGTAGGCCTTGCCCTTGACGTTTTGAAGCGATTGGCTGCCGGTTCTGCATCCGGGAAAATGTTTCTGGAGGTAAGCGTATTCGGCATCAACTCCAGTGGCTTCGGTTGCGCCCTTGATAATGACGGCCTTTTCGAGCGTAGAGCCATCACCACCCGAAAAGGCGATCGGGTTTTTTGCAAATGTCTGTGGCGCTGCGCACAGAAGAGCGAACGCGAGGATGAAGTGGAGCAGTGTGGTAGGCTTCATGGTGGGAGAATGGGCCGGGAGGGACTGTGGACCTCCCTCGAACGGAGGATGCCCGATCACTGAGGATAGATCAACTCGCGGCTTCCCATCGGACTCCAACGACCGTACCCACGAGCAAAACGGCGCCACCGGCAATCCAGCCCAGCAAATGTCCGCCGAGATTGTGGAAGACCAGGACTGCAATCGCAAAGCCGCCGAAGAAACAAACGGTGAAGCGCCATTGAAGAAAGATATCGATGGTATTGAAGACGATCTCGAGGATGGCGCTCAGGAGTTCCCCCATACGAAGGTTCAGGGGAGCCTGCCGCGGGGGCGGATGATGTCGGCGCCTTTGATATCGATATTGTGCCGGAACAGCCAATCAGTGGGGCTGAGTTTCTGTGGGTCGGCGAGCCACTCAAAACCCCGCGTCCTGAGAAATTCCCAGCACGCATCAAGGGCTCGCGGCCGCTCCCCGGCATCGATATACGAGAACCACGGCGACTCGGCTTCGATCGGATCGAGCCCGTTCCATTCCCGTTGCAAGTCGAGCGCCGGGACGCAATTCCGGGCGAGAAATAATCGGAAGGCGCCGCCGCGCACGTTGTCCCGGGAGACGAACTGCTCAACGCCATCCACCGTTCGGCGCCAAGTCGGATAGCGGAGTGGATGTTCGAAGCGGTCGAAGCCGTGTTCAGACACGCGGCTCTCGAATTGACGCGCAGTCATGTTGAGGCGTCAATTTCCCGCCGCAATCAATGTATCATACTGCTGCTCACTGATCTCCGTTCCGGCCCCATCGAAAAAGCGTTTGGTTTGATTCGGTGATCCATAGTTGGCGAAGATATGCCAATAGAGAGGCTGGTCGGTCGCTGCCTCGTCCGGGTTGTAGGTCTTGCAGATCAGCGTGCCGGGTAAAGGATGGGTCTGCACGGTGAGCCGGTGGTGGCTGCGGTCCCGATTATTGTCAAACACCACGGTGTTCTCCCGATCGAAAAGATAGAGCGATCGGGTCGTCGGAATCCCGTAATCTTTGCGATAGATGGTCGATTCGACCAGCCCGCGATCCAATCTCAATCGAGACCGAACGACGGTCCCATCGTTGTCCGTGGACGACGGCAGGGAAATGGGATGCGTGACAAGCCACCACAATACTCCCATCATCGTGAGGAGAGTCGTGACCACGGAACTGCCGATTGTGAGGAGGGTTCGCTTCATGGTTCCGGATTGGGTTGGAGGACGCGTTGGGCGCCCGACTGCGCAGGCGATATGCTCGCCTTAAAGACGGGAGCGAGCAAGGCGAATACGAGGATGACCAAGGATCCTCCCTACCTGGCAGATGATCAGGTCGCCGCGATATCCGCGAGGTCCCTTTGGAGTCTCCGCGCGAGGTCCACGATGTTCTCGTAGATGATGCACCGCTGTCCTTTGACATCGAACTTGAGTTCCTCGCCCTGGCGAATGATGAGCAGCACCGGGCGGTTTAAGCCCCAGGCGTAGCCGACTTCGAGATAGACATTGGCGTTGGCGCCGGTGAGTTCGGCGATGACAAGGGCGGCGGTCTGGATGCGGTTCTTGATGCGCTCGAGGATGTCCCCGGTGAAGGTGACCATATCCACGCGCTCGCACAAAAAGCCCGCGGTGTTGGCGGGGCCCTGGATGCCGAAGACGTAGGTATCCTCCAGTTCCTTCGCGAACGGCATCGCGACAAAAATGTGCGGCTTGCCCCGCGACGCCTTGCCGGCATCGATCGACTCCGGAGGCGGGGATCCGGCTTCGATTGGTGCGCGAGTTCCGGGCGCCGGCTTGGCGGCGCGGACGGAGCGGATGGCGCTCTCGAGCAGTGCCTGAAGCCGGCGGGCGCGCGCCTGGTTGCGCTCGGCGATGGTGACCTTGCGGAGCGCTGGCAGCCGGGAAGCCGCTTCCCAAAGCCCGGCAATTTGGGAGAGAAACGCCTCGCGCTCATCGAGTCCGTAGCCGACGCCGTGCATCGTCATGGCGAGGTGTTCGGTAGCGGGCAATTCCCTCGCGATGATCTCGATTGTGCGGTTGGCAAAGGCCCGGATCTCCTGGTACTCGAAGTGGGATAGGGGAGACACTCCCACGAAGAGGACGTGCGGGGCCGCGAGGTTGTGGGCGGAATCGACGAGGGCGTAATCGCCGGGGGCGGGGGTAATCTCCAGTGTCCGTCGTGGATCTTGCGTCAGCGTCGCGGCGACCACTGCGTCCGCGCCGTAGAACGACTGGGCATGCTTGAGCACGACGACGTCGGCGGAAACGTCGCGGATATCCTTTGTTTCAATGACGATCTGGACCATCGGCGAAATGTGGCGGCGCGGCCTGTCGTTTCAGAGCCGCGCACTGCCAGCACAGCACAGAACCGGGCGCGCTTTGGCAAGCCCATGGTGTCAGACAATCACTGACTCAAACTCCCCGGCGTCAATGCGCCGGTTATTTGGCTTTCGTTTTTGGCGTGGCGGTCTTGTCCGCGGCGGGCTTCGGCGCCGGTTGGCGCTGATCGGCCGGGACGTGGAGAAACTCTTCCATGTTCAGCTTCCCGTCCTTGTTCAGGTCCTTTTCCGCGAAGACTTTTGGGACCCGGGCGGGAGACATGTTTGGGCCTTGTCCGGCGCGATATTCCTCCAGGCTGATGCTGCCGTCACCATCCGTGTCGTAGTTTTTGAACATCCGCTCCGCCTCCGCTTTTTTGGCGGGAGATTGGTCGTCGGCAAGGGTCGAGAAGGCGAACGAAGTCGAGAGGATGGCGAGAAGGATTGGAGTGGCTTTCATGAAGTGCACGCTCTCCCATGCGATCGAGAGCCTTGCAAGTGAAAATTCTAACACCTGTGTCAGAAATCTGGATTGGTCTTGAGTTCGGGCCTGGGTCCGTGGTTCTGATGAAGCGGCTTTTTGACTTTGTCGCGTGCCTGTATGACGGCGGAAATTCCAACGAACGAAGAACCATCACCATTTCCCCGGCGGACTCCCTGGGGCAACCTGGTTGCGGCGTTGAGTGTGGTTGCCGCCATCCTGGCCTTCGCGCGGCTCCCTGATTTGCTGGTAAAAACCCTGCCGGTTTTCTGGTATTTTTCCGCTTCGTTCATTACCTGGGCGATTTTGCGCCGGCGCCAGAATCCCTGGGCGAAGGCGGCTGGCGCGATCCTGGGTCCTGTCACCTGGGGGTTGCTGGCCGTGGTGATCGTGTTGATGTGGTTCGGGAATGGCACCACGGAATCCGATCTGGCTGAGGTGGCATCCACGGAGAGAGCGATGCTCTGGCTGAACACGCATCGTCTGCCGGATTTGAAGGATTGGCCTGTGACCACCCTGGCGGTTCTGCTGCTGCTGACCTATCTCTCCTATCTACAACCACGCTGGAAGATTGTGCAGCGTTCCCAGTGGCTCAAGAATGGCCTGATGCAGGTCTCCGCGGCCATCGCCGTGGCCGCGAGCTTTACCTTTTTCTCCCAGACCTATGTGGTGGCTCCTTACGCGGAGAGCGTTTATCTACGGCTGAAGGCTGTTTTGCGGCAATCCAGGCAGGTGGAAGTGGAACACGCCTTGTCGCGCGTGTGCGTGGAGGAACTGACGAAATCGGTCAAGGCTCTGCCGGCGCCGTCGCGCAACTTCTACCGGCAAATCCTCCAAACTCTGGCCGCGTGGGACCACGCCAGGGCCGGGGAGATGCTCTCCGACTTTATCCAGTTTCACGAGCGGGCCGGGGCAACCCATGAACCCGGGCTCCTCCATCCCGTGGCCGAAGGAAAACCCCGGGCCGAAGCGATGCCGTCACCGGCGGAGATCGTGGATGCGCTGGCGGTTCAGCAGGCGCGCGAAGTGGCGGAGGAAAAAAAGAGGCATGACGCTGAGAAGGAAATGAATGCGACGCTTGGGGAGATCCTGGGAATCGGCAATGAGCACTGGTCGGAATTGGTCGGTGGATTGGCGGAGAAACTCCTGGAACCTTATATCGGCGAAAGTTCGAAAATCTTTTCGCAGGCGGTGTCGGAATATCTCGGTGGTGTCACCGAAGAATCGCTCGATCAGTACCAGGAAGAATGGCGGGAACGCCAGGCGGAGCAGTTGACGAAGCGCGTGCAGGAGATGGTGGACGGAAAGTTGGACGCCGTCGCCGAACTGGTGAAGCCGGAGATGGAGAAGCTGGTCGCTCTCACGAAGCAGGTGGCGCAGCTCGCCTACGTGGAAAAGACGGAAATGAACACCCCAGGCGCGTCTTCCTCCGAGGAGGGCTCAAAGCCAGGGCCGCGATTGCCAGACGGACACATCGGAGTCACTGTCCGTGCGCCGCAGAATCGTGGCGCGCTACTCATCGAGAAACTCAAGGCAGTCCGCGATCGGCTGGATCGGCTCGCCGAGCAGGACGAATCTCCGGTTACCGATGGTTCAATCACGGCGGAGGCTTCCGACGCCGCGGCCAGGGCCTCCGTGAACGAGGTGATCAAAACGGCTCGTCTGCGAATTGCCGAGGCCGACGACACCATCGTCCAGGGACGGAAGATCATGTTGGAGTACGAGAAGGCCATCCAACTGCGTTCCGTGGCGCGCGAACTTCCACACATTCCCGAGGCCATGGGGGAGCCTCGTCCGAGAGAGTTTATCCCGGTACATCGCTGACACCCTGAGCACAGCGGCAGGAGTCAGCCGCTTCAAGCGGGCAGCGCGACCGGGAGGGGGATGCGATTGGGGTTGCCCTCTTCGTCGTGGATCACCACCCATCCGCCGCTTTCCCGGGCTTGGTCGCGCAGATGGCGGGTCGCCTCGCAGAGCGACGAAAAATCCTGGCTTCCATCCAGCCCCGGCTGGCGGACGGTGAAAACCTGTTCGCCGACTGAGGTGAAAATGTGAAAGTCCGAGGCCATTGTTGGATTAACCCCGCCGGAGCGGGAATGTGGTGAAAAATCTGACGGCGGCCGTCTATTTCTTGGAATTGGCGAAGCACCACAGCGCCTTGTCGGTGCGGAGGAAGAGTTCCCCGTCGGAAGCGGCGAGCGAGGCGCTGGTCGACTCGTTCACGGAATTCGTCGCCAGCAACTGAAACTTCGGGCCGGCTTGCAGCACAAAGACATCTCCCGATTGGTTGGGGATATAGAGCTTCCCGTCAGCCAGCAGGATCGAGGACCACGAACTGCCACGGCTCCCGGAGCCCCGGAGACGCTCTTCCCACACGGTATTGCCAGTCTTCAAATCGCTGCACGAGGCCACGCCTTCCTGGCTGATCGTGTAGAGGTAGCCCTCGTGGATCACGCCCGAGCCGATGCCGCTCTTGAACCGCTCCTGCCGCCACACGCGCTGGCTGTCGGTCACGTCGCCGCTGCCGCCGGGCCTGACCGCCATGGCGTTGCCACCGCCCGGCCCGCTGGTCATCGCCACGATCTCGCCGTCCCCTGCCACGGGGCTCGTATAGATGGTATTGCCCAGCCCGGTGCTGAACCAGAGCTGCTCGCCGGTCTTGGGATCGTAGGCCGCCAGGCTGCCCGGCAGCGAGATGACCAATTCCTGGCGACCATCGGCGGTCACCAGAACCGGTGTGCTCCACGATGCGCCACCTCCGCGCCCGCCGCCGCCCGGGCCGAAGCCGCCGCGGCCAAATCCGCCGCCACCTGGTGCACCGTCACTTCCGCCCCGTCCGCCAAACTGAGGGCGGGGGAGCGCGGCATTGAGCCCCGCGATGAGCTTGGTTTCGTCCAGGGACGCCGTCTTGTCGGTATCCCAGTCGGCGAACCATTTCGAGAAGGCGGCGAGCCACTCTTCCCGCGTGAGCGAGCCGTCCTTGTTTGTGTCTGCCGCCGCAAAGAGGCCCGCTCCCAGGAATCGACCTCCGCCAAATCCGCCGCGGCGCGCGCCTTCCGGGCGAGGTCCGCCAGCAGCTTCGGGAGCCGGAGCGGCAGATGGAGCCAGGAGATCGCCGATGCGGGAGGTGAAAGTCTCTTGATCGATTTTCCCGGCCTGTTCCTTGTCGAGCTTGGCAAACCAATCGGCCGCCAACGCCGAAAATTCCTCGGCCGAAATCTTGTGATCACCATCCTTGTCGGCCTGTGACAGCATGAGCGGAGCGATCATCTGGCCGGGGCCAAAGCCGCCGCGGATGCCTCGGTCGCCGCGGGGGACCACGCCCGGGCGTTCCCCACCGGGCCGCTGCTCACCCCGTGGACGCTCGTCGGTCGGTGCGGGCTGCTCGGTAGGACGATCGGTTGCAGGGCGATCAGTCGCGGCGCGGTCACCGCCCCCGCGTGCGCCACCCCGGCCTCCGGACCCGTCTCCCGGCGGCTGTTCGCCCCCTGCCACTTTGGGCGCCTGGGCTTCCCAGGCTGTTTCGCCGGTGTTCTTGTTGACGGCGATCAAGCGGGCCTTTTCATCGGGCCCAAAGTTCAGGATGCACAAATCGCCCACGATCACGGGCGACGCCGCATTGCCGAACATGTGGTTCATCGGGCCGAGGTCCCGGTGCCACAGTTCCTTGCCGGCGAAATCGTAGCAATAGAGCCCGGCCGATCCGAACGAAGCGACCACCCGCTCGCCATCGGTCGCCGGAGTCGCCGAGCAATAGGGATTGTCACGCTGGGTGGATTCGCGCCCGGTGTAGGTCGGCCCCGATTGCCAGAGCACCTTGCCGGTCGCGCGATCGAAGCACATCACCGTGCGTTGCTGGCTGCTGCTCACGGCCTGGGTCACGAACACCTTGTCGCCCCACACGATGGGCGAGGAGTTTCCCCGTTCCGGCAAGTCCGCGCGCCACACCACATTCTCGCTGGAGGTCCATTGGAGTGGCAGACCTTTCTCCGAGGTGACGCCGGTCCCGTCCGGCCCGCGCCAGGCTGGCCACGGACCAGCCAACGCCGGGAGTACGATGAAGAAGAGGGCGGAGCGGGTGAAAAAGAGCGCGGCGGAAGTTTTCATCGTATTTTCGGGGTCGAGGCGCAGCGCCTCCGGAATTCAACGCCGCCGTCCGTAGCTTTCGTCTGGAATTTTCGAAGCGAATTCCGCTGGAGCGGCGGTCTATGACCGTCGAGACGTTCCTGGGCGGAGACCTACTCGACGACCTGATCGTGCCGGGGGATTTCAAAACGGCCGAGGGCCCATGCGAGCACGACCAGACCTTCGAGCCGCCAGGTGGAGTCGAGCAACTGCTGTTAGGCGATCTGCCCGAGCGGTTGCTTCCACATCTCCTGCTCCGCCGGCTCGAACTCGTCATCAATCGAGAGTCCCGTGCCCAGTCCATCAGGTCTTGATGGATTTCGCGTGCCTGGGGGTTCGCGGTGTCCCGATCGAGGATGGCGTGAGCGGTGATGGCGGTCAGCACAAGCGCCCGCCGGGCCACCCGCCCGGCCGCCGGCGCGTCAGCGGTATCGGCTTCGTCCTCGGGCGGTTTGGGCCGCGACATCTCATGCGCGGCCGCCCCCACGGGGCTCGCGATGGATACTTCGGCAGCCACCCGGGGCCAAACGATGTCCGGATTTTCCCCGGACTTTCCGAGCGACGAGAACAGGATGCGCCCGCGGGCATCCCGCAGCGACGCTAGCGTGAACAACACACCATCCAGAAGCTCGGCGATCTTGAACAGGACGGTGAGCCGCGGTCTCCCTTGGGATCGAAGTCCGGCTCGAACACGGTGCCGAGGGCGCCTGCGTGTGGACCGGAAGCGACTGGTGACATCGTCCTTTGGCTGATTCTTGAAAAGGAGGGAACGGAGTTCGATAAGCGCGACTCCCTTTTTCCGTTGCTTCTGTTTCCTCCAAACACCGCAAGGCGGCAGACGGCGACGCTGTATCTGCGTGGACCGGCGCGGCTCGGCCGCAACCCAAAGCGGCGACAAGTCGCTCGCACTCCATAAACGCAGCCGCTATCGGCCGTACTCCATATTCAACCAGGACCGGTTCTGGTTGCCTGGCTTCCCCGCGCCAAGTCCATCTGTGACTCGATCGTCATTTCCGTATTCAGGTTGATCCGCGCGCGGACTGGACAAAGGGCGGACGCTTTTCGACAGTCCCCGCCGCATGCCGGAATCCAGCACTCCATCCACTCAGCCCATCGTCGCCAGCTATTGCACGACGTTCCTGAAGCCGGAGATGCGGCATATTTACCGCCAGGTCACGGGCCTGAAGCGCTACCAGACGTTCGTCATGACCCGGGAACGCCTGGAAGAGGCGGAGTTTCCCTTCGCGGACATCGAACTCATCCCGCGGGCCCGGAAGAATTTCATCAAGCGCTTCTGGCTGAAATACGTGATGAAGCGGCCACCTGTGTATTACCGGGGCGAGTTGCAGGTGCTGATCAAGATGCTCAGGCGGCGCCCGGCGGATGTGATGCATGTTTATTTCGGGCACACGGGCGTGCATCTGCTCCCCTTCATCCAGGAGTGGGACAAGCCGTGCGTGGTTTCGTTCCATGGCATGGACATCCAGCCGCGCCCCGAACAGGAGGGGTTCGATGCGCAGATGCAGGAAATGCTCCGGACCGTTCCGCTGGTGCTCGCGCGGTCCCGTTCCCTCATGCAGGGCCTGGAACGCCTCGGGTGCCCGGGGGAAAAGCTGCGCCTCAACCGGACAGGCATCCCGCTCGATCAGTTCCCGTTTCAGCAGCGGCCGATGCCGGCGGATGGTTCGTGGCGATTCGTGCAAGCCTGCCGCCTCATTGCCAAGAAGGGGTTGGTTACGGCCATCCAGGCGTTTGCGAAGTTTCACGCGAAGAATCCCAAGGCCACATTCCGGATCGCGGGCGAGGGGCCGCAGAAATCGAAGCTCGAGGCGCTGATCGCCGAACTCGGATTGGGCGACGCCGTGGAAATGAGCGGGTTCCTTTCCCAGCAGGAGCTGGCGGCGCTCTACGCCCGGTCACATATCTTTTTGCATCCGAGCGAAATGCCACCCGATCAAAACCAGGAAGGCGTGCCGAATTCCATGCTCGAGGCGATGGCCACGGGGTTGCCCGTCCTGGCGACGACCCACGGCGGCATCCCCGAGGCGGTGAC
>Ga0070658_10001351_pt1 | contig 20954 bp, 12 predicted proteins | sample KBSC13metaG_FD_64664 | JGI IMG/M metagenome (GOLD analysis project Ga0070658, IMG submission 64664) | Corn rhizosphere microbial communities from Kellogg Biological Station, Michigan, USA - KBS C1-3 metaG | ecosystem: Host-associated > Plants > Roots > Rhizosphere > Soil ...
AGGGGAAGGTCGTGAAACTCGGCCAGGATGACGTTGGCCCCGTTCTTCAGCTTGAAGCGCTTGTACGCGGGGATCTGGAAGAAAGGCTCCGGTCCCGCGGCGGGCGGCTGGGCCCGGAAGGGCGCGTCCGGGGTGACAGCGGGGGGCGGCAGCGGCGCCGGCGCCGCATCGCCCGCCGTGGCGGCCTTGACCGGTTGGGCCTGCGGCGGCACCGCCGCCGCGGCAGGCGCAGGGACGACGGCAGGGCGCGGGGCGGCACCGGCGCAGGCGCCGGTCGCGGCGCCCAGCGCGGCGATCATCATGGCCGCCCCGCGAAGCGCCACTCCGCGGGCCAGGGTCGACCCGCCAGCGCACACCATCCGGGTGCGTGTCATTGTGGCTTCACCCTTCCCATGATGGGCGCGTCGGGATTGGGCGTCACCGTCACCACGACGCGGCCATCCTTGCGCAGATATTGAGCGGCCGCGTTCTGGACGGCCGCCGCGTCGACCGCGCGATACATCTGGATGTCGCGCGCCAGGTAGCCGGGGTCGCCGACCTGCAGGTTGTACGTCTGCAGGCGCTCCGCCTGCGCCAGCGGCGCCTCCAGGCTGCGGAACGTGTCGAACTCGATCTGGTTCTTCGCCCGCTCCAGCTCCCCGGGCTCGACGGGCTTCGCCCGCAGCGCCTCCACCTCCTCGTCGATCACACGGACGATCTCGTCGAGGGTGTGTCCGGCGATGGGGGTGGCCGAGATCTCGAACACGCTCTGCAGCAACTGGCTCTGCTGGTGGGCAGAGACGCTCTGTGCGATCTGCAGGTCGTAGACCAGCCGCTTGTACAGGCGCGAGGCCTTGCCGCCGGCCAGGATCTGCGCCGTCACGTCCAGGGCATGGTCTCCCTCTGACAGGCTGCGCGGCGTCGGGTAATCGATGAAGACCTGCGGCTGCTGCACCTTGGCCTCCAGCGCGATGCGGGTCTCTGCGTGCAGGGTCGAAAGCGGCGGGGCGGGGCGGGGGGCCGGCGCGGGGGGCGTGACGGGCGCCGGTGTCGCTGCCGGCTGGCCAGCAGCGACGGGGGCGCCGCCCGGCGCCGGAAGCCCGGAGGGAATGGCGCCGAAGTACTGCTCGATCAGCGCCCTGGCGCGGGCCGGGTCGAAGTCGCCCACCAGCACCAGGCTGGCGTTGCTGGGCGCGTAGTGACGATGGAAGAAGGCTTTCACGTCCTCCAGCGAGGCGCGCGACAGATCCTCCATCGAGCCGATCACTTCGTGATGGTAGGGATGCGAGGGCGGGTACAGCGCTTCCAGCGTCACCCGGTTGACCAGGCCCATGGGCCGATTCTCGATGCGTTGCCGGCGCTCGTTCTTGACGACGTCGCGCTGGCCGTCGAACGTCTCCTGCAGGCCGTTCCGCTCCAGCAGGAAGCCCATGCGGTCACTCTCCAGCCACAGCGCCAGCTCGAGCTGATTCGAGGGCAGCACCTCGAAGTAGTTCGTGCGGTCCTCCGAGGTGGAGCCGTTCGCGTTCGACACGCCGGCCTTCTGCAGGTAGGCGAAGTGCTTGTCCTCTCCCACGTGCTTCGAGCCCTGGAACATGACGTGCTCGAACAGGTGCGCGAAGCCGGTGCGGCCAGGCTCCTCGTCCTTCGAGCCGACCTTGTACCAGACGTCGACCACGACCTGGGGCACGTGATGGTCCTCGTGAAAGATCACCTCCAGGCCATTCGGCAGCACGAATTTTTCGAAGCGCAGCTCGGGGATGGCGCCCGCCGAGCCGGCGGCGGGCGGGGGTCCGGCGTGCGGCGGGGTGGCCCACACCGGCGGCGAGAGGGCCAGCGCGAGCGCGATCGCTGCCCCAGGCGCCGGCCACGCGCGGGCCTGGCCGCGGCGTCGGTTCGGGTTCGACGACATGCGACGGTTTGTAGCACGTCCCTCGCCGTCGGGCGCCGGCCCCGCGGACCAGTGACGGATCGGCCAGTCGCTCTCTATCGAAGAACGAAAGAATCTGGGAGAATCCAGATGGGTCAGAACATGTCCGAGAACGTGCCCTCACCTCAGACGGAAAACGCCACCCTCGGTGGCTTGTCCGACGACGCGCTGGTGGCGCGCGCCAAAGAGAAAGACTTCGAAGCGTTCGAGACCCTGGTCGAGCGCTATCAGGACAAGGTCTATCGCCTGGCCTTTCGCTTCATGCGGAACGAGACCGAGGCCAAGGAGATCGTGCAGGAGACGCTGCTGTCCGTCTGGCGCAAGCTGGACGGGTTCAAGGGTGACTCCCAGTTCTCCAGCTGGCTGTACCGGGTGACGGCGAACGCGGCCCTGATGCGGCTGCGCACGCAGCGCCGACACCCCGAGGTCTCCACCGAGGAACTGGACCCCAGCTTCCTGGATCGCGGTGGTCCTGCCTACGGCCAGGTGACGTCGCCCGGCGACAACTGGGCCCGTCGGCCCGACGACGAGCTGCAATCCGAAGAGTTGCGCACGCAGCTGCAGCGCGCGATCGACGACCTGCCGGAGATCTACCGGACCGTCTTCTTGATCCGCGACGTGGACGGCTTCTCGACCGAGGAGACGGCCGAGGCCCTGGACATCTCCGTCCCCACGGTGAAGACGCGCCTGCACCGCGCGCGAATCGCCCTGCGCGAGGCCATCGGCAAGTACTTCGACAAGACCTGAGCGCCAGCGACGGACCGTCGGGTCCAGTTTGTATCGGACGCGCGTTCGCTGATATTTTGGGTCTTCGCATGATCGAACGCGCGTCCTTTCCCCGCCAGGCCGCGCCGGCGCTGGCCGGCGACGCCGCGCTCGTGGCGGCCATCGCCGCGGGTGATCGCGATGCGCTGGCGCGCCTTTACGACGCCTACTCGCCCCTGCTGTTCGGGTTGGCGAAGCGGATGCTGGGCAACGCGGCGGCGGCGGAGGATCTGCTCCACGACGTCTTCCTCGAGGTGTGGCTGCACGCCGCCGAGTACTCGGCCGAGCGCGGCAGCGTCCCCGCCTGGCTGACCGTGCGGACCCGCTCGCGGGCGCTGGACCGGCTGGGCAAGTCGACGCGCGACGCGCGCGCCGTCGAGCGGGCGGGCAGCGAGCGGGCCGATTCCACGGCGCCGGTGGCGCCTGCCTCCCTGGACGGCGCGCGGGTGCGCCAGGCGGCACAGGCGCTGCCGGACGAGCTGGTGGCCGTGCTGGAGCTCGCCTACTTCGAGGGGCTGTCATCCTCCGAGATAGCCACCCGCCTGAACACGCCCATCGGCACGGTGAAGTCCCGCATGGCGCGGGCCCTCGGCTTGCTGCGCGACGCGATGTCGTCGCGGGAGAGGGACACGCCATGAGCCGCGACCCGCGGCCGCGACATGCGGGGCAGGATGCCTGGGCAGAGGCATCGTCCCACGCGGTCGAGTCCGGGCTCGCGATCGCCTCTGCGGTCGTGACGCAGGAGGCGCTCGCGGATTGGGTCGCCCGCGGTGTCAGACCCGAACGGCCATCGGCGGCCGTCCTTCAACGGCTGTTCCGCACCCTCGACGGCCCCGAGCGCTACCGGCCTTACTTCGGCGCCCTGCGGGACATCTTCGATCTCTCCGAGGCGGCCTTGCGGACGGTGCTGGCGCGCGTGGACGACGCCGCAGGGTGGTCGCAGCACGGGGAGGCTCGCTTCTTTCACTTCGCGCCGGGCCCGCGGATGGCCACGCAGGAGGCGGGGGTGGTGCGCATGGCGCCGGGGGTCGTCTTTCCACGCCACCTGCACCGCGCTGGCGAGGTGACGTTCGTCATCGACGGCCTGATGAACGATCGGGATCGCCTGTACGGTCCGGGTTCGGTGGTGGAGGCGGAAGCAGGCACGCTGCACGACTACCGAGCGGCGGGGGTGGGGCGAGATCTGATCCTGTTGTCCCGGCACGGGGGGATCGAGTTCGCGTAGGTCCGCCGCCGGTGGCAGCGCCGGCGCCGACGCCGCGGCGCCCGTCCTGCGGCCGCGCACGAAAAGTTTGGAAGGATTCATCGCGTATAATCCCCGCGATGTGTCTTCATCGCGCCGCCGGGGCGCGAGCTGCTGCCCGCCGCTGGGCGCTCGTCCTCTCCGTCCTGCTCTGCGTCCTGGGCGGTGCCACTCCACTCTCGGCGCGCGCGACCGCGCTGCCGGCCAGCTCGCCCGGGCCGGTTGCCTTCGACGACGCCACGGCGGCGACGCTGTCCCTCGAGGGCGAGCGGCTGAAGGCCCTGGCGGGACGGGCGGAGCAGGTCGGGCCGCTGCTGGCGCTGGAAGAGCTCGCGGACCTGCTGCCGCCCGGCGCGCTGGAAGCGCCTTTCCGGGCCATCGTCGACGACCCCGGCGCCGATCCGCTGGTGGCGGCGCGCGCGCGCGACTGGCTGGCCCGGCGTGCCGAGGCGACCGGCGACGAGGCCGCCGCGGAAGAGTGGCGGCGCCCCCTGGGCCTGCTGTCGCGCTTCTCGGTGGTGGGACCGTTCGGGGACGGCCGCGCCAGCCACGGCGTGGTCTTCCCCCCCGAGAAGGAGAGCGGCCTGCCGGATCCGCGGGTCGCCTATCCGGGAAAGGAACGCGACGTCTCGTGGCGCGCCGCCGACGAAGGTGTCTACCGCGGGCGGGTGCACCTGGACGCCTTGCTGCGTCCGGACAGCGACGCCGCCGCGTATCTGCTGACCTTCGTGCGCGTACCCCGTGCGGCCGACGCGGCGTTGCGCCTGGGGACGCCGGGGCCGGTCAAGGTCTGGTGCAACGGCGCGCTGGTCCACGCCGCCGATCGCGCCCGCGCCGCCCGCTTCGACCAGGACGCCGTCGGGCTGCGCTTGCGCGCGGGCTGGAACCGGATCCTGATCAAGACGGTCGTGACCCAGGGTGCGTGGCAGCTGTTCGCGCGCCTGACCGGGCCCGACGGAAGACCGCTGCCGTTCGAGACCGCCCGGTCCCAGGAAGGTCCGCAGCCACCCCGGGCAGCGGCGCCGGCGGTTCGCGTCCGGGATCTGGAGGTCCTCTTGCGCGCGGCGGCGGGACGAGCCGGGGCGGCCGGCGACGCCGCCAGTGCCTGGCTGGACCTGGGCCGCTACCTGCTGGCCGTCGACCCCGCCGATCACGACGCCCGCGCACCCGCCCAGGCGTTCGAGGCGTCCGCGCGCGCGCGGCCCGGCGTCCCAGCGCTGCTGGGGCTGTCGCTGTCGGCTCGCGAAGACGACGAGCGACGGCGGGCGCTGGAACGCGCGCTGCCGCTGGCCACGAACGACGGCGATCGCGCGCGCGTGTTGACGGCGCTGGGCGACGTGGCGCGGGACCAGCATCGCGCGTCGGCCGCGGTCGAGCGCTGGCGGGCGGCGCTGGCGGCCTCGGCCACCTTCTGGCCGGCGGCGATGGCGCTGGCCGCGGAGGAACAGACGGTGGGGCTGCCGGCCGCGGCGCTGGCCCGGGTGGAGGCGTTGCCGGCGCCGGTACGCGCGCTGCCCGCGGTGCGGCGGGCCCACGCGCGCTTGCTGTTCGCGCTCGATCGGCCGGACGAGGCGGCTCGCGAGCTGGAGGCCGTGCTGACCACCGCGCGCGACGACGTCGAGCTGTGGCGCGAGCTGGCCGCCCACGCCTGGGATCGCGGCGACCGCGCCCAGGCGTCGCGCCAGCTGGGCCGCGCGGCGGAGCTGCGGCCGGACCTGCCGTCCCTGACGGTGGACTGGGCACGACAGCGCGAGGCCGATGGCGATCTGACGGGCGCGCGGAAAGTGCTGGAGCAGGCAAGCGCCCGCCTGCCCCACGAGTTCACCTTGCAGGCCGAGCTGGCGAAGCTGCTGGACCGGCATGGCCGCCTGACCGAAGCGCTGCCCTGGCTGCGCGGCGGCCTGTCGCTACGGCCCCAGGATGTCGAGCTGCGGCGCTACACCGACGCCGCCGAGGCGCGGGCCCGCAGCGCGGACGAGCCGGCGGGCGCGCCCACGCACGGGGCGCGGGACGATCTGGCGAAGGCGTTCGCGGCGAGCGTGCCGCAGCTGATCGCCGCGGAGGCCGCGCGCCCGCGCGCGCGCACGGAGGACGGGGAGGCCGATCCCGCGGTCGTGCTCCTGGATCGGCGCGCGGTGCGCGTCCACCCCAACGGCCTGGCCGAGACGTTCTCCCAGCGCGTGACCGCCGTCCGTACGGACGCCGGGGCGCGCGACAACAAGGAGTTCTACGTGCGCTACACGCCCGGGTCGGAGGAGGTGGAGATCCGGGAGGCGCGCGTGTACCGGCCCGACGGGCATGGGGGGTGGGAGGTGCTGCAGTCGACCGGGCGGGACGACGAGGATCTATCCGAGCCCTGGTATGGCCTGTACTACGACTTCCGTGCTCAGGTCGTCCGCTTCGAGGGTCTGCGCGCGGGCGACGTCGTTGACGTCGAGTACGTCGTCTCCGATGTGTCCCGGGAGAACCAGCTGGCGGGGTACTTCGGCGATCTGGAGTTCGTGGGGGAGAGCCTGCCCAAGCGGCGCTGGGAATACACGCTGCTGGGGCCGCGCGACCGCCCGTTCTACTTCGCGCGGCCCGCGCTGGACAGCCTGACCGAGTCCGCCGGCGAGGAGCACGGCGAGAAGATCTACCGCTTCGCCGCCACCGACATCCCGCGCGTCGAGGCCGAGCCGGCCATGCCCGGACTGGGCGAGTCGTCACCCTATCTGCACGTCAGCACCTACCGCAGCTGGGAAGAGGTGGGCGCCTGGTACTGGCGACTGATCGAGGAGCAACTGGTCCCTGACGACAACATCCGCCGGGCGGCGGCGGCGGCGCTGAAGGCGGCCGGACCGAGCGAGCTCGACAAGGTCCGCGCGCTGCATGCGCTGGTGGTGGGCGGCACGCGCTACGTGGGGCTCGAGTTCGGCATCCACGGCTTCAAGCCTTACAAGGTCTCGCAGGTGCTGTCGCGCCGCTTCGGTGACTGCAAGGACAAGGCGGCCCTGCTGGTCGTGATGCTGCGCGAGGCGGGGATCGACGCCGAGATGGTGTTGCTGCGAACCAAACGCGGTGGTCGGCTGGCGACGCTGCCGGCCTCGCTGGCCATCTTCGATCACGCGATCGCCTTCATCCCCAAGCTGAACCTGTACCTGGACGGTACGGCCGAGTTCTCGGGGATGGACGAGCTGCCCGGACAGGACCAGGGGGTGATGGTCTTGCGGGTCGGGCCGCGCGGCTCTCACCTGGATCAGACGCCCGTGTTGCCCGCCGCGCGCAACCGGGCGGCGCGCCGCTGGGAGGTGGCGCTGAACGCCGACGGCAGCGCCGACGTGCGCGAGAAGCTGACGCTGACGGGGCAGGCGGCGCCGGAGTGGCGCGAGCACTATCAGACGAAGGGGGAGCGTGCGGACCGCTACGGCAAGGCGCTGTCGGCGCGGAACCCGGGCGCCCAGTTGCTGTCGGTCGAGATGCCGGGCATCGAGGACCGAAACCGCCCGGTGACGGTGCTCTCGCACGCGACCATCCCGGGCCTGGCCGAGGAGACGGCGGACAGGGCGCTGCGGTTGACCCTGGGCACGCACGAGGTCGATCTGGCGCGCACCTACGCGCGCCTGTCGCAGAGGAAGTCGCCGCTGGTGCTCGGCTATCCCTGGCAGCACGACGAGCAGATCGTCTACCAGTTCCCGCCGCGGTTCGAGGTGACGCACCTGCCGGCGTCGCGGCGCATCGACTCGCCATTCGGACACTTCGACCTCCAGGTGCGGCAGCAACGCGCGACCGCGAACCACCGCGAGAAGGACGGGACGGAGAGCACGACGGTCGTGGTGACGGGCGATCTCGACGTCGAGCGAGACCGCGTCAGCGCGGCGGAATATCCCGCCTTCCGTCGCTTCCTGGCCGAGGTCGACGCGGCGATGGCAGAGCGGATCACGGCGGTCCCCAGACAGCGGCTCGGCCATCCGCAGGAACTGCGGCCAGACCTGCCGCAGCAAGATCGCGAGCAAGCTCCAAGAGCACCATCGGAGGTGCCGATCACTGCCCCCGGCGCACCACCGGAACGGGCCCCCGTGTTCGGTCCAGCCGCGGTGGCGCCGTGACGAACCTGCGCCGCCTGTCCCCGTCCGCGCTGGCGCTGCTGGTGCTCGCCACGGCCTGCGCCGGTCCGCGCGCGCAGCAACGGGCCGACGGCGTGGCCGCGCCTGACAGCGTCGAGGGGGCGGTCTGGCAGGCGCTGGGCAATGGCGACGACACGGCGGCCGAGAAGTTGCTGGCGCAGGGGAACGGCGGCGCCGGCCTGGCGGCAAGAGGCGGCGCGGCGCTGTCCCTGGCCGAGGCCTCGCTGGCGTTCGAGCACGGTGACGTCGGTCGTGCGATTGGCGCGTACCTGGCGGTGCTGGAAGCGGCGGGCCCCGACCAGTCGCTGCTGGCGGCGATGGCGGCTGGCCGGCTGGCGACGCTGCTCGACGAACATCCGGGCCCCGAGGCGGCGCGCCGGGCCGTGGAAGATCGCCTCCTCTCGCTGTCGCCGGCGCGATGGGCGTGGCAAGCCCACTACGCGCTCGCCAGCCTGTGGGACCGGGTGGCGCGGCGCAGGGGCGACCCCGCGCTGCTGTCAGCGATCGGCGCGCGCGCGGGCTGCGTGGCCCGTTTCGCGGTGGCGCGTCCGGCGGGACGGCTGCCGCACCTGGATCTGGACGCCGCGGCGGGACCGGCCACGCCCGTGCAAAGCGAGATCGCCTACGGGTGTCGCGCCGCCGCGCCGTCCTTCGAAGGGCGTCCCGGCGCGCAGCGACTGCTGGTCGACGTCGACGCGCCGGCGGCGGGGGTCTTCGATGTGGTGCTGGGATTCCGGGGCGAGGGCCGCCTGATCATCGACGGCGGAGCGGCGCACGGGCACGGCAGCGAGGGCGCTTACGGGCCCGTCCTGTCCGCCACGCGCGTGAGCTGGGCGGCGGGGCGCCACCACCTCGAGTTACGGCTCGCGACCTACGGAGGGCATCCGGAGTTGACCGTGATGCTGGTGCCGGTTGCCCCGCACGCCGACGGCCCGGCGGGCGGCGCGGCCCCGCCGCCGCTGGCGGCGGAGCTGGCAGGCGCCTATGCGGCCAACCAGGCCGGCGACGTGGCCTCCGCCGAGGCGGCGGAGGCGCGCCTCGAGGCCGCGCCCCGCTTCGCCCTGGGCGCGGCCCTGGCCGCGGCGCTGGTCCGCGACGATCCCAGCCTGCCGTCGCCGTTCGCACGCGATCGGGCGCGGACGTTGCTGCGCCGGGCGCTGGGGCTCGACGGCCGCCTGGCCCGCGCCCGCAACGCGCTGGCGGGGCTGGCCCTGGACGAAGATCGCCCGCGCGAGGCGCTGGAAGAGGCGCGCCTGGCCGCGGCCGCGGCGCCCGCCTGGTGGCTACCCCGGCTGACGCTGCACGCTGCGTACGAGGTGCGCGGGCTGGAGTGGGACGCCGATCGAGCGCTGGACGAAGCGGTGGCGCGCGGACCACGTGCCTGCAGCGTCATCGAGGCGGCGCTGAGCCGCGCCGACGCCCGTCGCGACGTCGCCGCCGTGCGCCGGCTGACCGACGACAAAGCGGCGTGCGGGGCCACCGACGACGACCGCATCGCCCACCTGCGCCGGCGCGGCGACTGGGCCGAGGCCGAGCGCTTGCTGCGCCTGGGAATGATCCTCGAGCCCGATCCGGACGGCATGCGGCGCGACCTGGCGCGCCTGCTGGTGGCGCGGGGGCGCGCCGCCGAGGCCGTGGCGCTGCTGGAGCCGCACCTCGAGCGCAGCGACGGCGAGGGGACCGTGGCCTGGGCCGATGCCGCCATCGCGGCAGGGCAGCGGGAGCGGGCGCGGGCCCGCATCGCGAGGCTGCTGGCCGACCGCCCGGATGCACCGCAGGTGGTGAAGGCGGCGCGAACGCTGGGGCTGCCCCTGCCGCTCGATGCTTACCGGCTGGACGGGCGCGCGGTCATCGCGGCGTTCGAGCAGAGCGGCCGGCGCTACGCCGCGCCCGCGGTGGTGGTCCTGGACAGGACCGTGACACGGGTGCTGGACAGCGGCGCGGCCCTGACGCTGACTCACGAGATCGTCCGCGTGCAGAGCAAGGACGCCATCGAGAAGTGGGGCGAGGTGTCCGTGCCCGAGGGGGCAGAGGTGCTGACCCTGCGCACCCACAAGCCGGACGGGACCACCCGCGAGCCCGAAGAGGTCGCGGGCAAGGACGCCATCTCGGCCGCGGACCTGGCCATCGGCGACTACCTGGAGAAGGAGACCCTGGAGCTGGAGGCGCCCCACGACGCGCTGGCGCCCGCGGCGCCCGGCAGGTGGGGCTACCTGGGGGACCGCTTCTACTTTCAATCGTTCGATGCGCCCCTGGACCGCAGCGAGTACCTGCTGGTGACCAGTCCGGCGATGGCCGGCGCCCTGGCGCTGGACAGCCGGGCGGGCGCGCCGGTCCCCGTGCGCGCCGCCGCCCCGGACGGCGCCGTGGTGACCACGTTCGCGGCGCGCCAGGTGCCGCAGCTGTTCGCGGAGAGATCGGCGGTGCCGGTCATCGAGCATGTGCCGTCGGTGCGCCTGTCGGCGGGGGCGACGTGGGGCGGCTGGGCGCGTTTCCTGCGCGAGCAGATGTACGGCACCGCGCGCGACGGCGCCGTGCTGGACCGCGCCGTGGCGCAGATCCGGGCCCAGGCCGGCGGCAGCTCGCCGGAGGCGCTGGCGGCGGCGGCGACGGCGTGGGTGGGCCAGAACGTGGAATCGGACGACGATCTGCGCGGCATGGCCACGGTCGCGGTGGCGAGCGGCCGGGGCAACCGCGTCGCGGCGCTGCAGGCGGTGGCGCGCCGCCTGGGGCTGAAGACGCAGCTGGTCCTGGGACGCTCGCGCTTCGTGGCCGACCCCGCGGCCGCCACGCCCATCCAGGAGGCCGACGACTTCGCGGAGGTGCTGCTGCGCTTCGAGCTGCCCGGCGCGCAGCCGGCGTACGTCGATCCGCGGTTGAAGCACGCCCCGTTTCGTTACCTGTCCCCCGGCATCGACGGCGGGCCAGTCCTGGAGCTGGCCACGGCGACGTTCCAGATCGCGCACGGCGGGACGCGCGATGGACGCGACGTCGCGCTGACCGTCCGGCTGGCAGACGATGGACAGGCGACGGGCCAGGTCGTCGAGACGGTGCGCGGCTGGCCGGCCCTGGAGTGGGCCGAGGTGGTCGATCGGTTCGGCGCCGACGAGACGAAGCTGCGCCAGGATTTCGAGCAGCGGTGGCTGGGCGTACACTTCCCCGGCGCGGCGTTGAAGGACCTTCGGGTGGAGATCTTGGGAAGCGACGGCAAACAGCGGGTCCCGCAGGGCGCGCCCGGCGGCGGCGGGGGCGTGGCGGCGTCAGCGGGCGTCGCCGCCGCGACGGAGCCGGTGACGGCGGCGACGGTGCGCCTTCAGTACTCGTTCGTCAGCCCCCGCTTCGCGGCGATCAGCGGTGATCGACTGCGCTTCGTGCCCAGCTTCTTCCGTGCGCTGCTGGGCCGCCGCTATGCCACCGAACCGCGCCGCTCCACCGGGCTGATGACCGGCTTCGAGGTGCCCACGACCCTCACGGCGCGCATCGTCCTGCCTGGCGACGCGCGGCTCGAACCGGCGGCCAGCCCCCACGTGCGCCTGATCGATCGTGCGGGCCTTTACCGGTTCCGTGAAGAACGGCGCCTGGAGGCCGGCGCCGGTCCCGGGGGGACGCTGGAGCTGCGCCGTGAGACGCGGCTGGCGCTCCAGCGCATCGCGCCCGCCGCGTACGCCGCCGTGGCGGCAGAGTTGCGGGCCGCGGACGCCATGGAGGGCGAGGAGATCGTGCTGCGGGTGCCGCGGCGAACCAGCGAGAGCCGACCTTGAGCCGCGTGGTCGGCCGGGCTGCGCGGCGCGCCGGCGCCGTGGCGCTGCTGGCGCTGGCCTTGGCCGGGTGCACGGCCCGGTCGGGCGGCTCTTCCCGACCAAAGGACCGCGTGGTGGTGGCGCGGGCCAGCGACGCCACGAACCTGGACCCGGCCCGGGCCTCCGATCTCGAATCGCTGGAGGTGGCCGAGCAGGTGTTCGGCCGCCTGGTGCGCTTCGCCGCCGGCCGCCTGGAGCCGGAGCCGGATCTGGCGACCAGCTGGTCGGTCAGCGCGGACGGCACGGTGTGGACGTTCGATCTCCGCCCCGGGGTCTCCTTTCACGACGGCACGCCGTTCGACGCCGACGCCGTCGTGTTCTCGTTCGAGCGGCAAATCGTCGCCGACCATCCGGCCCACGAGCCGGACTTCGTGTGGGCGCGCGCGTATCGCAACATCAGGCGCGTGGTGGCGCTGAGCAAGCTGCGGGTGCGGTTCCAGATCGACCGCCCGTACGCGCCGTTCCTGGCCAACCTGGCGATCGGTCCCGCCGCCATCGTGTCGCCGGCGGCGGTGCGGCGCTGGGGCACGAAGTTCGGCCGGCACCCGGTGGGCACGGGGCCGTACCGCTTCCTGGAATGGATCCCCGGCGACCGCATCACGCTGGAGCGCAACGAGCAGTACTGGGATCAGCGCGCCAAGACGCGGTACCTGGTGATGTTGCAGCTGCGCGACGGACGCCAGCGCATGCAGGCGCTGGAGTCGGGCAATGCCGACATCGTCGAGCAGCTGGATCCCGACGACGTGCCGCTGGTCAGGCTGGATCCGGATCTGCGCATCGTGTCCGCGCCCGCGTCGCTGGTGGCGTACATCGCGCTCAACACGCGCCGCAAGCCGTTCGACGATCCCCGCATCCGCCGGGCCGTGGCGCACGCCATCCGCCGCGACGCCATCGTGCGCTTCGTCTATCAGGGTCTGGCCACCACGGCGGTGGGCCCGCTGCCGCCCAACGTGTGGGGCGCCCGCCAGGACCTGGTGTCGTTCAACTACGACCCCGAGCGGGCCCGGGCCCTGTTCGCCGAGGCAGGCTTCAGCGGCGTCGCCTCGCGGCCGCTGAAGCTGTACATCCCCTCCGTCCCCGGACAGTACGTGCCCGCGCCCGAGCGCGTGGCCGCGGTGATCCGAAGCTGCCTGGAAGAGGTCGGCTTCCCCGTCGAGATCGTGGCCCGCGAGCCAGCGGAGCTGCAGCGCGCGCTGTGGGCCGGCGAGCACGACCTGGCCCTGACCGGGTGGTTCGGCACGAACGGCGACCCCGACGACTTCCTGTACAACCTGCTCGACTCGGACAACGCCACCGGCGCGCACCCCACGAACATCGCGTTCTACTCGAACGCCTGGGTGCACGAGACCATCGTGGCGGCGCAGCGGACCACCGACCGCAACGAGCGCGAGCGGCTGTACGCGCAGGTGCAGAGCGTGATCGCCAGCGAGGCGCCCTGGGTGCCGCTGGCGCATCCGATGGTCATCTTCGCCACCAGGGCCGACATCACCGGGCTGGCGGTGCAGCCGTCAGCGATGGCGCTTTACCGCGGGGTGGGGCACCTCGGCCATGAGTGAGCGCGATGCCAGGTCCAGCGAGTCGAGCGGCGAGGTCCCGGCGCCGCTGATGGTGTCGACGCCTGTTCCGATCCCGGTCAGCGGGCGGGGCTCGGGGCCCGCGGCGTCGGGCGGGCGGGGCTCGGGGCCGCGCGAATCCAGCCAGGGTAGGTCGCTGGCCCGGTCGGGCCTGTACCTGCTGTCGACCATGCTGCGCTTCAACCCGCCCGACAAGCGGCGCCTGCCGCTGTTCCGGCGCCGCCGCGGCCTGCGCTGGCGGCTGTCGGTGTTCCTGATCGTCGCCACGCTGGTGCCTGTGGTGGTGGTAGCGGCGGTGGCGGCCACGCTGGTGTTCTCGAGCGTGGAGCAGGGGATCGAGTTCGAGGCCCAGCGCGGCCTGCAGGTGGCGCGCGCGCTGCTGCTGGGCGAGGTGCACGAACGGGCCAAGGCGGCCGCGGCGCTGGGGAACGAGGGCGCGCTGCTGAGCGCGCTGGCGCGCACGCCGCGAGAGGTCCGGTTGCGGCTGGCGGAGCTGTCCGAGCGGCAGCCGTCCGCGCTGCTGGAGGTGACGGACGCCGTGGGGCGCGTGCTGGCCCGCTGCGCCGGTGGCACCTGCAACGACGCCATCGTCAGCGAGCGCTTCGCGGCCTTCGACCCGGCCGACCGCTCGCCGGTGGTCAGGCGCGCGCTGGAGTTCGAGCGCACCATCAGCATCGAGCCGGCAGGCAACTGGCTGGTGGTCCGCGCGGCATTTCCCCTGGTCGATCCGGCGCTGCGCCTGCTGGGGACGGCGGTGGTGTCGGCGGCCATCGACGGCCCGGTCGCCGATCGCGTGAAGGCAGAGCTGGGCGCCGCGCGCGAGGTCATCTTCTATCGCGGCACGGAGCCCAGCGCGTCGACGTTCACGACCGCCACGGGGGCGCGCCTGCTGGGGCCTCCGCTGCCGGCCGCGGCGGCGCTGGCGACCGGCAAGGCGCAGGCGCCCGTGGTGGCGCTGGAGGTGGCGAACCACGCCTACTCGATCGCGTTCGGCCCCATCCAGGATCCCGCGGGCCGGCGGGTGGGGTACCTGGGCGTGGCCCTGGATCGCGAGACGCTGGCGGCGGCGCGGCGGCGCGTGACCGCCACGCTGCTGCTGGGCGCCATCAGCGTGCTGCTGATCGCGATCGTGCTGGCCGACGTGCTGGCGCGGCGCCTGACCCGCCCGCTGCAGAACCTGCACGCCGGCGCCATGTCGATCGCGCTGGGCAACCTGGACACGAAGATCGCCGTCGACAGCGCGGACGAACTGGGCGACGTCGCCGAGGCGTTCCGGGTCATGATCCAGAGCCTGAAGGAGAATCAGGAGGGGCTGGCGGCGCGCGTGCGCGAGCTGGTCACCGTGCACCAGATCGGCCGCACCATCAGCTCGGTCGTCGATCTCGATCAGCTGCTGCGGGCCGTGGTGACCGAGGCGCTGACCGTCCTGCGCGCCAAGACGGTGGCGCTGGCGCTGGCGAACGAGGGCGCCAAGGCGCGCAAGTTCAACATCCGCGCGGTGGCGGGCGAGCCGGTGGGGCGCCGTCTGGCCGACATGGCCGAGCGGGTGGCGGAGCGGGGACGCGCCTTCCGGACCTCCTCGGTCGAGGCGGACGGCGACTTCGCGTCGCTGGCGGCCTCGGCCGGGCTGCGCGGCCCGTTGCTGGCCGCGCCGCTGGCCCTGAAGGATCGCACGGTCGGCGTGCTGCTGGTGGGTCGGCTGGGCGAAGAGGCCTTCTCTGACTCGGATCTGCGCCTGCTGGTCACGCTGGCCGATCAGACGGCCGCCGCGATCGAGAACGCGCGCCTCTACACCGAGGTGCGCGCATTCTCTGAAAACCTGGAGATCAAGGTGCGCGCCCGCACCGCCGAGCTGGAGCGCGCCAAGGCGGAGACGGAGAAGGCGCTGGGCGAGCTGCGCATGGCGCAGACGCAGCTGGCGCACTCGGAGCGCATGGCTGGCCTGGGCCAGCTGGTGGCGGGCATTGCCCACGAGGTGAACTCGCCCGCCGCGGCGGTGCAGGGGTCGGTCGACGCTCTGGAAGAGACGGTGCGGCGGCTGGAGGCGGGCGGCCGCGACGTGTACGCGCTGGGCCTGTCTCCGGCGGCCATCGAGCGCTACTTCGCGCTGATCCAGCGCATCCTTCCCGGGTTCAGCGACCGGGTGTTGCTGTCGCCGGTCGAGACGCGCCAGCTGGGTCGCCGGCTGCGGGGCGTGTTCGCCGGGTTACCGGGCGGCGACGCGGCGGCGGGGGTGCTGGCCGAGCTGGGGCCGGTGGGCGAGTCCATCGCGGACGAGGTGAAGGAGCTGGCGGAGGGAAAGTCGCTGTTGCCGTTGTGCGGCTACCTGCGCGAGCTGGCGTTTCTGGTGCGGGCCTCGGTCACGATCCGCACCGCGATCCAGTCGATCCGGCGCATCGTGGGCGCCCTGAAACGGTACTCGAGGCTGGACGAGGCGCCGCTGGAGCAGGTGGACGTGCACGCGGGCATCGAAGACACGCTGGTCATCCTGTCCCACCAGTTGAAGTCCTCGGACAACGGGATTAACCTGAGACGTTCCTACGGCAATATTCCCAGAATTTCCGCGTATGTAGGTGAACTGAATCAGGTGTGGACAAACCTCATTCACAACGCGATTCAGGCTTTGGGCGTGGGAAACAACGGTGAGATTTTGATCGAGACTGGATTAGAACCCGGCGCCATCCGCGTCGCGATACAGGACGACGGCCCAGGGATTCCGCCCGAAGTGCTGCCCAGGATCTTCGACCCCTTCTTCACCACCAAAGGGAAGGGGGAGGGGACGGGGCTGGGCCTGAGCATCGCCAGCCAGATCGTCGAGAAGCACGGCGGCAGGATCACGGTCGAGAGCCGCCCTGGCCGCACCCGCTTCGAGGTGTGGCTGCCCCTGGCCGGGCGCGACGGGGTGCCCACCGCACGGGCGAGTCACGACACTCACGGCAAGATCTCGCTCGGCAGTGCGCCGGGCGTGGGCAACGCGGCGGAGCGGAGCGGCGACAGAAGCCGTCCCGTGGCCGACGCCGGGAATACCAGTGGCAAGAGGCCCGTTTGATAGCGGGGGAGACCGAATTGCGCGAGCACATCGTCTGTGTGGACGACGAGGAGGGAATTCTCACCGCCCTTCGTCAACAGCTCTCGGCGCGCTTCGGCGCCGAGTGCGACATCGCCGTCGCCAAGAACGCGCATGATGCGCTCGAGCTGATCGAGGATCTGCAGCACGACGGCGAGGAGGTGGCCGTCGTGATCGCGGATCAGATCATGCCCGGCATGAAGGGCGTCGAGCTGCTGGAAGAGGTGCACCGCCGCAGCCCGCGCACGGTGAAGGTGTTGCTGACGGGACAGGCGGGCCTGGACGCGGTCGTCTACGCCATCAACCGGGCTGGTCTGGACCAGTACATCCCGAAGCCGTGGGACGAGCCGGATCTGCGGCTCACCATCCAGAGCCTGCTGTCGCGTTTCCGCCTGGAGCGCGAGCGCGAGGGGCTGCTGGCCGAGCTGCAGTCGAAGAACGCCGAACTGGCCGCGCTGAACTCCTCGCTGGAGGAGAAGGTCGCGGCGCGCACGCGGGAGCTGGAGGGGTTGAACACGCGCCTGGTCGAGCTGGCCATCACCGATGGCCTGACCGGGCTGTACAACCACCGCCACTTCCGCGAGCGGCTGACGCTGGAGCTGGAGCGCAGCAACCGCACCAACCTGCCGCTGTCTGTGCTGATGATAGACGTCGACAGCTTCAAGCTGTACAACGATCGCCACGGTCACCTGGCGGGTGACAACGCCTTGCGCGGGGTCGCCAAGATTTTGCAGCACGGGCGGCGCGCCAACGACGTGGTGGCGCGCTACGGCGGTGAGGAGTTCGCCATCGTGCTGGTCGACGTGGGCAGCGTGGCGGCCAAGGAGGTGGCCGAGCGGATCGTGGCCAACGTGGCCGAGTTCCCGTTCGAGTTCGGGGCCTCGCAGCCGCTGGGCAAGTTGACGATCTCGGCGGGGGTGGCCACGGCACCGGCAGACGGCGTCGACGCGGCGACCGTGCTGGCCAGCGCCGATCGGGCCCTGTTCGAAGCGAAGACCGGCGGGCGCAACACGGTCCGCGTCGCAGGACGCTGAGGACCGCCCCATGAGGATCGCTGTCCTGGGCGCCGGAGCCTGGGGATGTGCGCTCGGCTGCCTGCTGATCGAGACGGGGCACGACGTCGCGCTGTGGGAGTTCGACGCGACGGCGGCGGCTCGCCTGGGCGCGCGGCGCTGGCACGACTACCTGGGCGTCCGGCTCCCCGACGCGCTGGTCTTGACCGCGGACCTGGCCGCGGCGCTGCACGAGCGGGAGCTGGTCATCATCACCACGCCGTCCGAGTTCCTGCGCCCCACGCTACGGAGCGCGGCGCCCCTGCTGCCGGGCGCGGCGCCGCTGGTGTGCGCCACCAAGGGGCTGGAGGCCGAGAGCCAGATGACGACCGACAGGGTGATCGCGGACGTGCTGCCCGGCCGGCCGTTCGCGCTGCTGTCGGGACCGACCTTCGCGAAGGAGATCGCGTCGGGTCTCCCCGCCGCGGTGGTGGCGGCGTCCGCCGACGCCTTCGTCGCCAGGCTGGTGCAGAAGGGACTGGGCAGCCAGCGACTGCGCGTCTACACCAGCGACGACGTCGTGGGCGTGGCGCTGGCAGGCGCGCTGAAGAACGTGGTCGCGCTGGCGGTCGGGGTGTCAGACGGCCTGGGCATGGGCGGCAACGCGCGCGCGGCGATGATCACGCGCGGGCTCAGCGAGATGGGCCGGCTGGCGTCGCGCGTGGGCGCGCACCCGCTGACCATGGCGGGGCTGGCCGGGCTGGGCGATCTGGTCCTCACCTGCACCGGCGATCTGTCGCGCAACCGGCAGGTCGGCCTGGCGCTGGGGCGGGGCGAGAACCTCCAGGACGTGCTGGCGCGCCTGGGTCAGGTCGCGGAAGGCGTCGCCACCGCGGGCATCGCCGCCGCGCTGTCGGCAAAGCTGTCCGTGCCCATGCCCATCACGACGAACGTCGCGGCCGTGCTGTTCGCGAACAAATCTCCGCGCGAGGCGATGACGGAGATCCTGGCCCGCGACGCGCGCGCCGAGCGCGACTGACGGACGAGACGGGGACCGGACGTCTTCAGCTCTTCTCGGAGGTCTTCTTGCGCTCGGGCTCGCGCGCGAAGCGCAGGCGCGAGACGTCGACCGGCTGATCCTCGTAGATGCGGAAGGCGCAGCAGCCGTGGCCGTCCTGGAACCGCTCCTCGCGCACCACCTCGCGGCCCAGGATGCGGGTCAGCGTGGTGACGGTGGAGCTGCAGAGGAGAGGGCGGGCCATGGCCACGTCGAGGAAGGGGCAGTTGCGCTCGACCAGGCGGTAGCCGTCGCTGACCTTCTCCACCTCGACGAAGGCGTCGTTCGCGCCGTAGATGCCGCGCAGGTTGGCAACCTTGACGTCGAGCGGGATGTCCGGGTGGCTGCTCTGCAGCCCCAGCACGCGCGCGTCGGTGACCCGGGCCAGGATCTGCTCCAGCGCGTCGTCGCCCATTTCCTCGCGGATGGCGTCGGCGAAGGCCAGGGCCAGGGCGCCGGTCTGCTTGGGGAACAGACCTTCGCCCTTCAAAGTCAGCCGGTAGCGGCCGGGCGGCCGGCCCGGTTCGCCCGAGGGAGGCAGCGCCTCGCGCTCGATCCACAGCTCGCGCTCGAGCGGCGCAAGCTGCTGTCGGATGGCCTCACCGGACAGGCCCAGATCGGCGGCCAGGTCGGCGATGGTGGCGGGCCCGCGCGTCTTCAAGCGCATCAGCAACCGCCGCTTCGAATTCGGAAGGTTCGTGACGTCGATGCCCACGGAGAGGCAATTTACCCGAAAAGCCTGTGGAAATGAGATTCTTTTTTCGGAGATTTATGGAACTCTCACGCGCGGCGCCGGCAGACGCCCACGGCCAGCCCGATGGCCGCCACGGCGAACAGGGCGGTGGCCGCCAGCTCCACGGCTGGCGAGACCCCGCTCAGCAAGCGCGCCGCACCCTGCGTGGCGGGCCCGCCCAGACCGCGGCGCACCGCCGACACCGCGTAGGTCATGGGGTTCACCCGCATGACCAGCGCCACCCAGCGATGGCTGCCGCCGGGCGGGAACATCGCGCCGGACAGCATCCACAGCGGCAACAGCGCGACGCTCATGATGCCGTGGTACCCCTGCGTGGAGTCGATCCACCAGGCGACGGCGAAGCCCAGCGCCGTGAACCCGAGCGCCGTCAGGGTCAGCACGGCGAACACGAACGGCAGATCCATCCCGCCGAACGGGAATCCGGCCAGGGGAGCCAGGGCCACGAACGCCACCGCCTGCACCAGCGCGATGGCCACGCCCCCCAGCGTCTTTCCCAGCACCAGCGCCGTCCGCGACACGGGCGCCACCAGCACCGCCTGCAGGAAGCCATGGTGCCGATCGTCGATCACCGACATCGTCGAGAAGATCGCGGTGAAGAGCATGGCCAGGACGATGGTCCCCGGGAAGAAGTAGTTCAGGTAGCCGGTGCCGCCCGCCTGGAAGCTGTCGGCGAAGCCCGCGCCCAGCACCACCCACAGCAACAGCGGCTGCGCCACCGACCCGACCACGCGGCTGGGCTGGCGGAAGAATCGCCGCAGATCGCGGCCCGTCAGCGCGGTGATCACGCGCGCGGCGCTGGGACGCGCCACGGACGCGGGAAGCGTCACGGGGGACTCCATCGGCATCGACGTCATGACGGGTGCGACTCCTCTTGCTCCAGCCCCCGCCCGGTCAGCTTGGCGAAGACGTCCGCCAGCGTGGGCCGTGAGGTGGCCACGCTGCGCAGGCGCCCGGCGGGGAACAGCTCCACGATGCGCGGCACCAGCTCGTGGCCGCGCGCCGCCTCCACATGGACCTGGGCGCCCGCGAGCCGCGGCGTCACGCCCAGCCGCGCCTGGATCGACGCCGCGATCTCCTCGGGGCGCTCGGCCTCCACGCGGACCAGGTCGCCGGCCACGCGCGCGCGCAGCTCGTCCGGCGTTCCGCTGGCCACCACGCGACCCTGATCCAGGATGGCGATGCGCTGGCAGCGCTCGGCCTCCTCGGGCTGGTGCGTGGTCAGGATGACCGACAGGCCGCGCCGGACGACCAGCCCTTCGATCTGATCCCAGATCCGTCGCAGCGCCTCGGGATCGACGCCCCGGCCCGGCTCGTCCATCAGCAGCAGGCGGGGCTCGTGCATCAGCACGCGCGCGATCTCGATGCGTCGTCGCATGCCGCCCGAGTACTTGGCGGCCGGCTCGTCGGCGCGCGCGCCCAGCTGCATCAGCGCCAGCACCTCGTCGATCTTTTGCCTGGCGAGCGCCCGCGGCAGGCCATAGAGCGCCGCGCCCAGCGCCAGGTTCTCGCGTCCCGTCAGCTTCAGATCCAGGCTGGCCTCCTGGAACACCACGCCCAGCCGCACCCGGTAGGCGGTGCTGGCGGCGGTCGCCACCTCGCCGTCCAGCGTGAACGTCCCCCGATCCGGGGGCAGCAGCCCAGACAGCAGCCGGAAGGCGGTGGTCTTGCCGGCGCCGTTCGGGCCCAGCAG
>Ga0070658_10001354_pt1 | contig 20935 bp, 18 predicted proteins | sample KBSC13metaG_FD_64664 | JGI IMG/M metagenome (GOLD analysis project Ga0070658, IMG submission 64664) | Corn rhizosphere microbial communities from Kellogg Biological Station, Michigan, USA - KBS C1-3 metaG | ecosystem: Host-associated > Plants > Roots > Rhizosphere > Soil ...
CACCTGCTTGCCGGTCAGTTGATTTCCCAGGTGTCGCCACTGGTGAGGAGTGCGCCGAGGTCGCCGGGGCCGAGCTTTGCGGTTGCTTGGTCGAGTTGGGCGCTCATCAGGTCGTCGTAGACGGGTCGGACGACGTCGCGGAACACGCCGATGGGTGTGGTGGAAAGGTCGGCGCCGGTGATGCGCGACAGCGCGAACGCGACCGACGGGTCGTCGGCGTGGGCGTCGTGCACGAGCACGTCGGGGTCGTCGCCTGCACATAGAACGAGTGAGCCGTTTGCGTTGCGTTTGATGCCCTTGGTGGCGTCTTTGCCGAAGATGATCGGCTGGCCGTGTTCGAGGCGCACCAGGTAGTCGTCGCGGGTCTCGGGGGCTTTCAAGACTTCGAACGCGTTGTCGTTGAAGATGTTGCAGTTCTGGTAGATCTCGACCAGCGACGTGCCGCGGTGTTCGGTGGCGGCGCGGAGCACCGCGGTGAGGTGTTTGCGGTCGGAGTCGACGGTGCGCGCGACGAAGCTGGCCTCGGCGCCGAGTGCGAGCGAGACCGGGTTGAACGGGTGGTCGAGGGAGCCCATCGGGGTCGACTTGGTGATCTTGCCGACTTCGGACGTGGGGGAGTACTGGCCCTTGGTCAGCCCGTAAATGCGGTTGTTGAACAGCAAAATCGTGAGGTTGATGTTGCGGCGCAGCGCGTGGATCAGGTGGTTGCCGCCGATCGACAGCGCGTCGCCGTCACCGGTGACCACGAACACCGCGAGGTCGGGTCGCGAAGTCGCCAACCCGGTGGCGATTGCGGGCGCCCGGCCGTGGATCGAGTGCATGCCGTAGGTGTTGAGGTAGTAGGGGAAGCGCGACGAGCAGCCGATGCCCGAAATGAACACCACGTTCTCGCGCTTCAAGCCCAGTTCGGGCAAAAACCCTTGTACCGCAGCGAGAATCGCATAGTCGCCGCAGCCGGGGCACCAGCGAACCTCTTGGTCGGACTTGAATTCCTTCGCCGACTGCGGGGTTTCGGCGACCGGCACGAGATCGAAACTGTGCCGGTGCCCGTTGGTGGTGGGGTTGCCCAGATCGGTGCTCACGCTTGGTTCACGCCTTCGATGGTGGCAGCGATGACGTCTGCCAGTTCGGTTGCTTTGAACGGCATTCCGGCGACCTTGTCATAAGACACGGCGTCGATCAGGTACTTCGCCCGCACCAGCATCGCGAGCTGGCCGAGGTTCATCTCGGGGATCAGCACCTTGGTGTAACGGCTCAGCACCTCACCGGTGTTGGCGGGGAACGGGTTTAGGTGACGCATGTGCGCTTGCGCGACGTGCATGCCGCGGGCCCGCACCCGCCGGCAGGCCGCACCGATCGGGCCGTAGGTCGAACCCCAGCCGAGCACCAGTACCTGCGCAGCGCCGGACGGGTCGTCGACCTCGAGGTCGTCGATGTCGCGCGCGATGCCGTCGATTTTGGCTTGGCGCAGCCGAACCATCAGGTCGTGGTTGGCCGGGTCGTAGGAGATGCTGCCCGATCCGTTGGCTTTTTCCAGCCCGCCCACCCGATGCTCAAGCCCCGCTGTGCCCGGCACCGCCCAGGCCCGTGCGAGGGTTTGCTCATCACGCACGTAGGGCCAGAATTCGCCGTTGCCATCAGCGGTTTCGTGGTTGGGTGCGGTCGCGAACTCGACGCTGTGGTCGGGCAATGTCGACACGTCGGGCAACAGCCACGGCTCGGAGCCATTCGCCAGATAGCCGTCAGACAACAGGAAAACAGGGGTGCGGTACTTCGTTGCGATCCGGGCTGCCTCGATCGCGGCATCGAAGCAGTCGGACGGCGAACGGGCCGCCACTATGGCGACCGGCGCTTCGCCGTTGCGGCCGAACATGGCCTGCAAAAGGTCGGCCTGCTCGGTCTTGGTCGGCAACCCGGTCGACGGGCCGCCGCGCTGGATGTCGCAGATCAGCAACGGCAGTTCGAGCATGACGCCAAGCCCGATCGCCTCGCTCTTCAACGCAACCCCCGGCCCCGACGTGGTGGTCACGCCGAGCGCCCCACCAAACGATGCGCCCAACGCCGCCGCCACACCGGCGATCTCGTCTTCGGCCTGGAAGGTGCGCACCCCGAACGACTTGTGCTTGCTCAACTCGTGCAAGACGTCGGAGGCCGGGGTAATCGGGTAAGACCCCAAGAACAATGGCAAGCCGGTGGTCTTCGACGCGGCGATCAACCCGTACGCCAACGCCAGATTGCCGGAGATGTTGCGATAGACACCCGGGCGCATCGGCGCCGGCTTCACCTCATACGAAACCGAGAACACCTCGGTGGTTTCGCCGAAGTGGTACCCCGCCTGGAAGGCTGCGATATTCGCCTTCGCCACCACCGGGGTCTTCGCGAACTTCTTCTCTAAGAACTCAAGCGTCGACTCGGTCGGTCGGTTGTACATCCACGACAACAACCCGAGCGCGAACATGTTCTTCGCCCGCTCGGCTTCTTTCTTCGACAAGTCGAAATCGCGCAAGGCCTCGACCGTCATCGAGGTCAACGGCACCGCCGAAACCCGGTAGTCGGTCAGCGTGCCGTCTTCGAGCGGATTGGCCGCGTAGCCGATGCGCTGGCAGGCTCGCATGGTGAACTCATCGGAGTTCGCGATGATGTCGGCCCCGAGCGGGACGTCGGCGATATTCGCCTTCAACGCCGCAGGGTTCATCGCCACCAACACGTTCGGCGCGTCACCCGGAGTCATGATGTCGTGATCGGCGAAATGCAACTGGAACGACGACACACCCGGCAACGTGCCAACCGGTGCCCGGATCTCGGCCGGGAAGTTCGGCAACGTCGAAACGTCATTACCGAACGCCGCAGTCTCGGACGTGAACCGATCACCCGTTAACTGCATACCGTCGCCGGAGTCACCAGCAAGTCGGATGATGACGCGGTCGAGCTGCTGGATCTGCTTGCTTGACACCGGGTGTCGAACCTCCTGTCGAGGACGTCGACGGGGGTCGCTCGCCTCTGCCTTACCGGGCCGCGCTGCCCGACAAAACGAAGCCTGACCGACCTTGTGGCTGCCTCCAGCCCGCGACGCGCGCATTCCTATGTTACGGCTTGTCACAATCCTTGGCCGACGTCGGTTCCCGCCTCGCTGAGTGCCAATGCGAGCGCCGAGCCGAGCGTGATCGCGAACCCGACCGCGGTGAGCACCTTGAAGCCGTGCCGGGTGGCGTCGCCCAGCGCGATCAGCCCCACCGCCGACGCAGCCAGCGTCTCGACGCCGAAGAGCGCCGCGGTGGCGATCGTCACCGGCGCCCGTTGTAGCGATGCGGCGAAGAACGCCATACCGCCGATGCCGAATGCGACGAGCGCATACGTCGCCGGCGCGGTGACGACGTATGCAACCGAATGCGCGTCGGAGAGCACCCGTGACGCCACCGCGGTGCCCGCGAAAGAGAGGCCGGCGATGATCGCGAGGACACCACCGGCGTGGGCGCCCTCCAGCCGGGTAAGCGCGAGGCCCACGATCAGTACGGGCGCGGCGGCGACCACCAGCCACCATTGGGTCGACGTCTGGATCGTTGTTGCCTCTGCGGCCTTCGCGCCCGCCGCCAGCAACACGAGCCCGGCGCCGAGCCCGAGTAACGCCGCGAGGTCGTACTGCCGCAAACGCGTGCCGAGCATGCGTCGTCCGACCAAAGCGGTAACGCCGACGCTCGAGGAGGCAGCGCACTGCACGAGAAACAGCGGCAGCCAGTGCAGCGCTCCGACCATGCAGACGAAACCGAGCGCGTCGAGCGCGGTGCCCGAGAGGTAGAGCGGTGACAGCACCAGCCGGCCGAGGTCACCGCGGGCCACCCGCCGCGCGGCCAGGGCTTGCACGATCGATGCGACGCCGGTCAATGCGGCCGTGCTGAAAGCGAGCAGCAGGCCGATCAGCATCGCAGCGGGCGATCAGCGATAGTTCGTGAACTGGAGCGCGACGTCGAGATCCTTGCCTTTGAGCAGCGTCATGACGTCTTGCAGGTCGTCCTTCTTCTTGCTGGAGACGCGCAACTGGTCGCCCTGGATCTGTGCCTGCACGCCCTTCGGCCCTTCGTCGCGGATGATCTTCGCGATCTTCTTCGCGTCGTCTTGACTGATGCCTTCCTTCACGGACGACGAAAGCCTGAACTCCTTGCCGGATGCCTTCGGCTCTCCGGCGTCGAGGGACTTCAACGAGATCCCGCGCTTGATGAGCTTCTCCTGGAAGACGTCGAGGACGGCCTTTGCCCGCTCGGCGCTGTTCGCCTTGATCTCGATCCCGGTCTCGCCCGACCAGCCGATCGATGCCCCTACGTCTTTGAAGTCGTAGCGCTGCGATACCTCTTTGGCGGCCTGGTTCAAGGCGTTGTCGACCTCCTGACGGTCGACTTTGCTCACGATGTCGAAGGACGAGTCAGCCACCACAACCTCCTGGGTTATCCTGTCTCCCGCCGTCTCACCGAGACGACATACGCGACGACACATTAGCCAGGCAGGTTGCCCGAGTGGCCAAAGGGAGCGGTCTGTAAAACCGTCGGCTCAGCCTACGTTGGTTCGAACCCAACACCTGCCACCCGCTGTTGCTCTTCCGTTTACGCGTTTACGCCTGCGTCGGGGCACAGCCCGCGACGCGCAAAGGGCCGCTGATCTCTCGTGGATCGGCGGCCTTCGGCGTTCCGGGCCATTCCTTATAGCCGTTCCGGGCCATTCCTTATAGCTGGGACGCTTTCATGCGTTCCGCGGCTGGAAGTGACCCAGTTAGCGGCGGACGGCGATTGGGCGGCCGCGGCCATGGCCACCGGCGTGCTGATTGTCGACGAAGGGTCGGCGCCGTGTAGAGTTGCGGCTCGCGTTACCTCGCGTGCGTGAGCGCGGCGGTCGCTGCCCCCTTAGCTCAGTCGGCAGAGCGTCTCCATGGTAAGGAGAAGGTCTACGGTTCGATTCCGTAAGGGGGCTCGGAACGAGAACCCGCCAGATGTGGGAGGGGGCTCGGAACGAGAACCCGCCAGATGTGGGAGGGGGCTCACCCAAGCAGCACCTGCCCGGTCACGGGCACACTCGGCGGAGTAGCTCAGCCTGGCAGAGCAAGCGGCTCATAATCGCTGTGTCACGGGTTCAAATCCCGTCTCCGCTACCACTGCCGACCCGTCCCGGTGGGCGCCGCAGACGCCCTGCCTCGGTCTACTGTTGGCCACCAGTTGCCGCCCGGTTGCCTCCCGATTGCCGCCCGGTTGCCTCCCGATTGCCTGTTGGTTGCGGCGCGATTGTGCCCGCGCATCCGGCATCGGTTATCCTGACTCGTCTGCGCTGCGTTCCAGGGCGCGAACTTCCTCGAGCTTTACGAATTTTCCAGCCGTAAGAGAGGCACTCGACTGTGGCCGCCAAGACTGACGTCCGCCCGAAGATCACTCTGGCCTGCCAGGAGTGCAAGCACCGCAACTACATCACCAAGAAGAACCGGCGCAACGACCCCGACCGGCTCGAGATGAAGAAGTTCTGCCCGAACTGCAACGCCCACCAGGTGCACCGCGAGACTCGATAACTCCGCAGTCCCGCTCATGCCTTTGGATCAGTCGTTCACCGGGCGTACTTATCCGCCCACTCCGCCCTATCTCGTGGGGCGCGAGAAGATCCGCGAGTTCGCGCGGGCGATCGGCGACCTAAACCCCGCGTATTTCGACGTCGAAGCGGCTCGCGCGCTCGGCCATCGTGACCTCGTCGCGCCGCCCACGTTTGCGATCGTCGTGTCGCTCGAGGCGGCCCACCAGGTGGTGCTCGACCCTGCGCTCGGCCTCGACTACAGCCGGGTGGTGCACGGCGAGCAGCGGTTCGAGATCCACCGCCCGATCCAGGCGGGCGACGAAGTCAACGTCGTGGTCATCGTTGAGAAGATCCGTTCGGTCGGCGGCAACGACATCATCACCACGCGTGGCGAGATCAGCACCGTCGCAGGCGAGCGGCTCGCCACCGCATTCTCGACCTTGGTCGCGCGAGCACCTGACGAGGTGCCTGCATGACGCTCGTCAACTACGCCGACATCGAGGTCGGCCAGCCGCTGCCGGCGCGCAGCTTCCCGATCACCCGCACCGACCTCGTGCACTACGCCGGGGCGTCCGGCGACTTCAACCCGATCCACTGGAACGAGCGTTTTGCGCGCAGTGTGGGGCTGCCCGACGTTATCGCGCAGGGCATGTTCACCATGGCCATCGCCGCCCGCGCCGTGACCGACTGGGTCGGCGACCCCGGCGCTGTCCTCGAGTACGGCGTGCGCTTCACCAAGCCGGTCGTCGTCCCCGACGACGGCACCGGCGCAATGCTGCACGTCGAGGCTGTCGTGGTCGACAAACTCGACGACTTTCGGGTGCGGGTCGAGCTCACCGTGCGTTCGGGCGACGACAAAGTGCTCGGTATGGCCCGGATGTTGCTGCGCCTGTCGTGATCTGGCCGGTGGCCCGCGACAGTGCCGCACGGTGCCGCCACAGCGCGAATCCTCAAGTCGACGGCCTTCTGACCGATGGGCGAAGCAGGCAACCGTCCTCATCGCGGCGCATCGGTCGGTTGGTCGTTTTGCGCACCGGCCGGAAGAGGGAACCGTTGGTGGCGGGGTTGATTGCTCGTGCGCCCTCTTCACGGCCTTCGCGCGGGCTGCGCCGGCTCAGCCGAGCGCAATCAGCCGGTTCAGAGGGTAGCTCCGAGCTGGCCCGGCGCGGCAGCTTCACCGACGCGTTGCTCGAGACCGTCGAGGTCGGCATCGTCTCGTGCGACGCGGCCGGCGTGTTCATGGTCAGCAACCGCGCAGAACGCACGATGTTCGGGTTCCAAGCGGGCATCGATGGCATGGGCCTGGAGCAAATCGACTCTCGCATCGATGTGTTCGAGAACGGCGTGAAACTCGAACCGCACGAATATCCGCTCGCGCGGGCGCTGCGCGGCGACGACGTTACGCGGGTCGACGTCGTGGCCGGACCAGCCGGCGGGCCTTATCGCGAGATCGTGGTGCGCGGCAGGCAGATCGCCAGCCCGGACGGCGAAGTGCTTGGAGCGGTCGCCGCGTTGACCGACGTGACGGCGGAACGGTCGGCCCTGCGCGAACTCGCCGCCGAGCACCGCAAGCTGGCCGAGGCCCAGCGACTTGGCCAGCTCGGCAGCTTCGACCACGATTTCGCCACCAATACCTGGACGTTCTCCGACCATCTGTGCGCGTTGTGGGGACTCGAGCCAAACGGGCTCACACCCGAACTGATCATGGAGCTGGTGCACGCCGACGACTGGCCCCTCGTCGCCGAGTCGTGGCACAAAGCCAGTGCCGGTGGCGGCGCGCACAGCTGCGACTACCGCATCACCCGCGCGAGCGACGGCGTCGAGCGGGTGATCCGATCGAACCTTGAGGTCGAGCTCGGGCCGGACGGAAACCCCGCCCACGGTCGCGGCACCCACCTCGACATCACCGACTTGAATGCGGCCCAAAAGGCAGCGCAAGTGGCGAACGCCTTCTTCGACGCTGTGCTCACCGCTACGCCCGACTACACGTTCGTCACCGGTGTCGACACCGGCGAGGTCATTTACGGCTCGCGCGGCAAGGACGTGCTCGGGCTCGACAGCGAGCAACTCGAGCACCCCAGCGGCACCGGCATAGCGACGCTCGTCCACCCCGCCGACGAGCAGATTTTGCGTGAGCTGAACGCCGATGGCGTCAACATCGAGGACGGCGAAGTGCTGCAAACGCAGTACCGTGCCTTGCACGCTGACGGCCACTGGCGCTGGCTCAGCCACCGCGTCACACCCTTCCGCCGCGACAGCCAGGGGCGTGTGGTCGAACTCCTCGCCGTGGTGCGCGACGTGACCGATGTCGTCGAAGCCGAACGGCGCCTGTTGCACGCGGCTCGGCACGACTACCTCACCGGTTTGCCGAATCGCGCCTTGCTCGTCGAGCGGCTCGATACCGCACTCGAGCGGGGCGCGCGCGAAGGCCGCGAGGTCGCGGTCTTGTTTTGCGACCTCGACGGTTTCAAGCCGGTCAATGACACCGGTGGTCATGCGGCGGGCGACGCTGTTTTGCTCGAGTCGGCACGTCGCCTCACAAGCGTGTTGCGCGAAGGCGACACCGTCGCGCGGGTGGGCGGTGACGAGTTCGTGATCGTCGTCGAGCCTTGGAGCCGTGGAGAAGATTCGGCCGGTGTCGAGTCGCCGAGGGCCGAGTCGGCCGAACCGGCCGAGCCGGTCGAGCGGCCCGGGATTCCCGAGCCGTCGGAGCGCCGGCTGGCGTTACAGGTGGCGCAGCGGGTTGCGCAGGCGTTGAGCCAGCCGGTCGACGTCGGCGGTATCGCGCACGTCGTCACAGTGAGCATCGGCATCACGTACGCAGCACCTGGGCGGCCGGTGACCGCCGACGACGTGCTGCACGAGGCCGACGTCGCGATGTACCTGGCCAAAGAACGAGGCAAGAACCGGTTCGAAGTATTCGAACCGGTTGTCGACCGGGTTGCGACGAAGGCGTCCTAACGAGAGCACCGCAAGTCATGCCAGCGGCGTGCCAGCGGCTGACAGCGACGTGTGCGGACGATGCCAGCGGGGGCGCCGATCGTTGCCGACATGACGAACGCCATCGAAGCAACAGCGCTTACCAAGAGATTCGGCAACACCCAGGCCCTCGCGGGCGTCGACCTCGTCGTGCCCGAAGGCACGGTGCTCGGCGTGCTCGGCCCCAACGGCGCCGGCAAGACCACCGCCGTCCGCATTCTTGCGACCCTGCTGCGCGCCGATTCCGGTAGCGCGCAGGTCGCGGGTTACGACGTCGTCCGCGATTCCGAGAAGGTGCGCCAGAGCATCGGGTTAACCGGGCAGTACGCCTCGGTCGACGAAGACCTCACCGGCATACAGAATCTGATGCTGATCGGTCAGCTGCTCGACCTGCGCAGCAGAGACGCGCGCGCCCGCGCGACCGAACTGCTGGAGTGGTTCGACCTCGCCGAGGCGTCGAGCCGTCCGGCGAAGACGTATTCGGGAGGCATGCGCCGACGCCTCGACCTCGCCGCATCGCTCGTCGGCCGGCCCGCGGTCATCTTTCTCGACGAGCCGACCACCGGGCTCGATCCCGCGAAACGCGAAGACATGTGGGACGTCGTCCGGTCGCTCGTCAACGACGGCTCGACGGTTCTGCTCACCACGCAGTACCTCGACGAGGCCGATGCGCTCGCCGACTCCATCTCGGTGATCGACCACGGTCGGGTCATCGCACACGACACACCTGACGGTCTGAAGCGGATCGTCGGCGGTCAAACCCTCACCGTGCGTCCCAGCGACCAATCCAGGTTGGACGACGTAGTGCGCATCGTGGCCGACGTCTCGAGTGGACGGCCCGAGACCTCGCCGCGCGGCGTCGTCAACGCGTCGGTCGACGGTGACGCAGCGATGACCGCCGCCGTCGCGAAACTCGCGCAGGCCGGCATTGCGGTCACTGAACTTTCCCTGCACCTGCCGAGTCTCGACGAGGTCTTCTTCACCTTGACGGGCACGCGCACCGAAGAATCGGAGGACGTCGCATGAGTCTCGACACTGCAACCAACGTTCCGTCGGTCACTGACCGCAGTGCAGTTCCATCGTCGTTTAGGGCTGGCTCGGCGCGACCGTTGAGGACAATCCGGCATGCGCTCGCCCTTGCGAAACGCAACCTGATCAAACTCACCCGCACGCCAGAACAATTCATCGACGTCACGCTGCAGCCCATCATCTTCTTGCTGCTGTTCGTCTACGTATTCGGTGGCGCGATCTCGGGCGGTTCCCGGCACGACTATCTCGAGTTCCTGCTGCCTGGCTTGCTCGGTCAGGGCATCGCGATGGGCAGCGTCGCACTTGGCCAAAACCTCAACGCCGACATCGAAAAGGGCGTGTTCGATCGTTTCCGATCTTTACCGATTGCCCGATCCGCGCCCTTGGTCGGCGCGGTATTGGCCGACTTCTTCCGCTACCTGACGGTGTGCGTCATCTTCCTTGGGTTCGGTTACGTGATCGGCTTCCGGATCGGCACCAATCCGCTCGCAACCGTTGGTGCGATCGCGCTGTCCATCGCGTTCGCGTTGTGCTTTTGCTGGATCTCGGTATTCATCGGCATGAAGGCCCGCACCTCGGGCGCGGTGCAAGGCGTCATGTTCTTGCTGGTCTTGCCGCTTTCCTTTGGCAGCAATGTTTTTGTACAAGCCAACACGATGCCGGGCTGGATGCAGGCCTTCGTGAAGGTGAACCCGATGACGCAACTCGTCGCAGTGGTTCGAGGTTTGATGGTGGGTGGTCCGGTGATCGGCCACCTCGGCTGGACCCTTTTGTGGATGGCGATTCTGCTGGTGGTCTTCGTGCCACTCGCCTTGCGGGCCTATCGCAAGCGTGCGTGAGTCGCGGTCAGGTGCGGCATGAGACGAGCGCCCGCTCGTAGCGAGCGGTCGCCGCCGACTGGAGGGTTCTCGCGATCGGGCCGGCGCACCGAACGATTTGTAAGCCTTTCGCGCCCGCGTCACCGGTCGCTGATCGTGGCAGGATCCATGCGGGCGCACGCAGCTTTCGAGTCGAGATTTCGTCCGACGTCGTACGCGGACTCAAAGGCGGCGGTACCGAGTTCGTCGCGTAAGCGCGCGGTGAGTTTGACGACGTCCGGGTTGACAACGTCTTCAGAGCCGCGCACTTGCGCGGTGGCGCCCAGGATTTCGGTGGCGTCGGCGTAGCGCTCGTAGGCCAAGGCCAACATGGCGACGCAGACGCCGACACCGGCGAGGATCGGCATGTCGCGAGTTCCTGTTGCATAGGAATACGCGTCCGCCAGTTGTGCGCGAGCGGCTGACAGGTCGCCTTCGTCGACACGAAGTCGGCCCGCGAACGCGTTGGCCAGCGCGGCAATGTGTCCCTGCGTCGGGTGGACGGCGGGAACGGCGGCGACGATCGCCAGCCCTTGGTCGGCGAAATTCCGCGCCGCTGTGAGGTCTCCTTCGGCGCGAGCGATCTCACCGCGCAAAATCATCGTGAAGACAGCCATCTGGCGGGTGCTCGACGCCTCAGCACGTCGTTCCATGCTGGCCACACAATCGCGTGCGCCTTCGAGGTCGCCGCTGAAGATGCGCAGGTAGCCGAGGCGGAGGTGCAAGATGATGGCATCGTCGTGGTCGGCGAGTTGCTCGACTTGTTCGAGGGCTTCCTGCAGGTCGTTAGCGGCGCCGGCGACGTCGCCCTCCATCGCCTTGAGTTGACCCAGAATGCCGAGCGCGCTCGCGAGCCCCCATCGTTCGCCCAACTCGCGGAACTGTGCAAGGGCGAGTTTTGCTTCCGCGCGTGTAGTCGCGATGTCGCCATTGTTTTCGGCCAGGCCGGCGCTGAAAAGCCGGGTCGTCGCGGCTACCCACGGGTCGGTGCTGGCGATTCCTTTTGCGATATGGACTGCGATCGTCGATTGATCTTCATCACCAAACATGGCGATAACGGGGCGAAGCAACAAAATCAGCGAATCGGAGGGTAGCTCGATGGCGTCGAGCCGCCGGCCGATTTCGCGCAGCCTTTGGAGGTCGGCTTCGATTTGCTCAGGGCTACTCGACGCCATTGATGCCACCGAGTTCACTGCCTGCAGCGACTCGCCGCCCAACCGTGTCAAACCGTCGACCCGGCCCGGTACGGCCAGAGCTGTTGTCAGCCAGCCCGATGAGTCGGCGTGCCGTCCGGTGATGGTCCAATAGGTAGAAAGCTCGCAGGCGAGCTCGAGCGCAGCTTGCGCCTGCCCGTCGTCGCAGAGAAAACGCAGCCCGGCGAGGATATTGTCGCGTTCGGCTTCGAGCCGCGCCATCCAGTGAAGCTGCTCACGGCGGCGGGTGTGCGGTGATGCGACGCGCACAAAAGCTGCGTAGTGCGCTGCGTGCCTGCGCCGTTGCGAGAGCACGGCGTCGTGCTCAGCCAACCGCTCGATGCCGAACTCACGAAGGGTTTCGAGCATCCGGTAGCGCTGTCGGTGATCGATAAAGTGCTTCTGTAGCAAGGATTTCTCGACGAGCGAAGCCAGCAGATCGTCGATGTCGTCGATTGGGAGCGAGTCGTCGGTGCAGACTTCCTGCGCATCTTCAGGCGCGAAACTACCGGCAAAGACGGCGAGCCGCTCAACGAGCAGTCGTTCGCGTTCGGCAAGCAGGTCCCAACTCCATTCGACGACTGCGCGCAGGGTGCGATGCCGCGACATCGCGGTGCGGCTGCCTCCGGTGAGCAATCTGAATCGATCCGAGAGCCTGGTGGCGATCTCATCGACTGGCAACGAACGCAGCCGAGCTGCGGCGAGTTCGATCGCCAGAGGCAGCCCGTCGAGGCGTCGCACGATCTCGATGACCGCCCCAACATTGCTGTTGTCGATGGAAAAATCTGGATCAACAGCCTCCGCCCGATCGGCGAACAGCCGAACCGCAGGGTGGTTGACAGCGTCGGCGAGGCTTGCGTCGGGCGCCGGCTGGGCCAGCGGCGGTACCACTACGAGCGTCTCGCCGACAATGCCGAGCGGCTCACGTGTCGTTGTCACGACGCGAAGCGACGGGCACTGCCCGAGCAAGTCGTCGACCAAACGCGCCGCAGCATCGATCACGTGCTCACAGTTGTCGAGCAGCAGCAAGCACTGACTCGCGGCTAGCGCCTCGATCAGTCGCTTGGTCGCGTCGCGGGTCGCAGCCGATGCGGTAGCCGAGTTGCGGTCGAGAAGTGTTGCGTCGCGCAGATCGAGAGCGTCGAGAACGGCAGACGCTACGTCGTCAGGGTCGGTCACCGGCGCGAGTTCGGCTAGCCATACGCCGTCCGGCATGGCATCGACAAGGGTGCCGGCGGCCACGCTCGCTAAGCGAGTCTTGCCTGCACCGCCCGGGCCGACCAGGGTGACCAGTCGCGATTCATCGAGCAGTTTGGCGATGCGAGCTACCTCGTCATCGCGCCCGACGAAGCTGGTCAGCGCGGCTTTCAAGTTGCTGCGTCGCCGACTGCCGGGTTGAAACGATGGTTGTTCGATCTCGCCACGAAGGATCGCCAGGTGGATCGACTGCAGCTCGGGAGACGGGTCGACGCCAAGCTCGTCCGCCAGTTGCTGCCGGACCCGTTCGTAATGTGCGAGCGCATCCGATTGGCGGCCGCTAGCTGCCAGCGCGCGCAGGTAAAGGCCAGCAAGTCGTTCGCGAAGCGGGTACCGGACGACGATCTCATCCAGCTCGGCGGCGACCTCGGCATACTGGCCAAGTTCCAATTCGGCTTCGAACAGGTCGCCCACGGTGTCGAGGCGCTGGTCGTTGAGGCGGCTCTGGTAACTCGTCGCATCGACGCCTTCGCCCCAGGTTTCCGCAACCGGGCTGCGCCACAGTGCAATGGCCGAGCGCAAGGTGGCGGCTGCAGCTTTCGGGTCGTCGCCACGAAGTCGCGACCGGCCAAGCCGGGCGAGTTCATCGAACCGGTGCAGGTCGACGTCGTCTCGGGCCACGGCTAGGCAATAGCCGCCGGGCGCCTGCCGCACCGCATCTGGATCGGCGAGCGCGCGACGCAACCGCGACACGAGCGATTGCAAGGCATTTGCGGCGTCGGCCGGGGGCTCTTCGCCCCACAACGCATCGATCAGAGTCGCGGTCGACACGAGCCGGGGCGCGTCTACGGCTAGTCGAACCAATAGCGCTCGCAGGCGGACGCCTGACACATCGAGTGCGCTGCCGTCGTCGGCAACGATGACGAGCGGGCCGAGCAAGCGGATCTGCACCCGGCCACTATCCCAGCTGCTTCGGTCGCGCTGCCAGGTTCGCTACCTGGCCGAGAGGTGGTCGCTACCGCGTCTGGTGCTCGATGCCACGCCGGTGGAGATGTTTGGTTACGACCGGGTTGACAAGGTAAGTGAGTGACCACTAACTTGGCCGCATGACGCCCGCGACCACCCGGATGAGTGCCGAAGATCGACGCGATCAGGTCCTCGACGCAGCGCTCGTCGAGTTCGGTCAGGGCGGTCTCGCTGGTACGTCGACCGAGTCGATCGCGGCTCGGGCCGGCATCTCGCAGCCATATCTGTTCCGGCTGTTCTCCACCAAGAAGGAACTGTTCGTCGAGACCGCGCAGCGCTGTTTCGACAACATTGCTGCCGCGTTTGAACAAGCGGCGGAGGGTCTCGCCGGCGAAGCGGCGATCGAGGCCATGGGCAAGGCCTACATGGGTCTGATCGCCGACCGCAGCAACCTGCTGGCTCAGCTGCAGATGTACGCCGCCTGCGACGATCCTGAAATTCGTGATTGCGCTCGAGCCGGGTTCAAAAAGCTTTATCTGCAAGTCGAAAGCGCGAGCGGTGCGCCGGCTCCGGCCATCGTCGCATTCTTTGCCGCGGGCATGTTGTGCAATGTCGCGACGGCCTTGCGTCTCGATGACGTCGACCAAGCGTGGGCGCAGGCGCTGCGCGCGGTCGACGTCTGCTTTCCGTCGTCCTAGCTCGTTTTCCCTTTGTTTTCTGGCTTTTTTTGAGCAGTGAAGTTAGTGACCACTCACTTAATATCGGTACGGAGGACCAAGATGCGCGCTCGTCAGGCAGCGACCGCAAGGCCCATCGCCACCTTCATCGTCACGTCGGTGGCGCTGTTCATGGGGTCGCTCGACAACCTCGTCGTCACCATGGCTTTACCTGCAATCAAACAGAATTTGCACGCCTCGTTGTCGAGCCTCGAATGGACGGTCAACGCCTACACGTTGACGTTCGCCGTCCTGCTGTTGCCCGGCGCGACGCTCGGCGATCGGTTCGGTCGCAAGCGGATGTTCATGATCGGGCTGGGTATCTTCACCGCTGCTTCAGCAGGTGCCGCACTTTCGAACACGGCTGGGCAGCTGATCGCGGCGCGTGCCGTGCAAGGCGTCGGCGGTGCGATCATCACTCCGCTCACGCTGACCCTGCTCAGTGCCGCCGTGCCGGCCGCGCGTCGCGGGCTGGCACTCGGGGCATGGGGGGCGATCGGTGGCCTGGCGATTGCAGTCGGCCCGGTTGTGGGCGGGGCGATCGTCGACGGTGCCGATTGGAGCTGGATTTTCTGGCTGAACGTGCCGATCGGCATTGCGTTGTTGCCTATCGCTTCGCGACTGCTCACCGAAAGCCATGGTCCTGCAGCGAGGTTGGATGCCGTCGGCACTGGGCTTGCCACGGCTGGATTGTTCGCGGTCGTGCTCGGCCTCGTGCGGGCGAACACGTGGGGTTGGGGCAGCACACGTATCGTGGCACTCTTCGTCGTCGGTGCATTGCTGCTCGCTGCGTTCATCGCGTGGGAGCGGCGGGCCGAACATCCTGTGCTGCCCCTGCGGTTGTTCCGTCACCGCGGCTTCACCATGACGAACGTTGCTTCGCTGTTCATGTTCTTCGGCATGTTCGGTGCGATCTTCCTGCTGGCCCAGTTCTTGCAGGTTGGTCGCGGCTATTCACCGCTGTCGGCCGGATTGCGCACCCTGCCCTGGACCGCGATGCCCATCTTCGTCGCTCCCGTCGCGGGCCTGCTCTCCGACCGCATCGGCGGACGCCGGATCGTCGCGGCCGGTCTTGCGCTGCAAGCGATCGGCCTCGGTTGGCTCGCCGCCGTCGCAACGACCGATGTGTCCTACCTGGTGATGGTTCCTGGTTTGGCGATCAGCGGCTTCGGTATGGCGCTGTTCTTTGCACCGGTGGCGAACCTGGTCTTGTCATCGGTCGACCGCACCGAGCAGGGCATCGCGTCGGGCGCGCATAACGCGATTCGCGAACTGGGCGGCGTTTTCGGGGTCGCGGTGCTCGCGTCGGTGTTCGCCCACTCCGGCGGTTATGGCAGCCCGCAACTGTTCACCGACGGCGTGCGGCCTGCGGTCTGGGTCGGTGCGGCGATCGTCGCACTCGGCGCGGTCGCGGCAATGCTCATCCCGCGCGGCGGCAAGGCGATCGAGCCGGACGACGAAACCCTGGTGATCCCCGACGTCGAAGCCTCGCTGGCTTGAGGCGCGTTCGGCCGTAGGGTTGGCGGGTGCTCGAACCCGCTGACCTTACGACCGGCCGCCGCGGCGGCGTCGTGCTCGCCGACTACACGACGCTGCGGCTCGGCGGACCGTCGTCCGACTTCGTGCTTGCGCACAGCGATTCCGAGCTCGTCGAGACCGTTACCGCAGCTGACGCGGCCGGTACCCCGCTGCTCGTGCTCGGCGGCGGTAGCAACCTCGTTGTCGCCGACGAAGGATTCGCGGGCACGGTCGTGCGCGTAGCCACTAAGGGTCTGTCGTTCGAGCCGGACGACGAAAAGCCCGCGCGCATCGTGGTTTCGGCAGCCGCGGGCGAGAACTGGGACCACGTGGTTGCCGAGGCGATCGCTCAGGGTTTGGCCGGAATCGAATCTCTGTCAGGAATTCCGGGCTTGGTGGGTGCTACGCCGATCCAAAACGTCGGAGCTTACGGAACCGAACTATCCGACGTGGTGACCGCTGTGCGCGCGTTCGACCGTGTCGATCGCGTGCAGGTCACCCTTGATGCCGCCGCATGCGGTTTCGGTTACCGCACGAGCGCGCTCAAGGGCCACCATCGCTATCTGGTACTCGGCGTCGAGATTTCACTTGCGCCGTCGGCAAAATCGGCGCCCGTGCGTTACGCCGAACTGGCCCGGAAGCTGGGGATCGAACTCGGTGCCACGGCGTCGGCGGGCGACGTTCGCGACGCGGTGCTCGAATTGCGTGCAGCCAAAGGGATGCTGGTCGATCCCGCTGATCCAGATTCGTTGAGTGCGGGTTCTTTCTTCACCAACCCGATCGTTGATGCGGCGCAGCTTCCGGCGGGCGCGCCGGCCTGGCCAATGCCCGACGGCCGGGTGAAAACCTCGGCCGCGTGGCTGATCGAACGTGCCGGTTTCAGCCGCGGATTCGGCGCAGGCGCCGTTGGTCTATCGACAAAACACACGCTGGCGCTGGTGAATCGCGGCGGCGCTTCGTCGTCCGAACTGATTGCTTTCGCCCGCACGGTCCGTGACGGCGTGCGCGACAGGTTCGGCATCAGTCTCGACGTCGAGCCGGTGCTGGTCGGCCTGAGTCTGTAGGTGTTGCAAGCCGTTCGGCGGTAGGTGATCCAAGCCATTCGGCGGTAGGTGTTGCAAGCCATTCGGCAATGTCGTTGCGTGCTTCGCGCTTCAACGCTTCCGGCGCCGCCGATCCGTCGATCGAACAGCGGGCCAGATCGGCGAGTTCGGCATCGCTGAACTCGTGCACATCGCGCGCAACGCGGTACTGAGCGGTGAGCCGCGCACCGAACAGCAACGGGTCGTCGGCACCGAGTGCCACCGGCACCCCTGCATCGCGCAATCGCCTTAGCGGCAAGGCTTTCGCGCTCTCGACAACACCGAGCGACACGTTCGACCACGGGCAGATTTCGCAGACGATGCCGGCCTCTGCCATACGTGCCAGCAGCCGCGGGTCTTCGACCGACCGCACGCCATGGCCCACGCGATGCGCGCCGAGCGAATCGACGCAGGCGAGAACGCTTGCTGCGCCAAGCAATTCGCCACCGTGCGGCACTGACAACAAGCCGGCGTCGCGAGCGATCCGAAACGCCGGTACGAAATCGCGCGTGAGGCCGCGGCGTTCGTCGTTGCTCAGACCGAAACCTACGACACCACGCTCGGCGTAGTGCGCCGCGAGCCTGGCCAGCGTGCGCGCGTCGAGCGGGTGCCGGGTGCGGTTCGCCGCCACCACAACGCCGATGCCGACGCCGGTCGCCGCGCTTGCCAGCCTTGCGGCGTCGAGCACGAGTTCGAGAAACGCGGTAAGGCCGCCGAATCCCGGAAACCCGCTCGGGTCGACCTGGAGTTCGAGCCAACGAGCGCCGTCTGCAGCGTCGTCTTGTGCGGCCTCGAGCACGACCCGGCGAATATCGTCAGGTGTGCGGATCACCGATCGCGCGATGTCGTACAACCGTTGGAAGCGGAACCAGCCCCGCTCGTCGGTGGTGCGCAGCTTCGGGGGAGTAGCGCCCGTGAGCGCGTCAGGCAACCGCACGTTGTTCTGTGCCGCGAGGTCGAGCAGCGTGGTGGGGCGCATCGACCCGGTGAAATGCAGATGCAGATGGGCTTTCGGCAGCCGGTGCAGGTCGCGCGGCTCGCTTCGATCCCACGGATCGCGCGCATTGCGACCGTCGTGAGCTGCCACTGGCACCTGGATCAGCGTGCCTCCGACAGCAGCTTGGTGAGCCGGTTGACGCCCTCGACGAGGTCGTCGTCGCCGAGTGCGTACGACAGCCGGAAATACCCCGGTGTGCCGAAGGCCTCGCCCGGCACCACCGCGACCTCGACCTCATCGAGCACCAGCTCGGCAAGTTCGGCGGACGACGCGGGCCGCTTGCCCCTGATCTCGCGCCCGATGAGGTCACGCACCGACGGATAGGCGTAGAACGCGCCCTGCGGTTCGGCGCACACAACCCCCGGGATGTCGTTCAGCATGCGCACGATGATCTGGCGCCGCTGGTCGAATGCGGCCCGCATGCGTGCAACCGCACTGAGGTCGCCCGACACCGCCGCGAGCGCCGCCCGCTGCGAAACGTTGGAGACGTTCGACGTGAGATGCGACTGCAGGTTCGTGGCGGCCTTGATGACGTCGGCCGGACCGATCATCCAGCCCACCCGCCACCCGGTCATGGCATAGGTCTTCGCCACCCCGTTCAACACGATGCAGCGCTCGGCGAGCTCGGGCACGACCACCGGCATCGACGAAAACGTCGCGTTGCCGTACACCAGGTGTTCGTAGATCTCGTCGGTGATCACCCAGATGCCGTGCTCGAGCGCCCACTGCCCGATCGCTGCCACTTGGGCGGGTGAGTAAACCGCGCCCGTCGGGTTGGACGGCGAACAAAACAACAACACCTTCGTGGCCGGCGTGCGAGCCGCCTCGAGCTGCTCGACGCCCACCCGAAACCCGGTCGACTCGTCGCTGACCACGGGAACCGGTACGCCGCCCGCAAGCGTGATCGCTTCGGGATAGGTGGTCCAGTACGGCGCTGGTAGGAGCACTTCGTCGCCGGGATCGAGCACCGTGGCGAACGCTTGGTAGACGGCCTGCTTACCGCCGTTGGTGACCAGCACCTGGCTCGGGCTGATCGCAAACCCCGAGTCGCGTGCGGTTTTCGCCGCGATCGCATCGCGCAGCTCGGGCAGGCCCGACGTCGGCGTGTAGCGGTGGTTCTTGGGTTCGTGCGCCGCTTGCGCGGCGGCCTCGACGATCGGTGCAGGGGTGGCGAAATCGGGTTCTCCCGCACCGAAACCGATGACCGGTCGGCCGGCGGCCTTGAGCGCTTTCGCCTTGGCGTCGACCGCGAGTGTCGCCGACTCGGCGATGCCGCCGATCCGGCGGGAAACTCGGGCTCGTGCTGCAGCGTTCGAGGTAGCAGGTGCGGTTGAATTTGTTGCGTCGGTCATGGCATCCATGGTCGCACGCAGCGCCGCGGGTCTCGCTGAAAAGTCTGGGCAAGCGTGACGCGGTTGCGTTGGGAAGGGGGTTCGGCGTCCGGTTCGACCACCTGCGGGCCGCCACGTACACTGTCGAGGCTGGCCCCTGCCTGGTGGGGTGATCGTGGCGTGCGCGGTGTTTCGGCGCGGCACGGCACGGTCGCCGGTGGAGGTGCGTCAACGAAGGGCAGTAGCTCAATTGGTTAGAGTTCCGGTCTCCAAAACCGGCGGTTGGGGGTTCGAGTCCCTCCTGCCCTGCCAGTTCCACCGGCCTGCTCCATCGGGCCGATCAGCTCGATCGGCTTGTTTCGATCTACCGTCTCGTAAGGTCCAAGGAAGGTGCACGTGAGCGACACGACGACCGGGGCCACGGCCAAGCCGGATCGCCGACCGGCGCGCCCGGCCGAGCGTCGCAACGTCTTCGAGCGCCTTGGGCTTTGGTGGCGGCAGATCGTCAACGAGCTGCGCAAGGTCATTTGGCCCACGCGCAAGGAGCTCGTCTCCTACACGATCGTCACGCTCATCTTCTCGATTGTGATCATCTTCATCGTGTTCCTGCTCGACTACGGCACGAACTGGTCGGTGTTGAAGATTTGGGGCGGCTGAGCGCGACCACGCCGCTGAGCAGTGGCAAACCCAGAGCTTCGGAAGACCTCGAAGCCCTCAGCCTCGAAGCAGAAAGCGAAAGCCAGTGACCGAGTCTCCCTGGTCGAGCGACGACGACGCGATCGACGTCAGCAGCGACGCCCAGGACGTTCAGGAACCCAGCGACGCGACGGGTGCCGATGCGGTTGACGTGGTCGATGACGTCGACGCGGCCGACACCGACCCTGCCGAGACGTTCCGTCAGTCGCTGCGCAGCGCTGCGGGCGACTGGTACGTCGTCCACACCTACGCCGGCTACGAGAACAAGGCGAAAGCCAACCTTGAGACTCGCATCCAGTCCTTGAACATGGAGGACTTCATCTACCAGATCGAGGTGCCTCAAGAAGAGGTCGTCGAGATCAAGAACGGCAAGCGGCAAAACGTGAAGCGCAACGTCTTCCCGGGCTATCTGCTCGTCCGCATGGAGATGACCGACGAGTCGTGGTCGGCCGTTCGCTACACCCCTGCCGTCACCGGCTTCGTCGGCCCGAGCTCGAGCAAGCCTTCTCCGCTCACGCTCGATGAGGTGTTCCGCTTCCTCGCGCCGCCTACCCGCGAGCAGAAGGAAGCCGCCGCAGCAGCGGTTCCGAAGATCGTTGATTTCGAGATCGGCGAATCCGTCACGGTCACCGACGGCGCTTTCGCCACGCTGGCCGCCACGATCAGCGAGATCAACGCCGATCAGCAAAAACTCAAGGTGCTCGTGTCGATCTTCGGTCGCGAGACGCCGGTCGAGTTGCAGTTCAACCAGGTGTCAAAGCTCTAAGAACCGGGCCCCGGACGTCGCACCACCCGTCGGCAAAGGGCGGATTGGTCGGCGCCGCCCGTCG
>Ga0070658_10001356_pt1 | contig 20926 bp, 21 predicted proteins | sample KBSC13metaG_FD_64664 | JGI IMG/M metagenome (GOLD analysis project Ga0070658, IMG submission 64664) | Corn rhizosphere microbial communities from Kellogg Biological Station, Michigan, USA - KBS C1-3 metaG | ecosystem: Host-associated > Plants > Roots > Rhizosphere > Soil ...
CCTGGCGGAATGTCGAGGTTGAGATCGCCGTGAACGCCGACCGAGCCCTGCCGGTTACCGTCGATCGGAATGGCCAGCGCGTCTCCCTTGAGGTCACACCGCGATCCGAGAAGGCCTTTGCCGGCCAGTCGATCGGCACAATAGATGCGGACCCCGATATGGGTGCGCAGCCGGTCGTGATCGGCCTCATTCAGCCCAACACACCCGCAGCAGAGGCCGGGCTTCAGCCTGACGACCACATTATCGCGGTAAACGGAGAGGCCGTTCGCGATGCAAGCAATACCCGGGAGCTCGTCGACAAGTACAAGGGCACGCCTATCCGGCTCTCGATAGAGCGAAACGGTCAGCCAATGACGGTCACCGCCACCGTCAGAAAGCTTGAAGACGGTACGGAGCGACTCGGGTTCGGCTTTAAACGTGCCGAGCTCCCGATGGAGCCCGCAACGCTTGCTTCCGCCGCGAGCTATGCGTTTACCAGCAACCTCGAGACCGTCAAAGCGACGGGCTCGGTGCTCGGCCAGGTCTTTTCCGGAAAGCGTTCTGTCAAGGATTCCGGGATCGGCGGCCCGATCGGTATATTCCAGCAATCGGCCGAGGCGACTCGACTGCTTGGTCTGGAGGGCTTTCTGGTCATCCTCACCGGCATCAGCCTGAGCCTGGGCCTCTTCAATCTTCTACCCGTGCCCATGCTCGACGGTGGTCAGATCCTCGTACTCGGTATTGACAAGGTGATGTCATGGTTTGGGGCGACCCTGTCCATGGTCGCTCGCGAGCGTATACAGCTGACGGGGCTCGCTATCGTCCTGCTGCTGATGGCAACCGTAATGTTCTTTGACGTATCAAGGCTCATCGGGCAATAGCACGCGTACCTCCCGCAGTTTTCTTATGAGAAAGCCTACAAAGGCGGTCAAGGTCCGCAACATACAGATCGGCGGCGGGGCTCCGGTATCCGTCCAGTCGATGACCAAGACCGACACCACGGATGTCGATGCCACCATTCGCCAGATTGAGCAGATGGTCGAGGCCGGATGTGAGATCGTTCGCATCGCCGTCCCGGATGATGACGCGGCAGCTGCTCTACCCGAGATCCGCAAGCGCACGGACGTGCCGCTTGTCGCGGACATTCACTTCCACTACAAGCTCGCCCTCAAGGCCCTGGACGCCGGGATAGACAAACTGCGTCTGAATCCGGGAAATATCGGCAGCGAGGCACGCGTTCGCGAGGTGGTGCGAGCGGCGGAGGCCCAAAAGGTGCCCATTCGCATAGGCGTAAACGGCGGCTCGCTCGAGAAGGACCTGCTCAAGAAGTACGGCACCGCCACGCCCGAAGCCATGGTGGAATCGGGCCTTAGACACATCGCGATCCTCGAGCAGCTTGGTTTCGGCGATATCGTCATCTCGCTCAAGGCGTCGGACGTCAACCGTATGGTCGCGGCATATCGCCTGATGTCGGAGAAGGTCGATTATCCGCTGCATCTCGGCGTGACCGAGGCCGGCACGCCCTTTGGCGGGACTATCAAATCCTCGATAGGACTGGGAATGCTCCTTCATGAGGGTATCGGCGACACCATTCGAGTTTCACTGGCGGCCGAACCGCACGAGGAGGTTCGCGTCGGATGGGAGATCCTTAAGTCACTTGATCTCCGTAAACGCGGTGTGACTGTCGTAGCCTGCCCCACGTGCGGCCGGCTGGATATAGATAACTTCGTCGAGATCGTTACTGAGGTTGAGCGTCGTCTAGCTCACGTTGAGGAGCCGCTTCACCTGTCGATCATGGGCTGCGCTGTCAACGGCCCCGGCGAGGCGCATGACTCGCAGCTCGGCATTACCTTTGGTCGAAATGTCGGAATGATCTTTAAGAACGGCGTCCCGATGCGCCGCGTTTCTGGCGAGGACATCGTGGAGGAGTTTGTGAAAGAGGTGGAGCTCCTGCGAAAGGAAGGTTCTGCGGCGGCCTCGTTGGTCGAGCCGACCAAGCTCGTCCAGATCACGTAACCAGCACGCCTAGGGAAACAAAAGTGTGAATGGATAGGCCGGGATGTTCCTGGCGACGCCAAACACAAGCAGGACGATCATGAATCCCCACAAAAACTTGGGGTGTGTCATCCACATCGGCAGGCCCTTGCCGCGGAAGGCATAGAGAAAGAGCGAAATCCAAACATACCCAAGGATCAACGCCCACAGCGGGAGCAACGCGTTGAATCCCAAAGCTCCCGACACATTCCCATTGAAGAGAGCGTGAAAGCCGCGCGTGAGACCGCACCCCGGGCACGCACACCCGGTGATCTGGTACATTGGACAAACCGGGAACAGATTCGCTTTGGCGGGATCATAGGCGTAATCGAGCACACAGGCAGTCGATAGCCCGACAAGAGCCAGCGCCGCAGTTAGCCTGCCGCCTGATCCGTTTACCGCCCCCGCGATGTGCTCCTCCAGCTGCATCACACGCTAGTTTAGGACAAGCCGGATGATAGCGGAAGCCTCGCCTCGAGAAGCGAGTAAGGCAGGTTACAGATTCAGGGTGCCGGCGTGAGACATAATTCGAGACGTCCTTTTTTGCGCGGCAGATGCCCAAAGATAAGCAGCTCAAGACCGATCCGATAAATATCCACGAACGCAGGGTAGCTATGCCGGACGGACGCTACATGGTCTTCTTCACGTTCACGGATGGATCCGGACGGGATCTGAGCAACGGGCTGCATGGCGGCTCAGGGGAAGAGCCATCAGCGCTCCATGGGGAGGCACCGGAGGAGCAGCATGTCTGAACTTCGATACAACCCGCTTCTCGGGGAGTGGTTGGCGACGGCCACCCACCGACAGGATCGCACGTTCCTTCCGCCAAAGGACTTCTGCCCTCTATGCCCGACCAAGCCCGGGATGCATCCGACGGAGGTGCCGGAGCCGGACTACGATCTCGTTGCATTCGAGAATCGCTTCCCGAGTCTGAAAAACGATCCGCCTGAGCCCGCCATCCAGAGCAACGGCATCTATGAGGTAGAGCCGGGACGAGGCATCTGTGAGGTCGTTCTCTATTCCTCCAACCACAACACGACACTGGCGCAGGAGCCCGTGGAAAGGATCTATAAGCTGATCAAGGTTTGGCGCAATAGATTCGAAGAGTTGTCATCGCACGACTTCATCAAATACGTCTTTATCTTTGAGAATAAAGGCGAGGCCGTGGGCGTGACCCTGCATCATCCCCACGGGCAGATCTACGCATATCCTTTCGTTCCACCGGTGGTCAAGAAGGAGATGCGTCGGAGCCGGAAGTATCACAAAAAAAATGGCCGTTGTCTCCTCTGCGATATTCTCCAAAATGAAACAGAATATAAGGAGCGGATCGTAGCAGAGAATCAGAGCTTTGTTGCCTATATTCCCTTTTTTGCCCGCTATCCGTACGAGACCCATATCTCCGCAAAGCGTCACCTCGGAGCGATCACGGATCTGGATGAAAGCGAGCAGCAGGATCTTGCCGAGATCATGAAGCAGTTGCTGGCGGCGTTTGATCGGCTTTTTGACGTTTCTTTCCCTTACATGATGGTCATGCATCAGCGGCCGAGTGATGGTAAGCCTCACGAGTATTATCATTTCCATATCGAGTTTTATCCCCCGATGCGCACAGCGACAAAACTGAAGTATCTTGCCGGCAGCGAGGCGGGAGCGGGAATGTTCATCAATGACACGCTGCCGGAGCAAAAGGCTCCCGAGCTTCGTGCACTTGTCCAACCAGTAACATGGGCCGCTTAGAGATCGTCGTAAAGCAGTTTGGCGGGATGTCATCAGCGACTCCGCGTGCCTTCCGTGCGCCGGGGCGGGTGAATCTCATCGGCGAGCACACCGATTATAACGACGGCTTTGTAATGCCGTTCGCCCTAAACCGCGACACGGTGACGGTAGCAGCCCTGCGGGATGATGATCAGGTCAACGCACGAGCTCTGGACGTGAACCAAGGGCTGTCATTCAAGCTCTCGGACGAACCGCAAAAAGAAACCGGCGGCTGGCGCGATTACGTCGAGGGGATCATCCGGATCCTGGGCCGCAAGTACAGGATAGATCGCGGTATCGATCTGGCTTTTTCTTCAACCGTGCCCATGGGCGGCGGTCTCTCCTCTTCTGCGGCGTTGCTGACAAGTGTGGGTTTGGCGTATGTAACACTCGCTGAGGCGGATTTCGAACGCGAGGAACTCGCTCTCGACGCCCAGGCGGCGGAACACGAGTTTGTCGGCATGCGTTCTGGGATTATGGACCAGTTTGCAGCCGTCTTCGGTAAGAAAGATCACGCGATGCTGCTCGATTGCCGCAGCCGCAAGATCGAACAGAAGCCGCTCGACACGCTCACTGATGCAAAGATCCTGGTCTGTGACACCAAGGTTCAGCATTCCCTGGCCTCCAGCGAATACAATCAGCGACGGGCTCAGTGCGAGCTCGGCGTCAAGATACTTCGCCGACATCTCGGGAATATCGATGCCCTGCGTGATGTCACACCCGAGGAGGTCGAGGCCTTTCGTGAGGAACTCCCGGAGATCGTGTACCGACGCTGCAAGCACGTGGTCACTGAGGATCAGCGCACCCTCGCGGCGGCTCAGGCTGTGGAGGTTGGTAACGTGGCTCGCCTCGGCGAATTAATGTTCGAATCGCACCGTTCTCTGATGTTCGATTATCAGGTCAGTTGTCCGGAGCTCGATATGCTGGTCGACGCGGCCAAGGAGATCGACGGTGTCTATGGCGCTCGCATGACGGGCGGCGGGTTCGGGGGTTGTACGGTCAATCTGATCCGAAAGGATGTCGAGGAACTCTTTAGAAAGGTGGTTGCCGATATCTACGCAGGGAGCTTCGGCTTTGAGCCGATCATCTACGCGTTCGAGGCAGCGGACGGAGCTTCCGAGATCGAGCTTTGAAGGTTGAGGTCTCCGATCGACGAGAGTGGATCGGCGATCTTCTGCTTCATTTTCTCGACCAGCGGCGTCTCGATCCAACGCGGTCCCGCTTCACGATTGATCTTGTATAAGCCCAGCTCAAGGTAATAATCCTCCAGCGGCTCCTGTCCGAACCGGTACCTCCAGTCGATCATCGTAAACAACGGGAACCAGGTATACCCGATCACCGGCACTCCGCTCTTGCGCAGGTCCTTGATCATCGAGGTTGACGAGTCGAGCCACTGCTCGCGGATATCGTCGCCCCCCACCGCGCTTGTTTCCGTAATGATTATCGGGACTTGGTAACGCTCGTAGTGGTCCGCGATCAGCTCCTTGAATCCCGTGCCTTCGGGCTCAGTTTCGCGGAATGCAAGCTTACCCTTGGCATCCACATACAACAGCTTAGTGGACCACTGCGGATAAAAGTTAAGTCCAAGGACGTCGAGCTTTATTGCGTTGGCCGTGAGCTCATCAAGGGCATCGGGCGATGCCCCGTTTCTCACCAGCCAGGAGAAAAGCGAATATTCCTCGTGAACGCGGCCGGAGATCAGGTCGTAGCAGATGTAGCCGCGGTGCTTCTCTTCGCGGGCGAGCCCCTCAAGGTCCTTGCGGGCGGTCCTGGTCATACCGGTCGCCTCAATGTGGACCATGACCGTCTCCGGGTCGATCGCCTTGATAGCATTCACGGTTCGGATGATGCCGCGCGCGAGCTGCAGCATTACGCGGATGTAGCCGTTGTCACCTTTTAGGTAGGGCGGCCAGAGTCCACGCAGCCCGCACATGAGAGCGTTGATAATAGGCTCATTCAGAGGCGTGTACCATTTGACGATGCCCTTGTAACGCTCTGCAAAGGCCGCGGCGTATGCCTCGACGAACTTTGGATAATCCGGATTGGCGAATTCCCGCTTGAGCCAGAACGGCGTTCCGTAATGCATCAGGTCGAGGATCGGAGTGATCTTTAGCTCCTCGACCATGTAAGGGATGACCTGATCTGTCCACGACCAGTCAAAATGTCCTTTCTCGGGTTCGACCTTGTACCAGGGCACGCCCCAACGCATCCCCTTGAGGCCTAGCTGACGTCCGAGGTCGAGATCCTCGCGCCAGTGCTCGTAGTGCTCCATCAGCTCATATTCGTCGAGCGGACGCTGGCCGGGCCTTGCCTGTGGGACGAAGGTGTCTTCTATCCCGCCGGCCCATAGAAACTCGCTTGCGGCTCCGGTCTTTATCATCGGATGGTTAGCTTGGATCACTCGTCGCTCGGGGGAATATAAAAGCCGTCTCTCAGAAACGGCCGAATACAGAGATGTTAATTTCCGCCTCGGAGTTTTTCAAATTCTCAGATCAGATGCCCGTCACCCGAACCATCTCGAGGGCCAGTCGCGTGTCCCGGCAAAGCACTGCCGGACAGTATGGGCCAGCCGTTATATCCTCTTCACCGAGCAGGTGCTCCTCAAGGTAGATGAGGACCTTACCCCCGCGTGTAAGGATCCGATACGAATGGTACCCGGAGAGATCCCAGCCGGCAGGGAGTGGAAATGCGGCGTCTCCTTGCCCGGAGACCTGTACACCATCCGGAGCTACCAACATCGAGAAGACCTGTTCTCCATCACCGCCGTACAAAGCAATGCCAAACGCCGAACCGCCCTCGAGCGTGTCGCACCGGGCGTTTACGACCACCTCTACTTCGCCAAATAGCTGTTGACGGCCTATTCCGCCGGTATTCTCTCCCGCGGTGAGGAATATCTGACCCTCGCCCTCCTCACATATAGTGCCTGGAATTATCTGCCAGTCGCTGTTGGCGATCTGTCCGCGATCAAAGAGGTCCTCAAACCCCGGTGTCATCCTGGCGTGAGTGTTCTCGCCCTCTGATCCTAACTGAGTAGCTTGCCCCTCCAGGTACCCGCTCGATAAACACTCCCATCCATCGGCGACAACGGAGTGCCAGCGGCCGTCCATCTCAAAGCGATACTCGCGGGCCTTCTCGGTCCGGACCTTTAGAAGCTCCGCCCCGTGCGCGCCGTAGAGCCTTATGGCTCCCTTCGCTTCAGCAGTGAACTCGACGAGACAGCTCGACGGCAGCTCCGGTGTCACCTCCTGCGGCTCAAATGGTGCCGGCTGGGGCGTGTTTGTCGCTCCGAGTACGTAGATCGTCCTCCCGACCACGTCCATGCGGTCTATGGCCATTACACGGCCTGCATCGGTCCAGCGGTGATAGACGCAATACAGTTCACGACCGTTCGGCCCCCGAACTATCGAATTGTGCCCCGGGCCGACCACCTCGGGTGACGTACGAATGATCGGCAACACACTGTGACCGTCGGCATGCTGTTCCCATTCGTCTGACGAATTCAGGTCCTCGGTAACGGCAAAGCTCACACCGTACGATGTATTTTGCCAATTGCCGCCGGAGAACATCTCGTAATAGACGCCCTTGCGTTCAAAGACCGCCGGACCCTCTACCGTGTGCCATCTCACGCCGCCCTTTTCCTGTCGCGCAGGGTCGTAGACCTGCCAGTCGAATTTCGCCCGCGTAACAGGTCTCGGCTTGCCTGCCAGTTTGGTCCAGCTGATCATCTTGTCGATCACGGTTCCGGTGCCGATATGCGTATGATCCAAAAAATCCGTGGCGTAAAACATCCACTTTGTCCCGTCACGATCGACGAACACGTGCGGATCGATCGCGAAATCCTGCGTGGTAAGCGTCACGCCCGCGTCCTCAAACGGCCCTTCAGGGCTATCGGAGATCGCCACGCGCAACTCCATCAGGATCTCGTTGCCGACGCTGTAGTACAGGTAAAACTTGCCCTCGGAATAGGTGACCTCGGGGGCCCAATAGTGCATCGCCGGCGATGCCGGGAGCGGCATTGCGTGGCCTTTGGGGGTCCAGTTCACGAGGTCAGCCGAATGCAGTATCCGGAATACTCCCTCGTCGTGGCCGGTCGCATACGCATAGTACTCGCCGGCGTGGCGTAGAACGAATGGGTCAGGAAAAGACTCCGTATAGACCGGATTCTGGTAGGTGGGAAGGTCCGCTGCCCGGCCAGCCTCTCCAGTAGCTGTCGCCGCATCCATCAGCTTTTTCTCCGTAGACTAGGCGGTCGTAGCATGCGAGATCAGCATTTCGAGCTGCTCGGGCAGGTCTGACGGAGCTACCTCAAACCGCCCACCCCCGGTCGTGTGAATTCCGGCGTCGGACACAGCCAGCACGGGCACGTCGCTGGTGTGTATGGCATCAAGAGTATGCTTCACGCCCTCCGCCTCCTCCTCGCAGCATTCAGCATCGAGAACGATGACGTCCGGCCTGAACTCGGTAGTAAAGTCAGCCATCTCCTCAAGCGCCTCAAACACGTCGTGTGCCTCGCAGGAGGTATAGGAGCTCTGCTCTACCCATTCCTTCGCCGTGGCTGCGTCGTCAGAGATCTCGCGATCGACGACCAACACTACAGGTGCGTAACCCGATCCGCCTTGCATATCAAGGAGCTTAAACAGCCTGCTCGACAGGGTCTGTAATCGGGCGTACCCACCTTCCGCCCGAGAGGGCCGTAGCCGCAAACATCTTGAGGGAGCGGTCACTGAAGACGTATTATGATTGGAGCGTGGAAGACAAATACAACGTCCCTAAGTCTCCGGCCAAGCCCGAGACAAAGCTTGACCAGATCGACGCCGATATCCGTGAGCTGGTCCGACGCCGCGACGCTTCAAACAATGCCGGTGAGAAGCAAAAGCTCAATGCCGAGATCACAAAACTCTTCGCGCAGTACCAGCGCCTGAAGATCTGAAGGCCGAGCTTCCCGAGATCAATCTGCCCCCGCCACTTGCAGCTGTTCGAGCTTTCCGTCGGGCCATTCAAAGGTCCAGATCCTCAGGGCCTTGCCATTCGCAAACCTCGCCATAAAGGTCCGCCCCGTCATCCCGCCGCGCAGCGATTGGCTGACCTGATCGAAAGATGTTGCCTCTCCATATCCGCCCAGGCTGGAGGCAAAGTCCCTTAACGCGACGTCGCTAAAGTAGAAGTTCGCGTTATCGGTAAAGAGCGAGCGGTCGATGGTGCCCTTCTGCAGCCCGGCAAAGATCTTCCGTGCCTGCTCCGTCTTGACCGGCGTCGCGGCGTCGGCCCCTGAGGCTAGAAGCATTGGGATGATCGCATTCGAAATGATACCGCCCGCGTCCGCTGCGTCCTGATTGGTGAGGACGACGACGGCTGCAGCGTCATCGGGAAAGATCACGTTCTGCGCGGTGAAGCCCGAGACCTCGCCCCCGTGTGAGAGTACGCGGTGCCCGTTGAACGATCCCAGCGAGACTCCCAACCCATAGCGGCTTGCAAGGCCATTCTTAAGGAGGGTGTCGGTCCCCATCTCATGGTAAGAACCATGCTTCAAAAGCTTCCCTTGGATGACTGAGATATCCCACTTGGCGAGGTCCTCCGCGGTCATCGCGATCTCGCCAGCGGCGAAAAGCCATCCCGGGCCTTCCTTAGGAGCGGGATGCAGCGGCCCGAGTGCGAAGCGATAGTAGCCGGTCGGATCGGCAGATTCGAGCCTGGCGCGATCAATGTCGTACGCGCTGCTCATGCCGAGCGGCTTGAAGACACGCTGCTCCAGGAATTGCCAAAGCGGCATCCCCGCAACCTTCTCCGCGATGACGCCGGCGATGACGTAGTTCGTGTTGCTGTACTGCCATTTCGTCCCGGGGTCGAAATCCAGCGGCTTCTTCGCCCAGGTGTTCATGATCTCCTGCGCCGTCACGGGCTTCAGCATTCCAGGCATCACGTAGTCCTGCGGCCAGTAGTCCTGATAACCCGACGTGTGCGACAGCAGCTGACGGATCGTTACCTCATTAGCCCGAGTGAGGTCCGAAACGTACTTGCCGACTTTGTCGTCGAGCGAGAGCTTGCCATCCTCCTGCAGCATCAGCAGCGCCGCCGCGGTGAACTGCTTGCTGATGGACCCGATGCTGTAGCGCATCTTTGGATCCGCTGGCATTTTCGGGTCCAGCCGGGCATCTCCATACGCCTTCACATACGCTATCCGCCCATCCTTCACCACGGCGACGGATGCACTCGGCACCCCGGTTCTCTGGAGAGCGTCCAATGCAGCCTTGTCCACCTTCCCTGCGACATCAGCGGGAAGCTGGGCGCTGGCCGCCCACGCCGCGAAAAGAACGAATAAGATGTAGAAGAGAGTTCGCTTCATAAGTACCTCGATAATAGATCCGAATTTTCGCCGCTATCTTATCAGAAGGCTCACAATGACACGCAACATGCTGCATCCTGCTTCCGACGAGCGGGGCCGGGAGTGAGTTGTCTATCTCAAGGTCACAGGTGAGTTGCCTGCCCGGCACCGCTATACTCGCAAAGGCGGGTTCACATCTCCGCTCACCCAAACACTATGAACATCCGAACTATCTCCCAATGGTGTCTTCTCGCGGCGTTCGTCACGGCAGGATCTGTGGCCCACGCTACGGCACAGGCTACGCCCGACGCTATCGTCCGCAGCTTGTATGCGGTTCACGATCGGAAGACTGACCCATTCTTTCAGACACATTCGCGAACGCGTCTCGACCTCTCCTTCACGAAGGATCTCGGCGATCTCATTTGGAAAGACGTGAAGGAGTCCAAGGGCGAGGTCGGCAGGCTGGATTTTGATCCACTCTATAACGCTCAGGACGTCCATATCAAACGCCTGAAGATCGGTAAGCCGGTGTACGGAGAAGGTAATCTCGACCTTGCCGACGTGCCGGTGACCTTCTCGAACATGGGTCACGCCGAGACGGTCATGTTCCGCGTGCTCCGCAACAAGCGTAGGGTCTGGCGCATCGACGATATTCTGTATACCAGAGAGGAGAACGCGAGGTCATCGCTTCGGGAGATCCTGTCCTCAAACTGATCGCCAAGTGGTGACCTGGGGTCCATCTGCCGACTGCGGCGTGGAGGATATATGAAGGCATCGTTAGGTCTTGTGCTCGTGCTCGGCGCCGCGTGCCAGACGGCGTGGGCGCAGAAGGTACCCACATTCGAGCGCTATCCGGCTAAGGTCCAGACCCTCAAAGTCCATCCGGCGATATCTGAGACCAACCTCGTAAAGACAGCCCTTGACGATGCAGCCGCCAAGGGCGTTAATTTCGGCGGCCACTTCGTTATCGCAACCTGGCGGATCAGACGCGGGCCTGTATCAGGAGGCATTATGGACGCAAAGACCGGCAGGGTCTTCGCCCCGAGGGAACTTGCCAAGCAGCCGGTCGGCATTGAGTGCGTCCACGACGTTAAGAACCTCATGAGTTTCCGTGCGAGCAGCACTCTGCTGATCTTTAACGGTGCCGTCCCGCACCCGAAGAGACCGGATGGGCCTGAGGTATGCCGTACCTACTACTACCAGTGGACGGGTCGGAGGCTCGTGCTGCTCAAAGAGGCTCCTTATTCCGAGCCGGAGGAATAGTTTGGCGGCCGGCATTGTAGCGGCTATCACAGAGTGGTGATTACGGTCACATCAATGTGAGTGTTGGCGGGCTAATAATAGACCTTGGAATCTTCCGCCTCGGAGGGGTGCGAGATGAGGAAAATTAAGTTCGCCGTAGCGGTTTTGTTTTTGGTCGTGGGGACGGTCTTCATCGCCTGGAGGGGCGGGATCGTCGCTTGGGCACAGGATCAGGGCTATCTGAGCGCTAATCAGCAGGCGAACCAGTTCCCGTCAAATCTGAACCTCAACTGCGGTGGTTGCCATGGGCAGGGCAAGGTACCGGAGATGAACGGCAAGCTCTTTCATGTCGACTCTCACACCGCCCTCGACCAAAGCGTTCATGCGGTAAAGAAGGAAGACGGAACCCCACGAGCGTCGTGTAAAGACTGCCACACCCGAGGCGGCGACATGACGACGGCTCTTCCCGCGGAGGATCCTCTCTCAACCGTTAACCGCAACAATCTGCCGCAGACCTGCGGTCGCTGCCACTCCGATGCTCGCGAGTCATTCAAACACTCGATCCACGGCAGCATTCGCGAGAGCGGCGATACAAAGGCGGCGACCTGCGCAGACTGCCATGGCTCGCACAGCATCGAGCCGGCTAAAGATATCCGCTCCACGGTCAACAAGACCAACACTGCTGAGGCCGTCTGTACCAAGTGCCACTCGGACAAGGTGCAGGACTGGGAGACCAGCAGCCACGGCATGGCGATAAAGGCGGGGAGCGACAAGGCTCCGACGTGCACGACCTGTCACCAGGCCGTATCGCATCTGCCCGCACCCATGTCGGTCAGGGACTTTAACGTAGCGATGACCACCACCTGCTCAGGCTGTCATGAGAAGCAGGCTCCGAGCTACCGCGATACGTTTCACGGGCAGGCAAACGCCCTGCATTACAAAAACGTCGCGACGTGCGCCGACTGTCACACGCCGCACCACAACCTGCCGCCGAGCGACCCGCGGTCGTCGGTCAGCTCAGTGAATCGCCTTCAGACCTGCTCGAAGTGCCATGAGAATATAAACGCGAACTTCGCATCCTACGACCCGCACCCGGAGCCGACGGATAAGAACCGCTCAGCGTTGGTCTTTTACGTTACGACCTTTATGAAGTGGCTGCTGATAGGCGTATTCGGCTTCTTTGGACTGCATACTGTCCTGTGGGCGCAGCGATCGATAGTGGCTTTCATTCGCAGGCGCCGCGAAGAGGCGACGGATGATGAGATCCAATGGGTCGAGCGGTTTAACCCGACGCATCGCTTCACCCACATACTGATAGTCACGAGCTTTATTATCCTTGCCGCGACCGGCTTGCCGCTGATGTTCTACTACACCAGCTGGGCGGGTTGGCTCGAGGGACGAATTGGCGGCGTGGAACTCTCTCAGACGCTCCACCGGATAGCGGCGGTCGTGACATTCGGATATGCCTTTATACATCTCGGGTACCTGATCAAGGCGGCTGTTATAAAGCGGCAGTTCCGATGGCTGTACGGTCCCGAATCCATGGTGCCGCGGGTGCAGGACCTGAAGGACCTGTTTGGGATGATTAGATGGTTTCTCTACCTCGGCCCGCATCCGAAGCTGGACCGCTGGACCTACTGGGAGAAATTTGACTACTTTGCGGTCTTCTGGGGAATACCGGTGATCGGCCTCTCAGGCCTGATGCTCTGGTTCCCGAGGTTCTTCACAATGTTCCTCCCGGGCGTCGCTATCAACCTAGCGATGATCATCCATAGTGAAGAGGCCCTGCTCGCAACGGGATTCATCTTTGCGTTCCACTTCTTCCACAATCACCTGCGGCCGGAGAACTTTCCTATGGACATCTCTATGTTCACAGGCAAGCTGCCGCTCGAGCGATTCAAAGAGGAACGCGAGGCCGAGTATCTGCGACTGGTTGACGAGGGTAAACTCGAGACGATCTTCACGGAGCCGCCAACACGGACGACCCGGCTATGGTCGAACGTCTTTGGTGCGATCACTTACATCATTGGACTATTCCTGGTGTTCGCGATCTTTTACACACTGCTTGTGCTGAGGCATTAAGCCGCGGGATCACCGTTCTCGACGGTCGCCTCATCCACAAGCATTACAGGGATGTCGTCGCGGATCGGGTAGACGAGGGAGCAGTCCGGGTTGACGCACTTGAGACGGGTCTCTTCGGGATCGATCTGAACCCTGGACTTGCACTCAGGGCAGCGGAGTATCTCTAGAAGCTCGGGACTGACTGGCATAGCGAAAGTCTAGAATAAAAATGCGAAAGGCAAAACCGGCTCTCCCGGTTTTGCCTTGCACGTTGCAGCCGTTTATCTTTCGCGGACCTAAGCCGCGTCCGTCTTAGTGCCGCACTCCGGGCAGAACTTCGCACCCGCAGCCAGCTCATGCTGGCAATTGGCACATCGAGGCTTCTCCTGCGAAGCCCCGCACTCCGAGCAAAACTTTGCTCCGTCACGGAGCATTGCACCGCATTTAACGCAGGGAGCCTCGACCTTTGGCGCGGCCTCCATTTTCGCACCGCACTCGGCACAGAATTTTGCCTGAGGCTGGTTTGGCTTGCCGCAGCTAGGGCACGGCAGGGTCGCCGCCGCGGCGCCGCCGCCTTGTTGAGTAGCTCCCTGATTTGCGGTGCCGGCAAACGCATTCGCCATTTGGCCTCCTACCGCAAACCCGGCACCAAGGCCCGCACCGAGGCCTGCGCCGCCGCCTTCGTTCTGCGCCGCGTCGCGGAGAGCATCCGCGGCCTGAAACTTCATGTACTGATCGACGTTACCAAGAGCTCCCATGGAGGCACGCTTGTCGATCGCCTTTTGAACCTCCTCGGGAACCGAAATGTTCTCTATGAAGAACTTCGTGATCTCGAGACCCCAGTCTTTAAACTCCTCATTGATCTTTGTTCGGAGCCCCGCACCAACCTCTTTGTATTGAGCGGCAAGGTCGAGAGCCGGGATCTTGAGTTCTCCAAGAGCGTCCGTGAATTCGGTCACGACTGCCCGCTTCAGTTGGACATCTATGTCCTCGGTGTTGAACTGAGCGTTCGTTCCCGCTATCTCCTTGATGAATGCCGCGGGGTCCGCCACGCGCAGGCTGTATGCACCAAAGGCACGAAGCTGTACGATCCCAAAATCAGCGTCACGCAGCATGATCGGGTTTGAAGTGCCCCATTTCATGTCGGTGAACTGCTTGGTATTTACAAAGTAGACCTCGGATTTGAAGGGAGAATTGAATCCGTACTTCCACGCTCCGAGCTTCGTTAGGACGGGCGTATTGTCTCCGTCGATCGTGTACTTGCCCGGCGTAAACACATCGGCAACCTGGCCCTCATGCACAAACACTGCCGCCTGGGATTCGCGTACGATAAGCTGGGCACCATTCTTGATCTCCTGTCCCTGGACGGGGAATCGATAAACGATCGTGTCGCCCGTATTGTCCAGCCACTCGATGACCTCGATAAACTGGTGCATCGCAGCGTCTTTAACCTTGTCCAAAATGCTCATTAACAGACCTCCCTTCCTTATAGAAGCATAACGATAAAATAGCACAGGAAGTTCGAGCTTTGCGGAGGCGGAACTGTTGCATAGGTGAAACGCTGTTGCTACACTTTCATATGTATAGGCGCTCCCATGGAACTAAGACGTAAGCTCGAGATCCTAGCCGATGCGGCAAAGTATGATGCCTCCTGCGCCTCTAGCGGTTCTCACCGCAAGCGCAGCGAGGGAGGTGTCGGCAATACCGAGGGAATGGGTATATGCCACAGCTATACTCCCGACGGCCGCTGTATCTCGCTCCTCAAATTACTGCTGACAAACGTCTGCATTCTGGACTGCGCCTACTGCATCAACCGGCGTTCCTCCAGCGTGCAGCGTGCCCGATTTAAGCCTGACGAGGTCGTCCGGCTGACGATGAGCTTTTACAAGCGGAATTACATCGAGGGTCTATTTCTGAGCTCCGGCATTATTCAAAATGCCGACTACACGATGGAGCAGCTCATCCTTGTTGCAAAGCGGCTCAGGGAGGAAGAGCAGTTCGGCGGATACATTCATCTGAAGGCCGTCCCGGGGGCGTCCGCGGAATTGCTTCGTGAGGCGGGTAAGTACGCCGATCGCCTGAGTGCGAACATCGAGATGCCGGTGCAAAAGGATCTCGATTCGCTCGCACCCGAAAAGACGATCGCTGAGGTCGAGCAGGCGATGACGGACGTGAAGTTTGGCATCGATGACGCTAAAGACAGGAGTAAAAAGGATGCCGCGTCTCCCGCATTTGCGCGTGCCGGCCAATCGACCCAGCTCGTGGTAGGAGCGAGCGAGAGTACCGACACGGTGATCCTCACCAAGGCCGAGGAATTGTACAAGAAGTACTCGCTGCGGAGGGTCTATTACTCTGCCTTTTCACCCGCTGACGAGACTGATAAGAAGCTGCAGGACCGCAAGGCTCCGCTGCTCAGGGAGCATCGGCTGTATCAAGCCGATTGGCTCGTGAGGAATTATGGCTTTCGAGCCAACGAGTTGACCGACGGCCTCAAGGGCGGAGATCTTGACCTCGAAAAGGACCCAAAATTAGCGTGGGCTCTCCGGCATCGGGAGCTGTTTCCGGTAGACGTAAATCGGGCCTCCAAGTCCCTGCTGCTGCGGATACCCGGTATCGGCACCAACAACGTCGAGCGGATCCTCAAGATCCGTCGCGTTCACCGCATCACCATGGCAGACCTTGAACGCCTGCGGATCGTTATGCCGCGCGCAAAGTGGTTCGTCACGGCAGCGGACCGGAATCCTGGAGCTCTAAACGTCGACTCTCTGCGACTCGACGCATGGACACGGCCCAAGATAGTTCAACCTTCCCTCTTTGAGCTCACAACGGGGCAGATCTGATGATCAGCGTTGCGATCGAGAATAGCTTTGCGAGCTGGCGCGTGGCGGCGAGGCGATTGCTGATCAACCGTGTGCGGCCGGAGGATATCGTCTGGACCGCCGGAGATCAGGTATCGCTCTTTGAATCGGCATCTGGAGAGGAGCCTGACACCGGCTTCAGCGTTCCACGTCGCTTCCTCGCACTCGCCGCGTCGGTAGCGTGCTTCGACGACGTATCAAAATGGCCGCTGCTCTACCGGCTTCTCTTTCGGCTCAAGGATCAGAATGCCAGGCTCCTCGAGATCGAATCCGATCCGGATGTGCACCACGCTTTGATGATGCGAAAGGCCGTGAAGCGGGACATTCACAAGTTTCACGCATTCGTTCGGTTTCGCACCGTCGAGGTGAATGGGCAGGAGATCTACACAGCATGGCACGAGCCCCAGCACTGGACGGTCGAGGCGGCAACACCCTTCTTCGTGAGGCGTTTCGGAGCGATGCGTTTCTCTATACTGACCCCGAAAGGATGTGCACACTGGGATCTCGAGCAGTTGACGTTTAGCGAGGCGTTGACAAGGGACCACGCCCCTCCGGAAGACCCGACGGAGGACTTTTGGTTGACGTACTACAGATCGATCTTCAACCCCTTCCGGTTAAAGCTGCGGGCGATGAAACAGGAGATGCCGGTGCGGCATTGGCAGACGCTGCCTGAGGCCGTACTGATAAGAGACCTTATTCGCGATTCGCAGAACTGGGAGCCCGACGCAAACGCCCGCGGCTCAAAACGACAAAACACAAAAGGGTAGCGGCAGCTCCACCGACGCAGTCAAGCAGAACGTCCCAGGGCGAGCTGGTCCTCGATGGTTCAAAGCTCTGATTAAACTCGTCCAGAGATGCCGCCAAAAGGACGATCACGAGCGGCAAGACCCACCTCAGTTTGAAGGCGACACCCGCTGATCTCGAGAATGCACGTATCGCAAGCAAGGCGAGGATCGCGTACTCCGTAAAGTGAGCACTCTTGCGCACAAAAGCATGGACGAGTTCCTGGCTGGCATCGCTGATGTTTGGAAAAAAGAAGTGCAGCAGCGGCCCGAGGATTAGCGAGGTATTTGCCGAGGAGCCATTTGGACTCGAGAGGAAGAAGATGACTCCTATCCAAACGAAGAGCGGCGCGTATGACCAGAGCCATCCGCGCCGCGCACGTGTCACTTGAGTTTCGCTGGTCAAATTAGGGAGTGACCGGCCCGCCCGCACCGTAGCCACCAGTGTAAGCGGCCATTCCCCCGCCCAGGAACATTAAGATGCATCCTACTATCTCGAGGATGAGCGGAACCATTCCCTGGCGCTTCACGGCGAAGAAGATGATCCCGCCTAAAACACCGCAGAAGAAGCAGACGAGTCCCCAAAGAGCCTTTTCTCCCGTGGTCTGTCCGGTCTGAACGGCCGTAACGATCATCCAGATCATGCCGACCACCATGATCAGCCAACCAAGCATTCCAAGAATACCCATTTGTTTCCCTCCAAAGTTGTTCTCAAAAAGCAGGGAAAGCATAGCGTGATTGCAAATAAAAGAAAAGCCCCGTTCACCAATGGTAAACGGGGCGCTGAACTCATAGCAGAGTCTAGGCTGCGGCTGCTCCGGACACCACCTCGATGATCTCCTTGGTGATCGCTGCCTGACGGATGCGGTTCATGTTGAGGGTTAGCGTATCGATGAGCTCACCGGCATTTTTTGACGCGGAGTCCATTGCTGTCATCTGCGAGCCAAAGAAAGACGCGGTCGACTCGAGCACACCGCGATAGATCTGCATCGCGATCTGCCTCGGGAGGAGCTTGCCAAAGATCTCCGCGGGGGGCTGCTCATAAATGTATTCGGCCTCGGCGGCACCAGCCTCTTCACCCCCCTCATTGTGCGGGATCGGAAGTATCTGCTGAACGACCGGCTTTTGCGATAGAACGGTGCGAAACTCAGTGAAGATCACAAAGACCTTGTCGATCGAGGTGTCCTCTGTAAAACGAGCAATAAGCTTCTCGGCGATCGCCTGTGCATCCGCAAAGCTGGCTTGGCCGCTGGAGGTGAGACCGATGTATTCGTCGGTGATCTCAACACTGCGACGCTTGAAATAATCACGTCCTTTACGGCCGATGGCGATCAGCTCAGTGGTTTTGGCCCCATTCTCATTGAGAAAGCCCTGTGCTGCCTTGATCACGTTCGCGTTGAAAGCTCCCGCCAGACCCTTGTCGCCGCTGATCAGCACGATCAGGTACTTCTCGTCTCCACGCGGATCCAGCAGCGGATGCGAGAACTCGCCCGCGACCTTACTGCTGAGATCACCCAGGACGTCAGTCATCTTCGAGGCGAATGGGCGTGCCGCAGTGACGCGGTCCTGAGACCGCTTCAGCTTAGCCGCGGCGACCATCTTCATCGCCTTGGTGATCTGCTGTGTGTTCTTGACCGACTTGATGCGTCGGCGCATGTCCAAAAGACTGGGCATCTGTTTAGTTCAAAGTTCCAGGTTCAAAGTCGAAGTTCACGGTCCACTGCTGTGGACCGTGGACTTGTAGCTTTGAACTATGCCGCCGCGGCAGCTGCTTTCTGCCAACGAGTGGCTTTGAAGTCCTCGATCGCTTCCTTCATCGAGGCCTTGAGATCATCGTCAATGCTCTTCTTCTCACGGATGGTATTGAGCACAGATGGATGCGATTCCTTGATGAACGCATTGATCTCTGACTCAAAACGCTTGAGGTCCTCGACCGCGACGTCGTCAGCGAGGCCGTTCGACACCGTCCAGATGATAAACACCTGATCTTCGACCGGCATCGGCACGTACTGAGGCTGCTTGAGGATCTCGGTGAGACGGCGACCGCGTTCGAGCTGGTCCTGCGTTGATTTATCAAGGTCCGAACCGAACTGTGCGAATGCGGCCAGCTCGCGAAACTGTGCAAGGTCGATACGCAGCGTACCGGCTACCTGCTTCATGGCCTTGATCTGTGCCGAACCGCCAACGCGGCTAACGGAGTTACCCACGTTGATGGCGGGACGGACGCCCGAGTTGAAAAGGTCAGCCTCAAGGAAGATCTGTCCGTCCGTGATCGAGATCACGTTAGTCGGAATGTACGCCGAGATATCGCCCGCCTGCGTCTCGATGATGGGCAGCGATGTGAGCGAGCCTCCGCCGCGAGCATCCGACATCTTTGCCGCACGCTCGAGCAAGCGTGAGTGTAGGTAGAAAACGTCGCCCGGATACGCCTCGCGACCCGGAGGACGGCGAAGCAGAAGCGAGATCTCGCGATATGCGGCAGCCTGCTTCGAGAGGTCGTCATAGATCGTCAGAGCGTGGCGGCCGTTGTCGCGGAAGTACTCACCCATCGCGCAGCCTGCGTACGGAGCAAGGAACTGCATGGCCGCGGGATCTGACGCCGAGGCGTTGACGATGATGGTGTAGTCCATCGCGCCGTATTCCTCCAGCTTCTGACGCACCTGGGCGACAGTTGAAGCCTTTTGGCCGATGGCAACGTAGACGCAGATCACGTCCTTGCCCTTTTGATTAAGGATCGTGTCGATCGCGACGGCCGTCTTGCCGGTCTGTCGGTCGCCGATGATCAGCTCACGCTGGCCGCGGCCGATAGGCACCATGGCGTCGATCGCCTTGAGTCCGGTCTGAAGCGGTTCTTTCACCGGCTGGCGGTCGATGATACCCGGAGCTATACGCTCGATCGGGAAATACGTGTCCGTGACGATATCCCCGGCCTCATCGATCGGATTACCGAGAGCGTCGACCACACGCCCGATCAGAGCATCGCCCACGGGCACGCTCATGATGCGGCGGGTCCGCCTGGCCTCGTCCCCCTCTTTGATCTTTTGGAAATCACCGAAAAGCACGCAGCCCACCTTGTCTTCCTCAAGGTTGAGAGCGAGCCCGCGGACGCCGTGGCCGAATTCCAGCAGCTCGCCGGCCATGACCTTCTCGAGGCCATAGATCTCGGCGATACCATCGCCTACCTTGATGACCGTGCCTACCTCGGCGACCGTCATCGAGGCGTCAAAATTCTCGATCTGTGAACGGATGATCTCGTTGATCTCGTTTGCTTTTATCGCTTCCATTGCTAGTTACTTACCAAAATTTGGGTCTTCGATGAGGCCTATGGTGTTACCAAATGGGTCCCGCACCTTTGCGACCTTGATATCGCCGCCGACGGACTGAATATCACCGGCATTCTCTCCGCCGATGGCCAAAGCCCGGGCGAAGGCGTTCTCTATATTTTCAACGCCCCAGTAAGCGGCGGCATTATTCCCTTTCTCAACGCCCGACATATCGGGGTCGAGTCCCAGTTCAAAACCGCCGACGTTGAAACCAACGTAGAACGGCATGTCAAAGTAGGGCGTAACGCCGGTAAACTCCGTGTACCACTCCTTGGCCCGCTCAAGATTCTCTACGTTGTAGATCACTGTGCGTAGGCCGAGGAGCATGTCAATTCACTCCCGCCAGCTGGCTGCGGAGGTTGTCGAGCTTCGTTCTTACCGATCCGTCATAGACCGTCGACCCGATGCGGGTGACGGCACCGCCGATAAGGCTCGGGTCAACGGTGAACGTTATCTGCATGTCTTTGCCCGTCAATCGTTCCAGGGTCTTTTCGAACGCCGTCCGCTCATCCTGCGGCAGTTCGCGCGCGGAGATCACCTCGGCATTGACGATACCGCTTCGCTCGGCCAGCA
>Ga0070658_10001357_pt1 | contig 20919 bp, 20 predicted proteins | sample KBSC13metaG_FD_64664 | JGI IMG/M metagenome (GOLD analysis project Ga0070658, IMG submission 64664) | Corn rhizosphere microbial communities from Kellogg Biological Station, Michigan, USA - KBS C1-3 metaG | ecosystem: Host-associated > Plants > Roots > Rhizosphere > Soil ...
GCCGACCCCACCGAAAAAGCCGAAGGCCAAAAAAGCGGATAAGCCCGCTTCCGCCAAAAGCGAAACCGCACCACTGGAAGCCACCACGTCAGAGGGAGATCCAGCCGTTGTAGCAGAAGCCGCAATCGCAGCCGAAACCACTCCAGCCGAAGAAATCACATCCTCTGCCACACCATCAGCCACAGAGACCGTAGAAGCTCCCGCAGCCGAAGCTGCAGCCGTGGAAGAAGCACCCGCTCTTCAAGAGGCCGTAGAAACGGAAACACTTGCTGCTGAGGCAGAAAGCGCACCAGCAGAAGCCGAAGCCCCCAGCTTTGAAGCCTCTGTAGTGGCCGATGCCGAATCCACCTCCACCGAGGCTGAAAAAGACGAAAAACAGGCCCAATAAGCCCCGATTTTTCACTTTTCGAAACTTTCCTAAGGCGGAGGGTTGACGCGCCCTCCGCCCTATGGTTCAAACCTCCCGACCCGGTTTTCAGGAACGATGGCTGAGCGGTCGAAAGCACTCCCTTGCTAAGGGAACGTAGGGGCAACCCTACCGAGGGTTCGAATCCCTCTCGTTCCGCCATTCTATGAGCGGCTAACCGTTTAGTCCTTTTCCCTATTTCAAATTCCCCGCCGTTACGGGGCTACAGCGGTTCTTTGGAGATCTCTGTTTTACCAAAAACGCGTTTCATCGGCTGAAAGCTTTCATTCAGCCCCTCCCTCTCTCAAACCGATTCAGGTGCCATGTTCACTTCGATCAACTCCGGAATACCGAGAGGCTTTTGTGGCACTGGACTGCTTTTCATGTGAAGCCAAGCTCTCTCCTTTGTTCCTCCCAATTCATCGAACGCATTTCAAGCAGATCCTGGACTTTGAGATTCGAGGGCTGTTCACCTTGCATGATCGCTCTTTTGATGTCGGGAGCCAAGTAGGCCACGTTCAGCAAGCGACGAGGGTATTCCAGTTTCAATCCATACGGCTTTAAAACACCTGCAAGCGTCGCATTGGAATTCTCCAGTAATTTCGCTCTCCAGAATTCACCCTGAACAAGCGCTTGGATAAGAGCAGGCTTTGGTTCCGAGCGTGAAGCTTTCACAATTTCACCTGATTCACTATTGAAGATTCTCGTCTGTCCCCGGCTGCGCTCCAATGACACACGAGCAACAATGACCGCACAATCTGACTGAATTTCGATCGCTACGGACAAGGTGGGATTCTTAGAACCAGCCACCTCCATTTCGGGTGACTTCTCGATAAGCTTCTCCAGACCACTCCGAAATAGGTGAATCTGTATGGCGTCCTCGGAAATCACAATTTTCGGAGCCAACAGGTTGATGGCTATCGCTAAATCGTGAGGAGAACTCATCGAAGCGATTCCTGCGCCATGAGATCGAAGTCGATGCTGAACTTGCTCGGTTGTGAACACCGAGTTGAAAACCATTCCCGTCAACTGAGGTAAAGCTGCGCCCAACATTCTTTTGACGGCCTCCTCCAAAAGATCGGCGTTGAGCGTCCTGATCGATAATCCACGATACCCTTGCCGGATGGCCTGCTGCGAAACGTAGTAGCGGTAGCGCTTCCTTTCTTTGGTTCCATCGCTCTTTTTGGAGCTTTTATTCGTATAGGTGGGTGTCATGGCGAACCCTTCCACGCTGTAAACAAAACCCTGAAGAGGATGGATCACTTTCGTTCGACGAATCGCTTGCTCATTCACATGGCCGTCAATTCTTAAAACCCCGGGCTGATTCTCACGCAACTTCGTCTGCACCCGATTCCATAATTCTTCACCCACGATCGCTTCATGCTCTCCTTCATAAAGTTGCCCACGATGGTGGATGAATCCCCGGTAGATAGGCTGAGTTAAAACTCGGTGTAGTTGCTTGGCCACCCATGGTCTGGCTTCCAGAATGCGCCCCTTGATACTCGTGTAAGCTTTCGTCCGAAATCCCCGCTGGTTCAGATCCAGAATGGTACTGATCAGCCCATCGCATGCGAGATAGGTCTCAAAGCAGGCAATCACGGTTTGTGCCTCCCCTGGATTGATCCGAAGCTTCCTCTCAACCACATCGTACCCCAGCAATGGGATTCCACCCATCCACATGCCCTTCTTTTTGGAGAGCTCTATCTTGTCACGAATCCGCTCCCCGGTGACTTCCCGTTCGAACTGCGCAAACGAAAGCAGCACATTCAGCGTCAGCCTTCCCATGCTGCTGGACGTGTTGAACTGCTGGGTCACTGACACGAACGAAACGTCGTGTTTATCGAAAAGCCTCATCAGTTGCGAAAAATCAGCGAGTGATCGGGACAAGCGGTCCACTTTATACACCACCACGACGTCGATCTTTCCGGCTTCCACATCTTGTAACAGACGCTTCAACCCAGGGCGCTCCAAATGTCCGCCTGAAATCCCCCCATCATCATAAAAGTCATCGAGGGCCTTCCACCCTTCATGTTTCTGGGAGCGGATAAAGGCGTCCGCCGCATCTCTCTGGGCATCCAGAGAATTGTATTCCTGTTCAAGTCCTTCTTCTGAACTTTTGCGGGTGTAGATCGCACATCGCTTAACCAGTGGAGGATTAGCCACGCTTCACCTCCTTCAACCCAAAAAACATCGGACCTGATAGATGCTGCCCAGTGGCTTGATAAGCGATCCGGGTGAGGGATTTGTAACGTTTGCCCTCATATTGAAACTCTTTTGCAGTGATGACCTGGACCGTAATCCTTCGCCCGTTCCATTCCCGGGATAACACGGTTCCAGCTTCCAACTTCACTTTGGAAGGAGTTTCCACCAGCGAAGGGGCATGCCCGGTGTTCAATGACTTTTCAAACACCGCCATGTGCCTTCTAAGAGATACAATGGTATTCTTATCCAACTTGCCAAAAGCCTGTTCTTGCAGTCGATAGGCAAGCTCTCGAACCAAGCGATCTAGTCGGGCCGGAGGAGGCTGCTTTCCCGGAAGTTTTCTCCACTGAGCCAACAGCTCATCTCTCGACATGTTTTTCAAATCATCGATGGGGTGCATGGGCCACCACACACGCTCTACCGTCGATAGAGATCAAGTCATACAGAGAGACTCTGACGAAACTGCCAGCCATGCAGGTTGGAGAGCAAATCCGGTAAATTCAGATGACCGTATTTTCATACTCTTGTCTGAACTTCGCAAAATCTTCCAGCGTTACAGTCGTTGGATCGAACGAACCGACCATTAGCCCGACGGGTTCCCCATCAACATAGTGAACCCGCTGGCCGGTGGTCATTGGCCTGTAGACTCCCTGCATGTATTGCCAAGCAAATGCCTCACCGCCGATTTCGCGGATATGGCCTTCGATTTGGTCCCATCCTTCATACCAGTAATGCAAGGGCTCGCCATCCTCCCGCTGATAATCATCATCAGGAGGAAAGACCCATGGGGACTCGCTCCTAGCCACAAGGGGCATCTCGATCTTACCCCAGTTGCCCAAACTTCTTAAAAAGGCAGTGAGATCATTCTCAGCCAACCGACGAGTCGCCAAAAGGACTAACCCTCGTTTGGGATCTTTCAACGTCCGCCCAATTTCAACAAAACATGCCGGATCGATTCTGTCCAAATTGTGGAGGCTTTGGGGATTATCGATCACCACAAGATCACTACGTCGTTGCGGAAGACTATAACCCACACCCGCATGACGAATTCGCCCCCCATAAGAAAGCTCCAAGTCACGGCGCGCTCCACTGATTCGGCATCGAGGAAAAATCCTGCGGTAACGAGGTGTAGACATGAGTTCGGCACAACGTTCCCTGATTTCCAACGCCTGATCCAGTGTTTCAGAAATGATCAAAACCGATTTCCTTGGATCCCGGCCCAAGATCCAAGCAGGAAACGCGATGGAACAAATATGAGTTTTAAGATAGCCCGGCGGAAGATTGAAAATCAAACGCCGCACAGCTTCTGAATCAGAGCTTTCCCATGTGAACTGCAAAATATTGGCAATCAAACGAATGTGCCAGTTGTCCTGCATTTGCTCCCCCGGATGCAGTTCCCGAAACGCAAAATCCACGAAGCTCGCGAAATTGCAGCGATACATCATCACGTGGTCGCTCATGACGCACCCTCCTTGGATTGATTTCGTTCCCGCGCTTCGAGCCTGCGCATCATTTTGATCATTTCGATATTATCGTCGAGGGAAGGCTCGAAATCCTCCAGTTCGTCGTCAACCTCAGGAAGGTGGGCCATCAACAGGTTACGGGCATTTGCTTTGCCTTTGATACCATCATTGACCAATTGGTGAATGAACAATTCGGCCTTTGTCATTTGAACCCCGTTTACCTTCACCTCGGTCTGCCATGCTTCTTCAAACAAGTTTCTAACGGTTTTTTTCTTCTTGGGCCGCCCTCGGCGATTTCCCGACTGCCCGGGCTTATACTGTGTATGCTTAGGTGGTTTGCCGTAGCCCACTTTATAACTATCATTTGGAATCGATTTTTTCATGGCATCAAAGAAGATTACTTTCACGATAAGTCAGACCGGATTCTGCATGAACGGCCTCTTGCCCCGTCCAATCCTGCCAGCGGGCAATCGCCACATCCACGTAGCGAGGAGAAACCTCAATCCCATAACAAACCCGTTGGGTTTTCTCGGCAGCAATCAGAGTGCTACCGCTGCCTAGGAAGGAATCTAAGACGATTTCGTTTCGGCGCGAACAATCGCGTAGTACGTCTTCGATCAACGCTACGGGTTTAATGGTCGGGTGAAGGCGAAGGGCATCACTGCCACATTTATCCCCATCCTTCTCATTCAGGTGCATCACCGATGGATAGCTCCATACATTGGATCGATAGCGCCCGTGTTCTCCGAGTTTAAAATGGTTCTGGTGTTTGCCCTGACCGCTTTTGAATACGAAGATCAGTTCGTGCTGGCTGCGGTAGAATGTCCCCATCCCTCCGGTGGTTTTTGTCCACACACAAAGGTTCTTCCATTCGTCATAAACCCGGTTGCCAGCCGAAATAAGCTCGGAAGCGTGCCTCCAATCCATGCAAATGTAATGGATCGAGCCGCTCTTCGAGTTTTCTTTCAAGTGCGAAAGAATGGTGCTGAGGAACGAGGTGAATTCCGCTGGCGTCATTTCACCCGATCCCATGGCGAAATCACCATGGCTGGTTTCACAGGTTTTTCCGATATCCCTAGCGGGTAGATTATAAGGAGGATCGGTGAAAACAATGGCTGCTTTAGTCTGCGAGGGAAAGAGTGCGGCATACGTCTCGGCCTCTAGGCTGTTGCCACAGATGATGCGATGCTTTCCGAGTATCCAGACATCTCCGGATCTGGCAATAGCGGGGGTATCTGCTATATTGGGAATTGGTGCTTCATCCTCGTTCGATTGCTCCTCTTCTTCCATGAGCAGCTTTTCAATGTCTCCATAATCGAAGCCGGTAATCTCCAAATCGAAATCCAAAGCCAAGTCGCTCAGGATCTTGAAATTTTCTGCCAACAGCGCATTATCCCACTCCGAATTTTCAGTGAGCCGATTATCCGCAATCATATAAGCGCGGATCTGAGCTTCGTTAAAATCGTCTGCGCGGATCGCTGGAATTTGGTCAATGCCGAGGAGCTTGCAGGCTTCCACTCGCCCGTGGCCACAGATGAGCTGATTATTGATATCGATTAGAACTGGAACCCTGAATCCAAATTCTTTGATACTCTGGGCGATTTGCTGAATCTGCTTTTTCGAGTGCTTCCGGGGGTTTTGCGAATGAGGTACGAGTTGCGAGATCTCGATATTTTCGATTCTGAGAGCAGTATTGATATGCCGTGTTTTTTTCACACGCCATTTTGAAGAGGATTTTTGATCCCAGCACTACTCCGCGTTTTTTGCAGAACGCGTTTTGCCAAGATATAACCGATTTGATTTCAGAAATTTCGTGATGAACCGATTAAGTTTCCATGCAGGAGCGTCTTCTCCACCAACAGTTGGGGGATCGAAGGTCGCTACCCCTTGTTCCACCAGATGTTTTAGTACCCTACTAGAGGCTTTATTCTTCTGAAGGGAAATCCCCATCGAGTGCATTTCAGCGCAAGCTTGGAGAACTGTTTCTCCGAAGGGATTAGTTTTCCCTTTCCTTCCTTTAGTCATCGTCACAGAGCGACAGATCTGCGGGATACGCTGCATCGCCTGCGCTTTAGTAAAATATATGCCCATTTGATACGATGCCGAAGCCACCAGCGAAACATGATTCGGATGATTGGGGGGACAGTCAATATGCACCCAACCAAAGGGAAACTCCCCCTCCCTCATACCATAGAGGTCCAGAATACGAAATGCACTTAACAAAGCAATCGTCCAACAAAACGATTCATGATAGTAACCAGCCGTCGAGAGATCAGGATAATCCGGTTCTCTAGGGGTGGGGAAAACCCCCAAATTTAAAGCTTTCTCGTTTTCGAGGTTTGTTTCCCGGCTTCCTGCATCCAGCCAAACCGTCCGAAACCGTTCCGGCTGCCTGTCTCGTGCTTCTTGAAGGTTTTTTTTGTACTCTTCCTCAGCTAGCAGTTCTTCCATGGTGAGCCGTTCATGAGATTTTCTAACCCGTGGAGGCGGCGGGATTGTCACCCATGGCTTTTTTTGCTCATTTTCAGGCAAGCTTTCCCATTCTTCTCTCCTGGCTTGAGCTTCTTTTTGCCAGTTTTTTTCCCGTTCCCGGAACCTTTCTATTACCTCCTGGGCACTTTGAGGAACAGGTTGAATCGGATCCCACACATACTGTTTCCGATATCGAAAAATACCGTCGTCGTGCCACCATCCAATATCTTGAATCTCTTTCATGTTCTATGCTAATAGTAGAGCATAACGTGACAATTCACGCAGGGCTCAGATATCTAGTATCCGGCTTCCTTTAAGAGATCCGATGCTTTCATCCCCAGGGCACAGGCGATTCGATGCACTGTTTCGACATTAGGTGACCGCTCGCCGCGTTCCAAAAAGCCGATGTAGGTGCGGTGGTGGCCAGTCAGCTCCGCGAAATCCTCTTGCGACAGACCTCTGGCTTCTCGGTAGCCACGTACAACACGACCGAGATTCCAGGCAATTTTCTTGGAGTTGGCAGGTGATAAAGCCAAGCGGCTATCTCTACCTGATTGCTACTTTTGAATCGACATACAGAAAGTAGCATTGTTCATATACGCCTGAGAGCCTTGCATGGCCTATACCCCTTCAAAGCAGAATCATGAGAACCACAACCACCTCACTTTTTATTGTTTTCCTGACCTCAGCAGTTCTCCCAAGCTGCCAATCTTACAACGCAGCGGTGACACCATCTACAAAGGTCACGGCCGATAACTTTGACGGATCTAAGGTGATCAATCAGCCCCCGGTCAGCTCTTCGGCTAGCTTGGCGGAAGACTGGCATACCCTTGGTTTTGACTGGAATTCACGGACTCCAGACAAGGTTTTCCTTACCGCAGGGGTTCAGGGCATCAATAACGTCTTCGGCCTTGCCTTCAATATCGCCGGAAAAACAATCACAGCTCAGCCAGCCAGTCTCACAACTGACTACAGCGCTTGGTCCACGCGACGGTTTTATGTGAGCTATCGCGAATTTGAGGCCATTGCCACCTCTCCGTTGGTAAAAATGAAAGTGTCTGGAGTCAACTCATACACGGTTTCATCTTTCGGAACCTCAACTGGAGCATTAGTCGGCAAAAAATTCCCCGCCTTTTTAGAGGCAGTTCGGGCGTCCAAATAATGAATAATCTTAAACAAAATGACTAAGCTCGATACACGCCTCGAAAGCGAAGGAGCGGAGTTTTTGGTATTGGGACAACTGCTCCTTCACCGCATTTCCGCTTACAAGACCTACACGAACATGCCTGGTTACGACCTGGTTGCCACCGATCCTGAAAGGAATACATCTGCAAAAATCCAGGTCAAAAGCCGCTGGCGGACAGGAGCCACAGGCTTTCCCATTAGCAATTTCAATTGCGATTTCGTGGTAGCCGCATTTTTGAACCGGGGTTCAAAGGACGGAAAGAAAGAGATTCTTTCCCCAGACTATTTTGTCATCCCAATTCAGGCCATTCTTAGCCTGCCAAGGGATGCTAGATGGAATAAGGTCGACCTGAAAAACCTCGCCAATAAAGAGCACTATAAGGACAACTGGGGGTTGATTGGCGATTTTCTATCCAAGTGAAATGTTAGAACTGGTTTTGGAAACACCTGGTACAATAGATACAATCAAGGATTGAAGCGGGGGGGGGGGAATGAAATTCGGGAGGACGTCCGCCAGTTTGCCATAGCGGGTATTCAGATTAGGCTCATGGAAGATTCCTTTTGCGTCAACGACCTGATCAAGGATCACAATATGTTGCAGGAACCCGCCAAGGTCAGAGGATTCACCGATAAGAAATTGACGCCAGATTTCTAGGGCATTCTGGACATCCTCTTCCTAATTGAATAGCCATAACCACCATTCATCATTATCCCCTGCTGTAACAAGAACAGGCAGCCAGTAGCCTAAGGTCAACTGAACCGTCGTACCGTTACGCAGACGGTTCTCCCGCTCCGCGAGGCGATATCAACGGCAAAACATCTTCCCTATCTAACCCGGAATCCAGCGGACAAATTCTCTTTGGTGCGCAACCTATACATCTTAACTGATGTATAGGTTGCGTTACGGAGCATTTCGGCATCTTAAGGCCTTCTCAATGCGTGGCGACCTGGATGCAATCTTGGGTAATGAATGCACCATGCTCCTCCACGGCCAGGGGCAGGCCCGGCGCGGTGATCCGTTCTCCAACGGCTTCTCTCGCTGCGCAGGCATGATTGAGAGCTAGCAGGAAGGTGAGGATCTCCGCGTCCTTTGGCATGCCATACGCGGCGCGCACGGCGGCATCAAGCTGGAATTGAGCGTCGCGCAAGGGATTGCTGCCGGGGTCTTCGAGCGTTCGGTAAAGATCGCGCAGCGACCACCCCATCTTCGCCATCACTTCGCGGCGGAGCTGGCGCAGGGCCACGGCTTTTTTCGCCACCGTTTCGATCTGCTTGCGTGTCGGGGATTGCGGCCATGGGAAACTGTCGAAGACGGTGTCGCTGGTGTAGCGAAAGTCGGCCTTGAGGGTGGAACAACGAGTTTTGAACCATTCAAAATGTATAGGTGACTGAAAAATTCCAAACGAATAATCATCTGCCAGAGGGAATACCTGTAGCGCATCATTTGGATGAATTGATGGAGAGACGAATTGAAAAATTGGACGCTTCGTGTGCCGGACGCAGGCCACGTATCGAGGAAGCTTTCCTATCGCTTCCATCATTGAGGAAAAGCGACGGAAATCATTGTCTGACGGAAAAGAAAATTTTCCAGTAGCGGGCCGCGCCTCCGGACGATATCGAAGTGCCTTTGTCATTTCGGCTTTACACAAGATATTTGGTTTGGTTTTCTTTATTATTAATTAATGCAAACGTGCGTATTTGGCTCAGTTTTATCGCGTCTTCGGGACGCCGTCTATCCTTCGGTCGAAGGCTATTGGAGGGCTGACGCGGCAGTCACAACTTATCTCGACAATTCGCTTCCATGTGCCTCAGGCGAAGACGTTACATGTGGGCCGGCGGCACTCGGGGCATTTTTTCACCCTGACCGCGTTGCTGCTGCGACCGCTGATTTCAAAACATCCTGGATGAACCGCCGAATGATGGAAACCTGCCTTAAAAATCTAGGAGTAGATTTTCAAAAACACCAAGGCCGGAGGCCGCCGCAAGGGGTAGTGCTTCTCGAGAGAATTTCGCAACGCGTGAAAAGAAGCTACCGGGGAAGCTTTCTCGCCGACACCCACTGGATAGCCGTCATCGACAATTATGTTTTTGATGTCAATTGGCCGCAATGGCTACCTGACAACCATTGGGAAAGTCTGGTTGGAGATCCTCTCGCCAAATGGCATGGCGCGCAGTCATGGAAAGTCGTAACTGGTTATGAAATCCTCTTGCCATCAAGCGGCAGGCAATAAAAAGGGATCGATAGGTCGTCCATCTTGAGCCAATCCATGCTTTAGGAATAAGAATTCTCGTTCGATGGCAATGTTACGTTCCAGCAAAGCAGCCTGATCTTGGGATTTTGCCCAGCTTGCGGTTTTCCAGCGTCGCCTCGCTCCTGCTAAGACATAGGCTTCTTGATAGTTGGCGGTCTTCACGAACACATTGGCATCAATGATCGAAAATGATGGGCAAATCATGCTGAAAAATCCGATCTCCTGATACCCCCCGAGAACAATCGGGTGGATTTTCCCGCCGGTAGACTCCTGTAGTGCCTGAAAATGCCGCTTGTAGATTTCACGCGCTGGGTAATCCGAGTCTTCTTTGTGCAAACCCGTTTGAAATTCTACACATGCATGTTGTAAGTAAGGAAACCGGGAGAAGAGTTCCTCCAACTTTTTCCAATCTCGTGTCGTCTGCGCCTGAAGATGAGGAATGACAGGAAGTTCTGCATCGCTCATGTCCTCAATCATTCTGAAACCTTTTGTCTGATTCCAGATAGAATTCGATCTTGGAGTGTTACGGACGAACGAGAAATTAGGAACAGTCACTGCTACCGGATCCAGTAATCTCAGAAGAGGAAGCAGGCGACTGCGCTCCTCATATAGTCCTTCGATCCAGCGGTCTTTTGTAACACAAGTAACTATAATTCTCGTGCGTTGAGACAGTTTCAGTTGGTCAAGTAGCCTTTCCCTAGATCGAAATAGAAGTTCCAATCTGCCGTGCCGATTAAATCGGCATAAGCGGCTGAGAGGAACTGATACAACTGAGGATTCCTTTAGAACTCGCTGCCGATTGCCTCCGTGCTCAATTTGGGGAATGTAAGCTGGTAAGCTGACACATTCCTCACCGGGTGGACGAAGTCTATCGGGGAGTTTTCCCAATCCACCAACCTCGTCGATCGATTTTACAAATAAAGCAGCGTTTGCGGGACACGTGTAGTCGCAGGGTTCGTCGAAGCACTCGGCGCATTTTTGGAAGCAACCTTTTGTGCGACGATCATCATCCCAGCCACCACAAGTGTCGAGAATTCCACATTCGGCACATGTCGAGGGGACTGGTGCGGGATTATTTCTCAGGGCCGCGCTCATCGATTTTTATATTTTTGGGTTCAGCTGGACTGATTTTGAAATGACCAGAAATATCCTGTTCTCCGCAAATGAGCCCTTCAAAAACGCCAGCAGTCTTGCCATTCTTTTTCAGCCGCCGCGAAATCTCACCCGCCGCGTCCGGATCCATTTCCCCGATCAACTTTCCATTCTGATAAACAGTAGCTTTCTCCTCGGATTCCAATTTTACAAATACCCGATATCCGGCAACCAGTTGCAGAGAGGGGTCACACAGTTGCACTCCAAATAGTTCGCGTAACCGCTCCGGCGCTCGGTCCAACAGATCGCGCGTATCGGTCAGCAAACGACTTGTGTCTCGCTTCTGCTTATAACTGGCGTCTTTGCTCCTGATAAAGTCTAGTCCCATGGTTTGTATTCCTTTCCTAGTGCTTGATAGTTCCAGGTTTTTCCTTCCCTAATTCGCATCACCAAGCGGCTGGCCAAGAGGGCTGCCAACCGGTTGCTCCATCCACCAACGGTGATCTTTTCCAATGAGCTCTCCTTCAAGAATTGCGCGCTCGCAGTGGCCGCCGAAGCGACCTTCCTGAGAGTGACAAAAAGAAAGTCATCCAGCTTTCCCAAAATCTCAGCCTCTTTGAACGGAATTCGGTCATGGGACTGAACCAACAGGCAGGTCATTTCCCGGTGTTTGAGGAAGTCGTGAATTTCCCAGAGAATGTCACGGTTTCCGCCTGTGATCACAGGATATACTGGCAAAGGTCTCACGGCCCACGAATCGGAATAATCTGACCGCTCGATTCCCTCAGCATGCATCCTTCCACAAGTCAGACACCATCCCACAGTTGCCCGAATATAGCTGCCAGATATTGACGTGGCATTGGTGAAATCAAAAAAGACCACAAACTCGCTTCCCGCAGGCACATCGAAAATTTCTTTCAAGTCCCCCTGCGCAGCAGAAGCTCCGAAAAGATGCTGCCTAGAAGGACGAATGGAAATAGATTTGGTCAGCACCCCCACATGATCACTCAATCCAGTGATCGTGTAAAGAAAAATCGGTGATTGGATTCCGTCGGGTTTATTCCGAGCGCGCAACAAACGCTGATATGAGAGCCGGGGGACTCAAAAATCGTGGAAATTTCCACCTCCTTGCCCGTCGACGTGGGGCGTATAGATGCGACTGAATTACCCGAACGAATCCTGACCAACGCTCCATGGTTCGCCAATGCCTTCCATAGCTGTTTAAAGCCTTCACCTTCCCCTTGTCCAAAGCGTCGGCTTGCCCCTTCGTAAATTACTGCCTTGAGAGCATCTTTACTAGTCTCAAGTTGGCTCCAGGAACTTGATTCTTGGAGGCTGCGCAGAAAGCCGCGTCCGAGATCTCCCACTGAAAACGAAAATCGCCCGGGCTCGACATGGTAGCCAGCAAGGCCCTCCACCAAACCATTTTTGCAATTCCCATGCTGAGTTACGTTTTCCGCCATTTCATGAAATACCCGGAGAACGCTATGAGCAAATTCAGATCCGAAACCAACATTCCGAAGTCCACTTAAAAATCTCTGTTCAAAGAGATTCCAATTTTCTTCATCACTCCCCCAAGTTTTTGAATCGATCTTTTTGAACTCGAACTGGCGTGCTTCAAATACGTTGTATTCGGTAGTATCAGATCGATCCCAAGCTTGGCCCAATGATCGCCATGGTTCCTCGGCTTGCCTAATTTTTTCACGAAGTTCTTTTCTTAACGTTGCCATCGTTGAATGGCGTGCTCCGAGAAAAAAGCACTCCATGAGACCTGGCAAAGTCGAGCCTGAGAACCGTTTTAGCAGGCTGGCCGGTGGATTGGCTGAATCCGCCAACCGACGGCAAGCTTCGGCATTCTTGGAATCAAGTATTAGAAGTGCCTCATTTGGCATGATTTTTTCTTAACAGCACTGTCTACCAAATGCTCGAAAAAATTAACAGCAGCCTAGAAATCATTTGTACAACGAATTATATGGTATCCAAATAGTGCGAATATGGATTTCGCTGGTCGTATCTACTTGGCAGATTGAAAATAGGGAGTGACTGACATCCTAGTTTGTTGATTGAACTAGCATCCTGCATATAAGACGCCTGCTTCGACTCAGCATTATGCCCATTGGAACAACTCTCCTCGACATCAAATCGTTTGGTAACGCTCAAACCGAAGAGCTTCACTTGGAGTTCACGACCGGACAGGTTGTATGATCTTAGATACTGAATTAGCTCCCCGGCAACTGGAAACCCTACCAGATCCGCAGGTCGATCGGAATCATCCCATCCGGCGCGAGTACGAAGTTATCCGACCGCGCATCTCCGATCCAGATCTCGGCTTCAGAGTCGCCATTCGCCATTTTCCATAGCCAGCAAGATTGTTTCACCGGCACAGCTCCCGCTTCGAGAAGGAACTGATCGACGTCCTCTTGCGGAGGATCCGGATCACCTTGAATGAATCTCTGGCGCGAGACTATCTGTCCTCTAGGGGTTACGCCCAAGGGATTGGGAGCAGAGGAAAAAAGCTTCTCCCACCAACGCATGCGAATCAGGTATTCTTTGGGAGTGCTATCGAATTGATAGATCTGCCCGTCGATGATCTCGTAATAGTCTCCATAGGTTCCGGGGCGCGTGATCTTCACCACCTCACTTGTTTTCTCATCGAAAAGAACCAAATGCTCTGATCCCTCGTCCAACCAGGGCAGGCAAACATCCGCCCAATCAGTATGCTCACAGCTCTGGATCCACTCCAAAAGGCGCTCTGCCTCCCATGCTTTGAACCAATCTATTACTTGGTTCCGGTCGCCTTTTGGTGCCTCCGGTGCTTGCAAACTTGAGCCAAAGCATCGGACAAGGAAACCGATTGGGGTTGTGCCGCCACTGCAGCTTTCACACGGCCACGGACGCCAGCGAAAGCACGAAAGGTTTCCGGCTTCAGCGTGATCTCGCGTTGCGTCTTGAGCATGGTCCATGGATACTGCACTATTTTAGGAGAGTCAAGGCGCTAAGCAAGCCGCAAGCGTGCGGCTTGAAAATCCGGACCGACATGCCCGCGCGGATTTCGACACGGACCGATGATTTCCCTCGATTTTCCCATACCCTCCGTAAGCGCTCCGCCGAGCTCCTATAGAGGGAATGATCGTAAAGGTGGTAGATGATGATCTATGCCCTCTACGACCTTTCCCGAACCGTCTTCAGCCATTGTTCTCATGGATCGCCGTGGGCGCCTTCGACTACCAGCCCGCCAAAATCTTCATCCATCGACTGATAAGACCTGTCTTTGTCCGCACCGACAACCGCGACGCAGCGCCCCTCATCGCTAAGCTCCCACCCCGCCTTTAAGACGGGCTCACCGCCACACCCGGCCTTATCGCCCAAGTGCTGGTCGCAAAATACTGCGATCACCTCCCATTTTATCGTCAGGAAAAAATCCTCACCATCCGCCACCGAGTATCCATTTGGCCGGGCCCCTGTTTGAGGACATCTATCAGTGAGAGCTTTGCAGGTCGTTTTTGGGTGTTTGGGTTGATTTTGTAATCGCAGATTTCTGGACAGGTGACTTGTTCAGCAGGCTGCCGTGCGGCCGCTCGTGGTTGTAGTGATGCCGCCAGTCCTCCAGCATCATGGTTACTTCTTTAAGGCTGAAGAACAGCTACCGGTTGAGGAACTCGGCGCGAAGGCTGGCATGGAAGCTCTCCACATGGCCATTCTCCCAAGGCGAACCGGGATTGATGTAGGCACTACCTACTCCGGCTTCCTTCAACCAGGTTTGAACCCGGAACGCCACGAACTCCGGGCCGTTGTCGCTGCGCAGCCACTCCGGCCTGCGCCCCGTGGTCACCAGCAGTTCTTCCAGACAGTCGATCACGCGCCGGGCAGGAAAGCTCCGGGCCGCCCGCAACATCACGCACTCACGGCTGTATTCATCGATGATCGAAAGTATCCGCACCGGCCTGCCATCCGCCAGCGAGTCCTGGATGAAGGTAAGCGCTCCGCCGCGCCCCTGCTGACAACTATCCAAGGGCCAGTGCCGGGACTTTGATCGCGCCGGAGTGTTGCCAGTTTTCTGGCAGCAGATCATCGATCTGTTGGTTGGTCATGCCGGGGAGGCGGTCAAGCACGTCTTTGAGATACGCAAAGGGTTCGTGGCCGTGGCGTCTGGCGCTTTCGATCAGGGTGTAGAGGATGGCACTGCGTTCGCCGGTGTCTTCTCCTCCGATGAAGAGCCAATTCTTTTTGCCCACAGCTGTGGGACGAATGGCGTTTTCGATGAGGTTGTTGTCTACTTCGACTTGTCCGTGGTGGAGGAAGGTTTGGAGCTTCGGCCAAAGGCCAAGGGTGTAGTCGATGGCCTGGCCTAGCGGGCTTTTCGGCAACACGGATGGATGACTGCGCAACGTGGTGAGGTCGTGTCGCAGGGTGTGGAGTAAGGGGGCGCTGTGGACTTGCCGGAGGCGGGTGCGCTCGTCCGGTCCTGCCCGGGATTGGCGGAGTTCTTTCTAGATGCAGTAGAGCTGGCCGATGGTTTTAAGCGGTCCTGCTGCCAGGGTTTGGCCGGTTTGAAAGGCTTCGTGGAACTTGCGGCGGGCGTGAGCCCAGCAGGCGGCAAGGGTAATGCCGGGATGTTTGGCGGCGTGGGTTTGATAGGCTGCGTAGCCGTCGCCTTGGAGGATGCCGTGGAAGTTGCCGAGGATTGGCTCAAGGCATTGTTGTTTGCGGCTGGGGTGCCATTGGTAAAAGACGTTGCCAGCGGGGCGATGGAGGACCCAGAGGTAGCCTTGGGCAGTTTTGCCGGTGCCAGGGACGAGATATTTTACGGGAGTTTCGTCTGCCTGAAGGTAGTCGCTGGCGAGGAGGCTGCGGTGGATGGCTTGATAGATGGGCTTCAGCCAGAAGGCGGCAAGCTCGGTCCAGCGGCAGAGGGTGTTGCGGCCGATGGATACTCCGTGGCAGGTGGCGGGGATTTTTTCCTGACGGTAAAATGGGAGGTGGTCGCAGTATTTGGCGACCAGCACTTGGGCGATGAGGCCGGGTGTGGCGGTGAGTCCGTCTTGAAGGCGTGGTGGAAGATTTGCTATGAGGGGCGCGGTGTCGCGGTCGTTGGTGCGGACGAAGACAGGCCTTATCAGCCGATGGATGAAGATTTTGGCGGGCTGGTAGTCGAGCCGGTCGCTGTGTTCTTCGCCGATGCGCCGCCAATCTGCGGGGCTGTCCTGGACGGCTGCGGGGAGGAGTGTTTCCTCGACGATGGGAAGGTGCTCGGGGAGCCGTGGGCGACGTGGTTTGAGAGCTGATGTTTCAGGGCTGGTGACGGCGTTTGGTGCTGCGGCCTCCTCTTCCGGTGCGTCGTTTGGTGGAAGGGAGGCCGGGGCTTTTCCCGGCGAGGGATCGAGCAGGAGTTCGAGTTGTGTGGGATCGAGTTGCTCGCTGCTCTTGCCGAAGAGTTTCCTTAAAACGAGGTCGAGTTTTTGTTTGAGCAGTTCGTTTTCCTGTTTGAGGCGGGCAATCTGCTCATCCTTCAAGGCGAGGAGTTCAAGCAGTTGCTGTTCGCGTTCGGCACTCATCGGAGAACGAAGGGAACTAACACGAATGATCTATCAATATGCAAGTATGAACCTCATTCCCGTTCATACCAGAGACGCATTTTCTCGCCTTTGAGGTCGATGCCATCGGTGAGTAAAGCAAGGGCTTCGGGGGCGAATTTGATTTTTCCGCTGTTGCCATCTGAGGATTTCGGCCAGGAGAAGGTGCCTTTTTCCAATCGCTTGGCATGAACCCACAGCCGGTGCCGTCCCAGTGAAGAAGCTTGATGCGGGTGCGGGTTTTGTTGACGAAGCCGAAGACGGCTCCACCGTGGGGATCTTCACCGAGCTGGCTGACGACGAGTGCGTGCAGACTGTCGAAGGTTTTGCGCATGTCGCAGGGTTCCAGGGCGAGGAACACGCGCAGACTGCCGGAGAGTGTCAGCATGGGCGTGTGTTTGAGAGGCTGCGGATCAGCTCAACCACCACGGGGATCTGGTCACGGTTCAAGGCCTCGATCACCGCGCCTGAGGGTAAAATGGATGCGGATGGGGTTGGAATGGGAGGAAGAACGCTTCTTTTGCCGCCAAGTGGCGAAGGTGGAGTATTTCAAATCATGCAGTTGGCAGAAAGCCATGGCGGAGAGGCCACTGCTTTTGAACGCATCCAGCAGAGCTTCACGTTGCTCCCTTCGAACAAGGAGACGCCCCCGGCAATCCATGGGAACAATTGCTGAAGGTGGATCGATAAAGGTCGTAGAAGTCATAGATCATCATCTACCACCTTTACGATAATCCACTCAACAGGGGCTCAGCGGAGCGCTTACGAACCGTGACGACCTGCAGGTCACCCACTTCGTCCAACGCTCCGGAAGACCCAACTGGGACCGATGACGGCGAACCACCAGTTACTTCCCATAATAACATATTATGGGAAGTAAATCAGCCAATCCAATCAGCTTAGGTGGAGTGTTTGAACCAATTACGGCGACCTCTTTAAATGGCAAATCCACGCAACGAAGATTACAGGTATGCTACCCCAATCAATTAACAAAGGTATCCATGAAAATTTCCATAAACTTTGGATTGGCAGCAAACAAAGCCCCACACAACCTGCTATTCCTCCAATCAAAGTAATACAGGATGACCACTTTTTTTTCACAATGTGGTTTTGAACAAAAACCCACCAATTCATTACGATGATGTAAACCGCAATAAGCAGGAAAGCTGATGCCAATATAATTCTTAACGTGTTCATTCTGGAATATAAGCTCTCTGACCCATCGCTTGCTTGATCAATCCTGCTGCTCCTGTATCAGCTGCTGTAGCAGTGGCGGCCCTTGCTGGCGACACCAATGACGACTTAGGAACCACAAATTCTTCACCTGCTTTGAACGGGGTAAATTTGTTCCCCATGCCAGGCTGCCATTTTCCAGACTTAAAGTAATTCCAACGATTGGCTCCTCCTTTCATTACAAAGTCGCCCGATTCCAAACCGGGACGGCCCCAGCGAGAAACCGTCACCATATTTGTAGCCATCGCCGGAGTTTCGCTGATAGCAGAAGCTATCATGGCACCACCTCTAGCGATTGCGCCTCCAACTGCCGGGATTACAAACTGAGACCCCTCCATTATGGAATAACTCATCACTTCTCCAGCTTTGAGGATGGTCTTCACCTGCTGATCTTTGAATTCTCGAACGATGGCTTGCTTGGCCAAGGACTGATTTCTTCGGGCTGTCTCAGTGATGACAACCTCATCGATACTCATGCCGCTCTTCCAATTTTTGGAATATTGCGTGTCCTCATTTGGCCACACCATCGTGTCTTTAACATATTCCTCGCCCAAGGCATTCTTCCCAACGATGTCTTTCCTGACAGCTTCCGGGGTTATCTTTTTGATCTTATTCGCATCCAAGATCGCTTCAGCTTCGCCTTTTTCGAATGTCAGCGTCTTAGCTTCCTTATAAGTAATCTTGTCATCTTTTAGGGTTTCTTTCACCGAAGCCAACCCCTCCGGGTCGAAGCTCGTCCAAGGGTTCTGCGTTACATAGGTGTAGACATTCGGTCCATCCACGAAACCCGCGGGGTCGCGGGTCAGGAAGGCTCCGAATTCAAGGTCGCGGTAGCGCATGCCTTCGTTGAGAAGGCCAGTCGGGTCCTCGTCCTTGGTGTTGGCTTTCTGGCGGTCTTGGGTGGTACCGTTTTCCTGGGTGCGAGTGCCGAAGGCCTCATAACTCGACTGCCAGGTGATCGCACCGCCGTCATCGGTTTTGCTGACAACATCGCCACGGCTGTTGTAGGCGTTGTAGCTGCGGGCTCCGCTCCGGATCGTGTAGAGCACACCCCCAATGCCGCCCCCGTAGTCGCTGCCACGGATGGTTTCAACGTTCGGTAGACTTGCGCCGCTGGTGTATTCCTGCACCGACAGGCCTCCTGCGAAAGAAAGCTCGCTGTTTACGCCTCCGGCAGAACTTTCATTCCGGCCCACCCGGCGGGTCCGGTGATCGTAGGAATACCCATAGGTCCCTGAATTGTCGGTGAGACCGATCAGGCGGTTCTCGTAATCGAAACTGTAGCTCTGGGTGGTGACCCCGCCGACTTGCTTCAGAATCCGGTTGCCATTGGCATCATAGCTGAAGGTGGTGACGGTCGTTCCCTTGGTGACACTCTTGAGCTGGTTGCTGTTGTAACCATCGGCAGTAGTGCCGTAGGCGAAGGTCGAGGTGCCAGGAGCACTACCGCCGCTGACCACCTTCCCCGTGCGGTTGTTTCCGGCATCGTACGTGTAATCTGTGGTAACGGTGGAACCGCCAGTCTCGGCAGCCACCTCGCGGGTAAGCCGGTAAGTTCGGTCATAGGAATTGGTGACATTGCGGGCCTTGACGCTGGCATCACCGTAAGCCTCAACGATTCTGAGAAGATTACCTGCGTTGTCATGGCTGCTGGCAAATCCACCAGTCGGCTGGGAATAGTCGAATGAGGAAACCAGCCCGCCTCCGGATGTTTTGGTGACCTCACCCAGTTTGCGGTTAAGCGCATCAAAGGTGCTGTTTGTCGCCGTGCCGTTTGGCAGGACCTTGCGGGTCACATTGCCATTGAGATCATAGAAGTAACCGGTGAGGTTTTGGACAGAGGCGCCGCTGCTGGCCTTTTCGGCGCAGGAAACCAACCGATTCAGTTTATCATACGTACTGGCGAGATAACGCCCGGTGGCCGCATAGATGGTGTTGCGGCGATTGCCCGCCTTGTCGAGCGTGTGAACATGGGTGGCTCCGGCTGAGGTTTCCTCGGTCAGGCGGTTGAGCTTGTCAAAGACCTGTGTGACCCCGCGCAGCGTCTTGCGGGCAGCGGTTTCATTCGGATAAGTGACGGCAAGGAGATTGCCGTTCAGGTCGTAAGCCAGGTGGCGATTGTCCACCGAAGCTCCGGTGTAAAGGACATCTGATAGACGGTTGAGTGCATCATACTGAAAGCTGGTCAGTTGCCCTTTCGGATCGATGCAGGTGAGCTGGACCAGACCATCGAAGGTGGATTGCTCGATCCGCTCGACTGCGCTGCCCTCATCCCAAAGAGTCCGGGTTTTGCGGGTCAATCCATCATACCGGAAACCGGTAACGCGCCCTGCGCCGTCGGTCACCTTGGTCAGCCCGCCTGCATCATCGTATTCATTGACCACGGTAATGTCTCCGGAAACTGGACTGGCGGGATCGGCGGACGGCTGTCCCGTGACGGGATTGATGGCGGTGGATACCAGGCGATTGAGACGGTCATACGTATTGCGGGTCGCGTTGCCATTGCCATCGATGACTTCAAGGGCATTTCCGTTGGAATCAAAAGCCGTGCGGATAACAATGTCATGGCTGCCGGGACTCAAATAGTTGGTCGAGGGTGCGCCTGTGACCGGATTACTCAGGCTGGCAATGGCACGGTTAGCTTGATCGAAGAAAGTCCGGGAGACATGACCCCGTGCATTCTTCACCGCAATGACATTTCCCACTCCATCATATGAGGTATTGATGAGTGGCGTCTGGAATGCCGTTTCCTGCGGCTGGCCTGCAACGATTTCGGTCTGAGTTATCGTCGGCTGGCGTTCCAACGTTTTACGGTTGCGGGCATCGTATTCGAATTCCCATCTGAAACCGAGTGGGTTCAAGGTAACCGTGACATTATTGTTCTTATCATAAGCCGTTTGGGTGCACGGCGACCCGACAAGCGGATCACCCAAGCTGGAGCGATTGACAACTCCTGAAGCCGGATCGGGTTGCCATATTTTTACGGCACGTCCTACCCCATCGTATTCTGTTTCACTTTCGCGCCCAAGTGGATCAATAGT
>Ga0070658_10001358_pt1 | contig 20918 bp, 20 predicted proteins | sample KBSC13metaG_FD_64664 | JGI IMG/M metagenome (GOLD analysis project Ga0070658, IMG submission 64664) | Corn rhizosphere microbial communities from Kellogg Biological Station, Michigan, USA - KBS C1-3 metaG | ecosystem: Host-associated > Plants > Roots > Rhizosphere > Soil ...
GATCGGGCGTGAAAAACACGTTAGGATCGCTAATACCCACCGACAGAGGCTTGGGAATGGTATACGCCGACGCACCCGGTCGTGCGTTGGTCCCCTGCTCCATCAGTTCGGTGAGGGATGCACGGATCTGGGCGCCGTCTCGAAACGTGACATTGCGGTTTGTGTCGGTGAACGAGTAAGCCGCGTGTCCCGTCTTATCGGTCGTTTCGTGACGTTCGACATATCCCTGCGGGCTATGCTCCGACTTGATCGTCTGGAAGTTGTACAACGTCATCTGTGCCGTTGTCCCAATCCGATCCAGAATCGACTGCTTGTCGTGGACGTCGGGCAGTTCGACGATGAACTGGGTTTCACCCTTGCGCTGAACCGTGGCTTCGTTAACGCCCGCGCCATTGATGCGGGTAGTAAGAGTTTGCAGCACGAGGTCGGCGTTATACGGTACACCCTTGGGAAGCTGATCCACCTCGGCATTCAAAACGGCACGGATGCCGCCTCGGATATCGAGGCCATAGTGTACGGGAACCAGCGGCATCGAACGATGTGTTCGTGCATTCATGCGGGTTCCAAAATCGACAAGGGCTGAGCCGGCGATCAAAAGGACGATCACTATCGGCAGCCATACTCTCTGCAGTTTCAAACTCTTCCTCCGCGAAGAGACTCCGCATCCTGGTTACGGTGCGCAGCCTGACTAGTGGACCAACTAACTTTGCGCATCCAGAGCACCGCTCGGTTCCTTGTGAGCCAATCAAACAGCAGTCGCTGTTCTCAGGGCGCGAAAATAGCGTTACCATTTTCGATGGAAAGAACTTACGTCATGCGAGGTCCGTTCGACTTCAGCTACGTGTTTCTCCGCCGGTTCGGCACGCTGACCGACACAGTTGGATGCGGGACAACGAATTATTATAGCTTCGGCGACCACCAGTGTCAATAAGCAAACAAAGAAAGCGATGGGACGTTGCAACTATAAATGTCATCATTTGCGAACAACGTGGCCGAAATCACCGGTCGGACATATGTTTTTTCGAATTCTCAAACGATACAGAACTCGCACGGACACCGCCGACTGAATGCTGGTCTCCTTGACATAGACCCTCCGATTTCGGTATACTTTGCCATCGGAACAGGCGTTTGACGGATAGGAATCTCGACGGATGTCGCATAGCGGCGGAAGGGTCTCCAGGTAAAACTTGTTAAGCATGACAAAACGCGCGGACTATGCTCTGCTCGCGCTTTCTCATCTGGCTCTTTCCTCCGCGGACAGCCCTTCGCGCCTCATCAACACCAAGGAGATCGCCGAGCAGTACGACATTCCCGTCGAACTTCTTGCAAAGATCCTTCAGATTTTGGCAAAGAATGGCATGGTGGCATCGCATCCGGGCCCCTCCGGCGGATATCGGCTTCTGCGGCCGGCGTCCCAGATCAGCGTCGGTGAAGTCGTCAGCGTCGTCGATGGCCCCGTGTCGCTTGTCCATTGCTCCGTCGGCCAGGAAAGCGCGTGCAAGCAATACAGCCGCTGCACCATCCGCAGCCCACTCGCCACGATCGAGCAGCGTGTCAAAGACCTTCTAGACGACATCAGCGTCGCCGAAATCAGCGCAACGATAATCCAGCCGGAAGCGCCGGCGGAGATCGAAACCTTTGCCCGCCGCGACTTCGCTGTCGCTCTGCCCGTCGGATAAGTGCCGTGGCCGCAACTCCCATTTACCTCGACAATAACGCGACGACGCGCACCGATCCGCGCGTTGTCGAGGCCATGCTCCCCTACTTTTCAGACCACTACGGCAATGCCGCGTCGGCCGGCCACGCCTTTGGATGGGCCGCCGTCGACGGCGTCGACAAGGCCCGCGCGGCCATCGCCTCCCTCATTGGCGCGGACCCGCGCGAGATCGTCTTCACCTCCGGAGCCACCGAGTCCGACAATCTCGCCTTGCGCGGCGTCTCCGCCGCCTACCGGGACAAAGGGCGTCACATCGTCACGTCGACATTCGAGCACAAAGCCATCCTCGACACCGCCCACCAGCTCGAAGAATCCGGCACGACCGTGACCTACGTCCCCGTCGATCGACAAGGCCGGGTCGATGTCGACAGGATCGCCGAAGCGATCACGACGGAGACAATCCTCGTGTCGATCATGCTGGCCAACAACGAAATCGGCACCCTGCAAGACATCGCCGCGATCGGCGCACTCTGTCATCAACGCGGCGTCGTCTTCCATACGGATGCCACCCAGGGCATCGGCAAAATCCCCGTCGACGTCGGCGCGATGCAGATCGACCTGATGTCATTCACGGGCCACAAGATGCATGGGCCAAAAGGCGTCGGCGCGCTCTACGTCCGCAGGCGTGACCCGCGCGTACTCCTAACAGCTCAAACGACAGGTGGCGGTCACGAGAGTGGTCGACGCTCGGGAACGCTAAACACGCCCGGAATCGTCGGATTTGGCGAAGCGGCGAAGATCAGCGCTACGGAAATGGACGCCGAAGTCGCCCATGTGTCGACAATGCGCGACCGCCTTGAGTCGGCACTCCTCGCCATCGACGGCGTCCGCGTCAACGGCCACCCCACCCTGCGGCTCCCGAACACGTCCAACCTCCTGATCGAAGGTGTCGAGGCCGACGCCATCATGTCAGCCGCCTCCGACATCGCCATGTCCGCGGGATCAGCCTGTTCGTCCGCCGCGATTACGCCGTCCCACGTTCTAAAAGCAATCGGCCTGACGGACCACGAAGCCTCCTGCTCGATCCGACTCGCGACATCACGGTTCACAACGGAGGCCGAAGTGGACTATGCCGCGGAGCGCATCGCCAAAGCCGTCGAGAATCGTCGACGCCTCACGGCCGCCTAAGTTCGATGTCCAGGTGGGTCGCGAGATGACGAGCGGGGGCCAGACGAGCGGGGGGCACCAGGAAACCTTTTCGGCTCTTTGAGCGTTCTAAACCTTAGAGGGGATAGCTATGACGGAATCGGAAAAGAACTGGCCGCCCGCGCCCTCCGCGGTGAAGGCCACGGACGCAAAGTTTTGCCCACACTGCGGACGCAAGTTATTGACCCAGACGAGCGCGCTGTGCAACTGGTGCGGGGTAAAGATTGACGATCCCGAGTATCAGGAGAAGGCAGCTCAAAACCGGCTTGAGCGCGACCAGGCCGATCGCGCCGCCGTCGAAGCGGCTCTGCAGGAAGAGGCAGAGTACGGAACTCTCGGCAGGTTGAAGCGCCAGGCCAAGACCAAGCCGGCCGGTGAGCTCAAGCCTTAGAAAGATGCAAGTAATGTCAACGATAGAATCGCTTAATGTTCAGCCAGATCAGGTAATCGAACCCGTGGTCACCTTCACGGAGACCGCGGTGAAGCAAATGCAGCGCGCTCTCGAGCGTAAAGGCGGAGCCTTTATCCGTCTGGGAGTTCGCGGCGGCGGGTGTTCCGGCCTCTCCTATATCTTCAAGCCGGATGCCGAGTTCGACGAGACCGACCAGACCTGGGTCCTCGACAGTGGCCTGCGCATCGTTACGGACGCTCGAAGCACAAAGTTCATCAGCGGTATGACTGTCGACTACGACGTCAAGAACCTCATGGAAGGCGGCTTCAAGTTCGACAACCCGAACGCCACCAAGTCCTGCGGCTGCGGGACCTCCTTCACCCCCAAGTAACTCAATCCGCTCCCACCTGGTCCGAGTCGTAGGGGCGAGATGGAGGGCACGGATGGGTGCTGACTAATGAGTCGACGCTAACGCCGTGCCCGTAACCTCGGCCGCTCCTGCGCCCCAGATGACCGCTGGAACCAAGGACAGCGAGCCCGTCTCCGTACAACTTCGATCCAAAGATCGAGAACGCGGCTCTATGCGTATGCCCAAGTCAGGGTATACTAAAGAGCCGCCTATCGGACTGGTGCGTCGGCTGTTCGTGGCAGCACTCTTTTAAAGGATCGCAATCAGACAATGAACCCACCGTCGGTTCCGGAAGAACCCCTGAACAATGTCGACCTCGAGTCGGCCATCCTCGGGATGCGAATGGCCCTTACCCCGGAAGAAGAGGCCGAAGCTCGAGAGAAGTTTATTAACCAGTTGTCCGTAAGCACGCTGGTCATTCCCACGGTCAACCAGGTACAGACCGCGCCCGACGGGTCGATCGCGCCCAACGCCGACATCACTTTCGTCGTGGTCGAGAACCCGGAAGGTGTCAGCGGCATTCCCGCCTTCACCTCACTTGGCTTCCTCAAGGCATCGCTGCCGAACGTCAACAACGGCCTGTTCCTGAACGGCGCCCAGCTCGCCGGCATTGTCGGTAATAGCCCGCACAAGCTCTTTGTCGACGGCCCCGACATGCACGCCGAGGTCGAGAAGGAAGAACTGGCGGCAATCGCCCAGATCGCCCAGCAGACCGCCGAGGCCCAGCAGGCCGCCGCCAACCACAACGAGAAGTTGGAAGCCGCCCTCGCCAAGTTCGCCCGCAACGAGACGGACGAACGTCGAGAGGCACTCAAGGAGGCGTTCCTGACCGGCTTCTGCCGAATTCCTGTTGCGAACGAATCCGACGTCGACGCCAAGTGCGTCGTCATGCGCACCGGCAACCCGCAGGACGAGGCGTCACAACAGCAAATCCCGCTCATTACCGAAAACGACGAGTTGCTCTGCTTCACCGGCGAAGCCGCACTCCTCAAGTGGAAGAGCACCGAGCGCAATTCGATCTCCCTGCCCGGCCCGATGATTTGCGATATGGTCGTCCGTACCGGTGTCGGCAAGCTCCGCATCAACGCGGGAAGCGACGACTCCCGTGTCGCCAAAGTCGAGCCCCCGGATAAGTTCATCATTCAGTAGTCAAGCTGTACAAGAAGCCACCGCCAGCGCGGTGGCTTCTTTGCATTTGGTAGCCACGTCAACCGTCCCCACACACATTTCAGGCAAGCTGGCATCCCCGAGACGCCTACATCTAAAGTTTCAGCCCAATAAGCCCAATAATCTTACCAGGAGCTTCGACGCGCCGCAAGAGTGCGTCAGCTTGACTGGCACGAATAGCGACCCCAAACACGCAACCCCATTATTGGGGAGGGAGCCCTAGCGACCAGGGGCGACATTTTAGGGCGCACCAGGGAACTGACTATTGATGATTGGCGCGCGTACAAAAAAGCAATTGGCACTCGGCATCGACATCGGGCCGGGAGTCATTAAGGCAATATCCATCACCGAAGAAGATTCGGCTTGGACGGTCACCCACGCCCTCCGCGTTCCTACCCCGGCGGGAGCGGTCGACAGGGGCGTGGTCGTCAAGCCGATCGAGGTCGCCGCGGTTCTTAAGGGGATTGTAAGGACGATCGGTGGACAGATCAAGTGTGCCGCCGCCGCAATCCCTGCCGAGCAGTCGACCGTGCGCTGGCTGGAACTCCCGCGAATGGACGGAGAATCGCTGCGAGCCGCCACACCGTTCGAGGCCAGAAAACACCTCAGTTACCCGGTAGATCAAGCGGAAATCCAGATCGTGCCTGAGATGACATCGGAAGACGAAGCCTCCACGATGAAGGCCCTCCTGGTCGCCGCTCCCAAGGAGATCGTCCATAGCCGAGCCGCGGCTCTGGAGCTGGCGGGCCTGGAAGTCTCGTGCATGGAACTGGAAGCGTTCGCGCTGATGCGAGCGCTCTACACACCCGACCTGCGGCACGAAATGCTGTGGAGCAGCCACTCGCGGGCCTATCTACAGCTTGGCGAGGATCTATCTTGCATGTACGTGCTCCAGGACGGCAAACTGCGATTCGTGCGTGCGATTTCCTGGGGCAGTAGCCGCCTGACGCAGGCTCTTGCCCAATCCCTCCAGTGTTCCGAACCCGATGCGAGAGTTCTCAAAGAGGATGAGCACTCGAGCGTCAACGACGCCGGCGAACTCGTCTACCGTTCGACGAGCGGAATGTCCGCCACCGACGCGTTGACGCCGGAGTTCGATCGCCTTTGCCGTGAGATCCAGCGCCTGATGAGCTATTATCAGTCGCTCTTTCCCGAAGGCAGCTACGAGGGAATCCTCAACCAAATCACTCTTTGCGGCGGCGCGGCCGGCCTTAAGGGCATGTCTGATTATTTGGGGAATCGCCTGGAGATCGAGTTCGACACTGGCGATCCGTTCCATCTCCGGGCACTCCGAACCAGTCCCGGTGTGAATGAGGCAACCCAGGGCTACCGATCGAGCTATTCCGTCGCGATTGGCCTGGCCCTCGGACAGATGCAGAGTTCGCTACAGCGCATCGACAACGACGATATCGAGTACATTTGGCGCCGGCCAACCGTCAAAGTCGTCCGCCACGACGAGATGGCGGCATAGCCGACAATTGAGTACAGCGCAAGGAAGATTAATGACTGTCGACTGGCAAATTGCAAGTTTAGGCTGGGACGACGCAGCGCGCATCGACCTGAACGTTCAGCGACGCGAAGGTCAGCGGCGCGTCTTCATTCGTGCACGCCGCAAGGGACTGATGATCGTCTGCATCGCGGTGTACGCCGTGGCCATCTTGACACCGTCGACGATGTCGATTATCGGTCAGCGGAATGCGGCTCAGGGACTCGCGCACCAGATCAGTGATACCAACGGCAAGATCAAGAACCTGCAGCAATTGGCCGGCGATCTCGACAGCCGGCAGCTGCAATGGAAGCAGTACCAGGCCACCGAGCGTGTGCGTCGATCCTGGGGTGACGCGCTTGCCGCAGTCGCCGCTGCATGCCCGGGCAAAGTTTATCTCGACCATATACAGGTCGATTCACAATCCGGAGCAATCGTCATCACAGGCGCGAGCGACGACGCTCAGTTCCTGAACTCTTTCGTCTTGCAACTGCAACAGTCCGCAGCCTTCAGTAATGTGACGCTCTCAGAATCGTCGACTGATCCGACCTTGACGCAGGGGCAGCTGCGCTTCAAAATCGACGCCGTCTGCAGCCTGCCGCTTTCAAATTGAAAGAATATTGGCATCGATTTAAGGATGGTCAGGATTAGATCCTAAATCCTGTTAATCCTTAAATCGATGCAACGACTCCTATTCCGGAGCTTTTGTGGCGCTACCGTAAAGAATTACCAACCATGCCTGGAATGCTCAACCTAACCGATCCCGGCGTCGACCGCTCACTCAGAACGGCGCTCATCGCCGCCGCTGTCGTGGCCGCGGTCTGGACAGGCGTCGCCGGCTACGAAACATCGGCGGCTCGTGCCGCGGTGTCGTCGAAGACGGCCACGCTGGAGACGAAGAAGTCGCAGCTGGACACGCAGGACATCACCTATCGCGCACGTCGACGTGCGTCGAAGTTCGTCGGTGACGTCCCCCGGCGCGCGCCTTATCGGGGAACATCGGCCTTCGCATTCGCGATGAATCAACTCGTTCAAAAAGCGGGAGCGACACTCCTCAACATCCGGTTCGGCACGAAGCAAGAAAGTCCGAACGCAGGCGCGGCGCCCGCAGGTTCGCACGAGCTTTCGAACACATTCGAGTGCACCGTCAGCGGCGACTTTCCGTCATTGATCCGTGTCGTCGACGGATTCGCGGCGACGACGGGAGCGGTCAGCGTGACGTCGACGGACCTGTCGCGCCAGCAGGTCGATATGAAAACCGGCCATGCGACCGTGCAAATGCACATCCAGGGGAAGCTCGACCAGTGAACTTCACAAAACAGAACAACCCCATCGTCATCGGCCTGCTGTTCGTCGTCCTAGGCGGCGCTCTGTACGGCGTATTCGTGCAAATCAAGCATGTTCAGGCAGCGATGGCAGCGGACAACACTGCGCATCAGCCCGCGCCAAGCACTCCCGCGCCGGCGCCAAGCGACGCTAGGATGATTGTCGATTCTTTCATTCGGCCGGCATTCACGCACGATCCGTTTCAAACGCCGGCCGTCAAACCGACGGCTCCGCCACCGGCCACGCCGCGCGCGGCAATGACCATGCCGGTACTGCCGCCGGTTTCGACTGCGCCGCTCACGATCGTACCGCTCCCGTCGACCGCGCAAAGACCAATCGCCCCGTCGACCCCGACGCCTTCTCTACCCGTGGCCCCAGCAGCTCCGGCGGGTGTCGACGTCAAGACGCTTCACGTGACGGCAATCATGAAGGGCGCCCGCGCAACAGCCATAATCGAGCGCGACGGGCACGACCCGGTCGCTGTGGCCGTCGGCGGCCGGATCGCCGGCTACAAAGTTTCGGCCATCAGCAACGACGGGGTCATCGTTACCGACGACACCGGCATCTACACGATTTCACTCGCATCGGCGCCAAGCAGCCAGGATGGCGATCAAGACACAACGGCGCCACCAGTCGCGGTTACAACGGAAACGAAGACCGCGCCTGCACAGGAGACAGCGAATGTTCCGCATTAGACCCAGGGCTATCTGCATACTGATGACGTCGATGATTGCGATCATTGGCGCGACTAACGCCGGCGGGACTGCCGTGGCGACAGGCGACGTCGACGGGCAGATGTCGACCATGAAGTCGATCCACACCGTCAAAGTCGGCACAAGCACGTTCATCGACTTCGACCTGACCGGCAAGACCTACGCGACGATCGCCACCAGTGGGCGGCATGTCAGCCTGACATTCGCCAACACGCGGCCGTCCACCGACCTCGCCACGCACATCGACGTCGACAATGCCCTCGGCCAGATGGCCATCAATGGACAAAACGGCACGGCGACGATGACGACGGTCACGGTGAATCTGGCGACCGCCATGGTCGCCGTCCTCGAATCCACGCCTGGTACCGAAGGCATTCGCCTCAGCCTCTCGCCCATCGACGCGCCTCCCAGTCAGATCGTGTCGACCATGGTCGAGGGCTACCAGCAAGCACACGAAACGACAGAGCAGCCGGCGCCCACGGTGAACGAATCCGCCGGTTCGCACCTGTACGACCTCGACGCGTTCAATTCAGACGCGGCCAGCCTCTTCAAGTCGCTCGCCAACCAGTCGAAAACTAACATCGCCATCATCGGCGCGGTCGAGAACAAGGTCACCATCCACTTCACTCAGGTGCCGATCGACAAAGCGATCGACTTCCTGGCGAAGGCAGCCGGATTGTCCTACATCAATGACAATGGGGATTACATAGTGGGCAGCGACAAAGACCTGGCCACCGCGTATCCCAACGAAACGCCTCGCTATAAAACGTCGCAAAAGGTCTATGATTGCAACTATGTCGACGCCGGCTCGCTCGCGGTCTCCCTCGCGGGCGTCTATGACAAGACGCTCTTGCGTGTGTCGATCGGGGCCTTGGAACGAACGACCGCGCTTTCGGGAAGTGGCTCATCGCAGGGAATCGACACAGGCGGCGGTTCGGGAGGCGGGGCCGGCGGCGCGGGCGGTTATAGCCCGAACTCCGGCGGAGGATCGACGCCCGGTTCGACACCGAGCAGTGGCGGTACCGCCGGAAGCTCATCGACCAGCACGGGCCGCGAATCGCGCGAAGTCATCCTGACCGGCAACGCCGACATCGTCGATCAAGCCTACGCGCTCTGCAGCCAATTGGACCGCCGGCGCAAACAGATCAAGATCGACGTCAGTATTGCCGATGTCTCGATGGACGATCTCCAAAACCTCGGCATTCAGTGGACCTTCCCGCAGGTCGGCATACACGAAGGCACGCCGAACGGCATCCGGTTCGGCGGCTTCCAGCGAGACCCGCTCAGCTTCGAGGCCACCATGTCGGCGCTCCAGGACAAGAACAAGGCCAAACTGTTGGCCGCCCCATCCATCTCATTGCTAGACGGTGAACAGGGCTACATCCTGATCGGCCAGCGAGTTTCCTACCCGCTTCTGACGGGATACTCCCAGGCACAAACGCCTATCTTTAGCGTGGGGCAGGAGCAGGTCGGCATCCTTCTGCAGGTCAAAGCGCAGATGACCGGAGATGGTGAGATCATGCTCTCCGTCTACCCCCAGGTGTCATTCATCACCGGCTACCTGAACGTAAACGGCGCCAGCTACCCTCAGGTCAGCACCCGTGAGCAGCAGACCACCATTCGCGTCCACGGCGGCAACAAGGTAGTCATCGGCGGCTTGATCAGCGACCAGGACCTGCACGACGACCAAAACGTCCCGATCCTCTCCAAGATCCCGCTCTTCGGCGAGCTCTTCAAGTTCCGCAACAGCCACAAGACCCGCGACGAAGTCATCATGACAATCACGCCGCAAGAGCTGGCGGATTAAGGCCGGCCCCTAACCCCAGTTCTGGGGGGACCGGACCGACAGGTCGTAGACGTCAATCAAGTCATGTTCCCCCAGGATTGGGTGAGGGGGCCGGGAACCACGGCCAAGGCGCCCGATCGGAACTAAAAACGTCATGAGAAACTCGACATATCAAGACCGAACGTTCAATGACATCCTGATCTCTGAGAATCTGATCTCGCCGCAGAAGCTGGCGCAGGTGCTTGGCGAGCGCGAAAACACGACGGAGCCGATCGGCGACATGCTGGTCCGGCTCGGCCTGATCACCGAGCGTGACAAGGCGAGGTGTCTGGGCAAGCAGAACGGCATCGCCTACGCAGACCTCGCCCATCGCGAGCTCGACCCGCGGATCGCCCGCCTGATCCCCCACCCGCTGGCCCTCAAGCACCTGATCATTCCGGTGATGCGGACCGAACACGGCCTCTCGCTGGCGATGGTCAACCCGCTCGACATCACCGCCATCGACGAAGTCCAGGCGCAGACAAATCTATCTGTCGAGCCCATGATCGCGACCGCGGCCGAGATCCGCGAGACGATTGCCAGGATGTTCGGCGCCTATGACGACCTGACCGACCTGGTGGGCGAGGCCTCGCGCGCTGTCGACGGTGACGCGGCCGGCGGCGACGACGACCGGCGCGGCGGCGAACTGACATTGGCCCAGCTCCGGCAAATGAGCGAAGGCGCTCCCGTCGTCCGCCTCGTCAACGCGCTCGTCACCCGCGCCGTCGCCTGCCGCGCCAGCGACATTCACCTCAACATGGAAAAAAACCGCGTGAGCGTGCGGTACCGTGTCGACGGCTTGCTGCAAGAGGCGATGGTGCTTCCCAAGGAACTCCAGTTCCCGCTCATCTCACGTCTCAAAATCATGGCGTCGATGGACATCGCCGAGCGCCGGGCCCCGCAGGACGGCCGCATCACCATGCAGGTCCAGCAGAACGAGTTCGACTTCCGCGTGTCCACTTATCCGGCGATTCACGGCGAGAACATGGTCATCCGCATCCTCGACAAGGATGGTTCCCGCATCACGATCGATAACATCGGCATCCATCCCGACGTCCTCAACCCACTTAAGGAGATGATCAAGCGTCCGCATGGCATGATCATCGTCTGCGGCCCGACGGGATCGGGAAAAACCACCACCGTCTACGCCGCACTCAACGCGCTCAACAGCATCGATCGCAATATCATGACGATTGAGGATCCCGTCGAGCTTCAGGTGGCGGGCATCGTACAGGGGAACGTCAACGTCAAGGCGGGCCTCACCTTCGCCACGGGTCTGCGGACCCTCGTGCGACAGGACCCGGACATCATCCTCGTCGGCGAAATCCGAGACAGCGAAACCGCCCGCATCGCCCTCGAAGCGGCGTTGACCGGCCACCTCGTCCTCTCGACCATTCACGCCAACGATGCCGCCGGCGCCGTGACGCGCCTCATTGACCTGGGCGTCGAACCGTTCCTTATTGCCTCAGCCGTCGTCGCCACCCTCGCCCAGCGTCTCGTGCGCTTGACTTGCTCACGCTGCCAGCAAGCCTACATTCCAGACCGGGCGCTGCTTGAGGAACTTGGATGCGCCGACCTGCTCGACGATCCGTCATTCCAGTTCCATCGCGGCATCGGGTGCGAGGCTTGCAATAAGGTAGGGTACAAGGGTCGAACCGGTGTGCACGAGATCATGGAAGTCGACCGAGACATCCAGAAGCTTATCCTCGAACAGGCGTCGACCCAGGACATCAAAGCCGTCGCCATGCGCGGCCGGCGCAACCTCCGTCAAGACGGCGCCCTCCGCGTCCGCCAGGGACTCACCACGCCTGAAGAAGTCGTTCGGATGACAACAGCGCATTGATCGGGTGCCATGCCCATAGCCCTGGATGGGCATGCCGTCCCAGACCGGTAGCGTGAACAATGCACGCGCCTGGCACAAGGCTTCCGAAAGACACGTTTCGCACTCAGTTGTCCGGAGTCGCCTCGCCGAGCAGATGACGAACTGAGTACATCTGCCCCGTATGGTAACCGATGTGGAAGACAGCGTATTTCAGCGATGAGCGGTAGGTCCAGAAAGAATCCCAGCCCGGCGGCGTTGAGTCCGGGTCGACATTGCGGCTCTTGAAGTCCGCCACAGCCTCGGTATGAACGCGGACGAGCTCGGCACACACCTGCTCGGCCGTCATGGCCAGATGAGCTTCCGAAGGACCGCTGTCGATTTGCCCCGGATAGTAGTGGAAGCGAGGGTCGATCAGCGGACTCTTGACGCGGCACTTGTCGACGTCGGGCTGGGACTCGCCGCCTTCGCCCGCCAGCCGCACGGCCTCCCAGTACGCGATATGGCCGGCAATCTCACCGACAGACAGAAGGGTTGGTGACGGACGCTTCCATACGTTCTCGTCGGCAAGGCCGTCGAAGGCGAACTTGGCCTCGTAATGTCCATCTTCCAACATCTCGAGATACGGTTCCAGCATGGTTTCCCTCCGGTGCTTCGGACGTTTACGCCGCTTATTGTACCAACTTCGTCCGAAAGAGTGGGCCAATGAGGCATATTTGCCGATAATCCTACTATGGAATTCACGTACACCGCGCTCGACACTCGCGGGTCGAAGATCGAGGAGCGACTCCAGGCCCAGGACGAGGACTCGGCCATCCGCCGGCTGCAAGACCAGGGCTATGTCGTCCTCGGCCTGGCCGCGTCGAAGGCCGAAGGCGACAGCGCCCGCAAGAAGCCGTCGATGCCCATGGGCGGCCGCGTCAAGCAGGAGCATGTCGTGGCGATGAGCCGCGAACTGGCGATCATGATCGAGACCGGCGTCCCCATCGCCGACGCTCTTAGCCTGCTGGCGGAGCACGCCGAGAATCCGATCATCAAGTCGACCATGGTCGCTACCCTCGCCGACGTCAGCGAGGGCAGGTCGCTGACCGAGTCGATATCCAAGCATCCTAAGATCTTTCAGAAACTGTACGTGAGCATGGTGGCCAGCGCCGAAGTCGGCGGCACCCTCCACTCGACGTTGAAGCAGGCAGCCGAATATCTCGAGTTGTCGCAGGAGATGAAGCGCAAGGTTAAGGGCGCCCTCACCTACCCCGCCGTCCTGGTCGCAGCCATGAACCTTGTCATGGTCTTCATGGTGGTCTTTCTCGTGCCTCGCTTCGGCGAGATGTTCACGCACATGGGCGTGCCAATGCCTATCACCTTTACAATCATGATGGGGCTGAGCGCCTTCATGCGGCATCTATGGTGGCTCGTGCTCATTATGCTAGGTGGCGTGATATTCGGAATACGGGCTTTCCTCAAGTGGCCCAAGGGCGCAACCTGGTTTGCACGCCTCATCCTGAAGACTCCGGTGCTGGGCGACACCGTGAAGAAAGTCGTAATGGCGCGAACGCTGCGGGCGCTCTCGACACTGCTCGACAGCGGCGTCTCGATGCTCCTTGCGCTCGAAACCGTCAGCCAGGTGACACTGAACATCATCTATGAACAGGCCATTATGCGGGCAAGGTCGCAAGTCGAGGGCGGCGCATCGTTGACGGACGCAGTCACCGCGACGAAGGTCTTTCCCGGCATGGTCTGCCAAATGATCGCCGTCGGCGAGAAGTCCGGTCGTCTGACGGCCGTCCTCATGCACGTAGCCCACTACTACGAACGCGAAGTCGATGCGAGACTCAAGGCGCTGGCCAGTATTATCGAGCCGGTTATGATAGTGTTGCTGGGTCTCATGGTGGGTGTAATCGCCATTTCAATATTCACCCCACTCTACTCAATCTATGACAATATCAAGTAGGAATACGGGGTTTATAGATCTATACATCCCGGCAATCTCACCCGATAATTAAATCAGAAACTGTTACTGTTAGCAGTCAGCCGTTGTAAGGAGACGTTACCGATGCTTGGCATTCGCAAGAAGCGATTAGGCTTCACACTTATTGAATTACTGATGGTCATGGTGGTCCTTGCGGTCATCGCGGCTATCGTCATCCCGAAGTTCTACGACCGCAACAAGCAGGCCAAAGAAGCCGCTCTCAAGAGCGACCTCAAGGTTCTGCGCAACGCCATCGCGAGCTTCCAGGCCGATACCGGCTACTACCCGCTGACCCTGAACGACCTGACCAAGTCGACCATCGCCTCGCTTTCGACCGCCAACAAGGGCATCGATAGCTCGGCCACCAACCAGACGATCACCGCGTCCGACTTCCACGGGCCGTACATCCAGGGCACCATTCCCAACGACCCGGTTGCCGGAGCGGCGTTCACCTACTCCACAACAGCCGGCTCAGTAGGAAACGTCACAAGCAGCGCCAGCGGGAACGGTCTCGACGGCACAGCGTACAGCACGTACTAGCCCGTGCGCAGAGGAAATAACGGCTGACCAGGATGGACCGGCAACGGTCCATCCGACAGGCGCATCCTCAAATAGATTCTGCGCTCATGGCGCTCCTCGGAGTTTAGATGATGACGATACGAACCAGACGCGGTTTTACACTGATCGAGTTGCTCATGGTGATGGTGGTGCTTGCGGTGCTGGCGGCTATCGTCATTCCTAAGTTCATGGATCGCGGCAAGCAGGCCAAGGAAGCGGCCTTGAAGAGCGATCTCAAGATCCTCCGCAACGCCATCGCGTCGTTCCAGGCCGACAACGGTTGCTACCCGTTGACCCTTGACGACCTCACGGTATCGTCAGCCGCCGGCCTATCGACTGCGAGCACCGGAGTCGATTCAGGCGGCAACAATGTTGCCACCACCGGGACGTTCCATGGCCCGTACATCCAGGGATCCGTCCCGAACGATCCCGTTTCACTCTCCGCGTTCACATATTCGACGACGTCCGGTTCAGTAGGCAGTGTCACGAGTAGCGCGAGCGGGACTGGTATCGACGGAAACGCGTACAGCAGTTACTAAGCCACTGCGTGTTGCAGCGTAACGATCTGTTCAATTGCTGGGAACACGCTCCATCGGACTCTTCGGTGAGGGGGGACGTATGAAACTCCGGCCGAAAACCACCGGCCTGACGTTGATCGAGGTACTGATCGCGATGGTGATTCTCTCCATCGCGCTTCTTGCCGGATCGACCATGATCATTGCGTCGCACACCGCCACGCTCAAGGGCGACCTGTACACCATCGCCAGCAAGGCGGCCGCCGACGCGATCGCCGGCTATGAAGCCAGTGGGTATTCGTCCTTGTCAGATGGAACGACAGGGCCTGCCCTCTACACGGCTGCGGCTGGAGAAGAGCAGGTGCCGCCAGGGGTCAAAATGTGGGTCACGACGACTATCGGGCCGATCGGACCACCCGTATTTCCTTCGTCAGCTACCAATATCAAAGAGGTCGATGTCAACGTAACTTGGGATTCCGGGAGTAGCGCCTATGCTAATCTCGCCGGGCAAGTCAAGACCTCTACGCTCATTAGCGCCCAGTAATAATGCTTGAAAAGCTACCAGCAGTTCTTGGCCGAGTATTGGCCCACCCACGAGGAGGTGTCTCCTTCTCGCCCCCCTCATTGGCGTCTGCGTCCCGCCGACGTCGACGAAGCGCGTTCACGTTGGTCGAAGTGGTGATGGCCAGCATCGGGGCCAGTTTGCTGATCGTTGCCGCATCCGAGTTTTACCTCCTGACAATCAAACAATGGGACGTTCAATCGAGCTATGGCGCGTCGACGGCTACCACAGGCGCGGTGCTCGAACACGTCAACGCTATCGCGCGCTATGCGTCGGAATTTACTACGACGACCTCAGGCGGCAACACCCTCTACGTCTTCACGCTGCCTAATAACACACCCAGCGGCGTCATCGCCTTGTCGAAAATAGATCGAACGAGCGCCACTGGGTCGTATATCCCGCAACGAACCACTGACGGTTCCCTGCAGTTTGTCGCCGGCCCACAGGTCGCCTTCTATCTTTCCGACACAACCGGGTCGATGTCGGTGACCGGCGGGACCATCCTGTGGCGCGCGATTGCGCCGGACAGCACTTCCCCATTCACCCAGGACACTCTGTGGAGTATGGCGAACACCAGCGTTGGCCGCTATTCGGGGATTCAGACTTTCACAATCACTCAACCGGACCCGACGTCCAACGTAGTCGTCATAAAGCTCACCGTTCAGGCGACGAGCGGGCACAATGCGAAGACGTACACAACGTCGCGACAGTTATACATGAGCTCCGTGATATTCGGCGCTTCCATTGAAGACCTGGCTCATCGGAAAATCGGCTAGCACAACTATTATGGGGATCGACAGAGACAACTTGCCCAGGGAGAACAGCGGACGCCGTCGATCACGGCGACGTCAACGTGGCAGCCTCCTGGTCATGACCCTGGTCGCCATGGTGGTGCTGACGGTGCTGGGAATTGCCTTGATCGACGGCTCGACGGGGACGCTTATGCAGGGCCATCGACAATCGCGGCTTGCCAGTCTCCAGGCCCTTGCCGACGCGGGGGCGCAATACGGTTATTGGCAGTACACGTATGGCAACGTCCCGGCAGATGGGACCATTCAAACGGCCCAGTCGTTCGGCCCGGGCAGCTTCACCATTACAATCACCAACTTCGACGGTACGGTCGGCAAGACCATCAGGGTCACGTCGACGGCCAAGATAGCGGATGATTCTCTCACGGTCAGGCGTGTATACAACGTCCAGCCGTCTTCGCCGATCAACCTTACGGCAACAGTCGTCAATTCAACGGTCAGTCTGTCGTGGTCGGCAGTCACTAATGCAACCAGCTACAATGTCTACCGCGGAACGTCCTCCGGCGGCGAAAGCTCACTGACAACGGGACTCACGACAACGAGCTACAACGACGCGGGCGTCACCAACGGGGTGACTTACTACTACACGGTGACGGCGGTACAGCTTGGAACGGTAAGCCAGGCGTCGAACGAGGCTTCTGCCACACCGGGCGCCGCGCAGTCATTAAGGGTCACATTCTCAAGTCCGGTGTCGTCGGTGAACCTGACGACTCAGGGCACGCTCGACTGGTCCGAATGGGGCTACGATTTCCACGACCACAAGTCAGGCGGCGGCAGCCTCATCAGCGACATCACCTATTTGAACAGTAGTGCGCAGACCTACGTGAGCACGCCAAAGTACTCCTGGACGGATGGAAGCCCCACCGCGGTAGCCACCAACACTACCGCCACCTACTACGTTAACAGCACAGGGTCTTCTGAAACGTTCACGATCCCGACCTATACCACGTCCCACACGGCTAGGGTGTATGTTGCCGAGGACAGTTGCACGGCCGACTTCAACGTGACGATGTCGGGTACATCGCTGTCTTATGACGATACCAGCAACATGGCCACGACCACAGGACACGGTGGCCATAAGGACGGTATCTATACGATTGTCTACACCGGCAATGCGGGTGGATCATTGACGATCACCTATTCTGTCAAGAAGCACCACGGTCAACCAAGCGCTTCGCAGATCTCCGTGCAGGCCGTCACCCTGCAGTAGATCTAAGAAACTCCAGTATCAAGCCGGCAAAGCCGACAATTGTAACAGTATGCGAGCCGCGAAACAGGAAATGCTGATGAACGCAACTCCCAACATGGAAAAACCGAGCTTCCTCTCCCGCCTGGGCTTGAGCGGCACATCCCCAACCGTCCGGCGTCACTCACGCCGTTCGGTGGTAAAGGGGTATGGCAAAACTGCCGCACTGCTGGAGTTTGCCGCCAGGTTTACAGGCTCCGAGGACACGTCGCCGGTCATGGAGGAGACCCTCCGCGCGCTGGTTCGCGATACGGGCGGCGACCTCGGCTATATCATGTTGTTTGACGACAGCCAGGAAACGCTTACGGCGGAGATGGCGATCAGTATCGGCGCCCAGCGAGCGTTCCCGCAGTCGAGGCGCATCGGCGAAGGCATCGAGGGTTACGTTGTCGCAAGCGGCGAAACGGTCATGTTCTCGCGTCGAGGCCGCAAGACACAGATGGACTTCGATTTCGACGGAGAGTCCGCCCTGTGCGTCCCATTGATGCGCACTCGGCCCGATGGGACGCCGCATCAAGTCTGCGGAACCCTTACCGTCGCCACTTACCGGCCTGGAGCGGGTTTCAATGAAAGGGATTTGGAGCTGGCCCAGTCGCTCGCGGCACTATCGATCGTCACCCTCGCCAATGAAAGCCGCTACCGAAGTCTGCGCAACTCGTTCTTGCAGTCACTTCAGGCCATGGCCCGCGCCATTGAGTCTAAAGTGCCGTTCATGGAGGGCCACGGCTACCGCGTCGCCCACGTCTGCACGCTACTTGGCAGTCGACTCGGCCTGTCCGAGGACGTCCTCGACGACCTTCGGGCCGGCGCGCAGCTGCATGAGATCGGGAAGATTGGTATCCCGGACACGATTCTACTCAAGCCGGGTCAGTTGACGCCCGAAGAGTTTACGGCCCTGAAGCAGTACTCCGTGATTGGATACGACATGTGCAAGCCACTCGGCCTGGGTGAGCAGGTGCTGACTCTGATCCGCAATCACCCGGAACGCCTCGACGGAACCGGCTACCCGGACAAACTCAAATATGGCGAACTCCCGCTGCCACTGCGCATCCTCTGCGTGGCCGATGCATTCGATGCCATGAGCTCCTATCGACCCTACCGCCAGGTCATGGATACGAAGGCGCGCCAGGAGCAACTCAACCGATTTGCGGGTACCCAGTTTGACCCGATCGTTGTGGAAACCCTCAAAAGTCTGCTCGCGGAAGGCAGACTGGAAACGCTTTACGAGGAGCACTGGGCGAAATACGCGGAACGACCTGAGGTTACGGCGGAGCCGCCGGTTCTCGTACGCGAGCAACAGCCCGCCGCAAGCGTTACAATCGTGGAGCAGGCTCCCGCCGACGTCACCACCGCGCCGACTCCGACGGAGCCGGCGATCAAGATGGACGAGATCTACGAGAATGAGGATGAACGCCCCGGGACGATGTTGAACGGGGACTATGGGTACGACGTGGACGCCACGACGGACGTCGACGCCTCCGTCCTCGTTGCCGAGGCGCTCTCGTCGATCGGGATCGACCCGGGCGCGGAGGCCGGCCTGTACATGGTCGAGGCCGAAGAGGACGCGAATCCAAACACGAGTTGGTCAGCCGGCGGTAGAAAACTTACGTTGGAAGAAGCAGCGATGGAGGCAGCGGCATTCGCCGCCGAGGCTTTGGAAGCAGCCAATCGCGAAGACAAAGCAGCCTAGGATGTCCCACGGCCAGGACCGGACCGCAGAGTCCAGCGCCTGGCCGCTTTGTATCCAAAAACACAAACGGCCGGAGGGTAATCCTCCGGCCTCACTTTATTCATTATCGAAATAGTATAACCTATGTTATACTAAAATATCTGGCTCCCCGAATAGGACTCGAACCTATAACATCCTGGTTAACAGCCAAGCGCTCTGCCAATTGAGCTATCGGGGAACGAACGTCAGTATTATAGCCCAGGGTTACCGCGGGTGTCAATACTTTGTGCCAATCCCTCATAAAGTGGTATAAATGTGAACAGAGACATCGACGCGAACACCGCAACGGGCCTACTTTCGAAACCTGCCGAGACTATCATTGAAGATCACCGAAATCGTCTTCTATAATACGAACCGCGCCAAGCTCGTCGTGGAGATTCCTGAAACCGAGGCGTACACCACTCAAGAGGTTCCGCGGATTCCGCGCATCCTCTTCAAGCTGTTCCCGCACATGGCGACTCAGCGATGCCACAACGAAGCCGGCTACTCGTTCCGTCGCGAGGCCCAGGCGACCGAGATCCCTCACCTCTTCGAACATCTCATTATCGAGATCCAGGACCAGGTGCGTCGAGGCATGGGAGTCCCGTTCGCCGGGGAGACGCAGTGGAATTGGACGATCGACCCACGCGGACGATTCTACGTCACCGTCGACTACGACAACGAGATCGTCGCCCTGGCGTCGATCCGGCTGGCCGAGCGCGTCATCAACGCCCTCGACAGTAAGGATATCGCGCAGATCGACATGAACCGCGAAATCACAAGATTACGGGAACTGGCCAAGATTAGCCGTCGCTTTGCCGCCAACACAAACGGCCGCGAGATGTCGATCTTCGAAGGGGATGACTCGGAAGAGATCTACGAAGAGCCGGACCCCGCTGCCACTTCCCGCAGGGCATCGAAGGCCAAGCAGTTCGAAAAGACGATCGACTGATCGGCCCCGTAACCACGGGTATGCCCGCTTAAAGCAGCCGGCATGGCACCCACCGTCGAAGCCGCCGGTTGGTCAATGCCGGGTGATGGCGATCACCGAGATAGCGGCGCCGAGCACCTGCAGCGGGTCGAGTTTCTGATGCGGTGCGCCGATCGGAATGTAGACGTTGTCTCCCGGCATGATGACTGTTTTCTTCTGCGTCGCCGGATCTCGAGCATCTAGCGCTATCTTGGTGATCTTCCCGGCGGCATCGGTCCGCACAATGTTGACCTTATCCAACTTCGCATGATCCGCCGCACCGCCGGCCTTCCCCAAAGCATCCGCCAAACTGACCGCATAAACCGGCATCTCAAACTCACCCGGGCGCACGACCGCGCCGGTAACTGTGTACGTGTTAGGACGATCCACGGTCTTCACAATCACGATATCGCCGTCAAGCAGGATCGGGTTAGCCCCGGTTTCCTGCGGCGATTGGAGAGCGGCGACGTAGTCCACGGGCGTTCGCGTCGTCGATCCGGAGTGCTGAATGACGACGCCGGTTCGGTCTGCGTCGGGCGTCAGACCACCCGTCTGCTGGATAGCGTCGACGGCCGTCGACTT
>Ga0070658_10001360_pt1 | contig 20911 bp, 15 predicted proteins | sample KBSC13metaG_FD_64664 | JGI IMG/M metagenome (GOLD analysis project Ga0070658, IMG submission 64664) | Corn rhizosphere microbial communities from Kellogg Biological Station, Michigan, USA - KBS C1-3 metaG | ecosystem: Host-associated > Plants > Roots > Rhizosphere > Soil ...
GGAATCCCCGTATTGTAGCGAGGCCGTTTTCCAGACCCGCGTACCGATAATCATACTGTGATCGGGCGCGGGCCTCGGCTGTCAACATACACTATCAGCACGAGCGCTTCACGCACCGAGATCGCCAATCGGGAACGGTTCCAACACCGGTTCCGTCGAGAGGAAGGTTTGCGGATGGCGCTCGGCAAGAAGAAAAACACGGAAGAGCAGGGGTTCGGTGAACCCGCTGCCGCTGAAACAAAGAGCAAAAAGCCAATGCTTATCATGGTGCTGGTGGTGGCGGCGGTCGTCGTCTTCACCTGCACCCTGGCATTCGGCAAGAAGATAATGGCGAAGGACAAGGGCAAGACCAAGCCTGTCGTCGAAAAAGGCACGATTATCCCCTTGGATGAATTTCTGGTCAATCTCAACGATCCCGGCAGCGATCACTTCTTAAAGGTATCGCTGGCCCTTGAGTTCACGAAGAAATCCGGCAAGACAACCGAAACGGTCAAAGAAGACGCCCCCCGCCTTCGCGATGCCGTCCTGGCCGTTCTTACCGGAGAGTCCCGAGATGACGTCACCAAGGCCGGCGGCCACGAGGCGCTCAAGAAGCTGATCAAGGACAACGTCAATCACGCCCTCGGCGACGACGAGGTCCTAAACGTCTACTACACGAACTTCGTTACCCAGTAAACGCACGCTCGCTATCCACAGACCCTACATCTGTGGATAGCGTCATTTCCCAGAGATTGCCTCTTTTGACAGCAGTCGCCCAGTAGCGCTCGAAGTGGCTGGTCAAGCAGCCCCGCTCCTCTCGCGCAACACCCTCAACTGGGAAGTTGCCATTTCACTATTTCCTTGGATCGTGGAATAACCAATTGCGAAGCGCCGGGGGAGCGGTCAACGACGATCGACGGCGCTTCAAAAACCTGGTAATTTTACGCGTTTGAGGAAATCTAATTGGCCGAAGTCCTTTCACAGAGCGAAATCGAAGCGCTGCTTGCAGCAATGACCACCGTCGAGGACGAGCCTTCCAACAATCCGGCCGTCGAAGAGCGGATGGGAATCTCGTCAGCGCCGACCGGGTCGCAGCTCAAAGCGGCCGACGGTCGCGTGTTCCTCCCGCTTCGGAAGCGACGCCAGCTCGAAGTCAGCCAGCAGCTCGCCGACCCTCGCCTGCGATTCGGTCCCGGCCCTCTCTCCTACGAGCCGTACGACTTTCGGCGTCCGGACAAGCTGTCGAAGGAACACCTCCGCAGCCTCCAACTCTTGCATGAATCCTTTGCCAACTACTTCGCCGGCTCGCTCGCCGGCTACCTGCGGGCGCAGGTTCAGATCGAAGTGGTCAGCGTCGAGCAGGTGCCTTACGACGAGTATATGCGGTCGATCTCGGCGTCGCTGCTCAACATCCTCAACGTCTCGCCGTTGTCCGGCCAGATGATCTTCGAAACCGACTTCGGCATCCTCTTCTCGATGATGGACCGGCTGCTTGGCGGCACCGGCGCGGCGGGCAAGATCGTTCGGGACCTCACCGACATCGAAAAGATGCTCGCCGACAATATCGTCAACCATGCTCTCGACGATCTGCGCACCGCCTGGGAAGCCGTCTCACCGCTCGACTTCGACGTGGCGTCGACGGAGACCAGCTCGCAGTTCGTCCAGATCGTTCCCGGCAACGATACCGTCGTTTTGATCCTCTTCGAAGTCCGCATGGGCGATTTCCAGGGGGCGATGAGCCTCTGCATTCCATACCTGCTGATCAAGCCGATCCTGAGCAAGCTCAGCGCGCAGCGATGGTTCAGCGCGAGCAAGAAGCGCGAGGTCCACTACGGAGCCCAGCTCGCCAAGCGACTGAATAGCACCCGAGTGCCTTGTGTCGCCCGACTTGGGACTACGAAGCTCACCACCGGAAAGCTGATGGATCTTCGCGAGGGCGACGTCCTCCCGATGAAGGTTGCCCTCGACCCCGACACCGGCAGGCCGGTCGGCAAGATCGGCACGGTCGACATCATGATCGGCAACCAGGTGAAGTTCCGAGGCAAAACCGGCCTGCGCGGCAAGAACCTTGCGGTACTGATCGAGGCGATCGTCTCGCCCCCGGACGACCTCATCTCGCATAAAGAGACCAACTAGGACAGAGGGTGGATTAACCCTCCTAATATTGACCTACTAAACTAAGGAAACGAAATACGATGGCAGAATGGCCAGACGAAGAACAGCAGCCCGGGATGGGCGGCGGTGAGCCGATATCGCAGGATGCGCTCGATGCGCTGCTCGCGGCGTCGAATACAGGCGACATGGACGACAGCGGCGCCTTCGACAGCTTTGGCGCGGCCGAGGAGAGCGATCTCGACTTTGGCATGGGCGAGGACGAGCCTGCGGAGGGTGTCGACGCTATGGGCGGACTGGGCGAAGACATTTTCGCCAGCGCCGCCTCCGCCGCGCCGGCGGTCGATATGTCGGGGTTGTCGATGGGCTCGGGCGCTGTCGACTTCTCGGCGTTCCAGATGGGCGGTGGCGCCGACGATTACTCCGCGCCGATGGACAGCGACGACTTCCTCCGAGTCCGCGATATCCCCCTGGACGTTACGGTGGAGCTTGGTCGAACCAAGATGCTGATCAAAGACATCCTGGAACTGAGCACAGGATCGATTATCGAACTCGACAAGATCGCCGGCGAGCCGGTCGACCTGTTCGCGAACGGCTTGCTGGTGGCCCGCGGCGAGGTAATTGTCATCGATGATAACTTCGGCGTTCGCGTCACCGAAATCATTACCGCAGAGGACCGAATCAAGGCACAGTATGCGCAATCCCTGGCCGCCTAAATCCCGCAGGGCGGGTTGGCGCACCCTGGCTCCGATACTACTCGCGGTTGCCGCGGCCTGGACCCTAACCGGAAGGCCCGCAATCGCGGCGGGGGCTGCGAAGCCGGCCCCCGCGAAGCCCGTGGCCGTCGCCCCTAGGGCGACGACGGCCCCGTCGACGTTGGCTCCGGCCGATCAGATCCCAGACTACGGTGGCCGCGATGTCCTTGGGACGTCGTCAGCGCCTGGCGGCGCCGATGCGCCCGCGAGTCCGTTGTCCCAGGCCTGGCGCGCGTTTCAGGCCCTCATCGTCGTCCTGGCCGTCACCGTCGGATTTGTTTTCTTCATCAAAAAATACGGCCTCGTCAAGGCAGGATCGGTTTCCCCTTCGACGACGCCGCGCGCCGGCCTTCCGGGAATGCTGATGACGGGGTGGCAGAACTTCCTGCAAGCCGGCAATCGACCGCCCGCCGCCGTCGATACCTCGGCCGCCCTCAATGTCCTGTCCAGCACAACTCTCCCCGGCCCCGCACCGGCGTCGGTGCATCTCGTCGAAGTCGCAGGTCGGCGTTACTTCGTCGGCGCGACTGCCGGCGGTATGACGCTGCTCGCCGACTGGGAGAGCGAGCCGGCCGCTGAGGCTGACGAGCCGGTGATCCCCGCGGAGGATGAACAATTCGAGAACTACCTCAACCGAATGGGTATGACGGCGCAGACGCCGCCCGAAGTCGTGGGCGAGCGTGTCTCCCAAACCACCGACCGTCTCCAGGCGCTGCTTGCACGCAACCAGGAGGGGACGGAATGAAGAGCCCCCTCCGTCCCCAATTCTGGGGGAACCTGATCAATAGTTCCGTGGCGCGACGGTTGACGTTGACGGTATTGCTGACCGTGATTGCGACCGTTTGGGTCGCGTGCACCGCCCATGCGCAGAACGGGTCGATCCCGATCCCGACGATTCCCGGCACCGCGCCGGCTAAGAATCCGGGGCAGGTGGCCAACACGGTCCAGATCCTGCTGCTGATGACCGTGCTGACGGTGGCGCCGTCGATCTTCATCATGATGACCGCGTTCACCCGCATCGTCATTGTGCTGTCGTTCCTGCGATCGGCGCTTGGCACACAGGGCATTCCGCCGAACCAGGTGCTCATCGGACTCGCGATGTTCCTGACCTTCTTCGTGATGGCCCCGACCTTCGAGAAGATGAACGCCGATGCGATCCAGCCGTACATGGCCAAAAAGATCGACTTCAACACGGCCGTGGTCAAGGGCGAGACACCCCTGCGCCGGTTCATGGTGGCCCAGACCTATAAAGACGACCTCCGCCTGTTTATTCAGATGAGCCGCATGAAGCCGCCCAAGATCACTGACCCCTTGCACCCCGCGGACGCCTTGCCGATGCAGGTGGTGATCCCGGCGTTCGTGATCTCGGAACTCAAGACCGGCTTCATCTTCGGGTTCATCATCTACATCCCGTTCATCGTCATCGACCTGGTCGTCAGCGCGCTGCTGATGTCGATGGGTATGATGATGCTCCCGCCAACGGTCATCTCCTTGCCCGCCAAAGTCCTCGTCTTCATCCTCGCCGACGGCTGGCACGCCATCGCCGGATCACTCGCGGCGAGCTATAGATAGCCGAGGCCCCGCCCCTTCACTGGAGGGGCGGGGCGCTCGCACGTCTATGACTTCTCTTTGACGTTGTACCACCACCAATCGGCGTAGTCCGTGTCGACTGTTTCGCCTCCCAGTTGGTCCACCAGCAACGCGACCTGACCGCGATGGTAGGGAGCGTGGCCGATCAGTTGAATGATCTGCGCCTCGATACGCAGGGCAAAGGATTCCCCATTCGACTCTTCGACGAAGTCGAAGTCCTTGGCTAGCTCCTCTTCCGTGAGCCGGGCGAGGTAGTCCGTCCACTCGCTTTCCACTCTGGCGTATCTTGGGCGCAACGTGGCGACATCACACTTGTCATTCCACCAGGCGATCTGGTTTCTCCCTCCGCCTTCCATGTACAGCAACCATTTTTCACGCCCGGCGATGATATGATCCGCCAGCGTCACCGCACGCTGGAACCGTGCGTCGGCGCGGTTGGCATCCGGCACCGACTCGATCATGCCGAGCATCTTCTGATTGCAGTCTTTCTCGTATTCGTACATCAAACGATAGTGTTCGAGGAGCGACATGGCGTACACCGTCCTTATTCGTATGTCTCAGTACCGACCAGTATAGTTCCCATACCGGACATAATCTGCCCTAATCAGGAAGCTTTCAAAGCAATGCGGGGCACGACCTCCAGGCCGGAGCCTCAAAGGAATCCGGCCTTGCTCCCTCTAACTACGCCAACAATTACCCACTCCTACTGACCCGTAGCATGGAGGCCAGACATGAACGCTGAAGAACTCAAAGCCGCGCAGGCGCCATTGAAGCAGTTGTACCGAGATCAGCCCGAAGCCGCAATGCTGACATTGACCGCCCGCGGCGTCGTCGGCGACAGTATCACGTGCGACGTCGACAGCCACAACGGCGTGGTTACCGCCGGCCTCCACCCGGCCACAGGCGGCACGGGCCTTGAAGCCTGCTCCGGCAACATGCTCCTCGAAGCCCTCGTCGCCTGCGCCGGCGTCACCCTTAAGGCGGTCGCCACCGCCCTTGGCATCGACCTCCGCACAGCGACCGTCACCGCCGACGGCGACCTCGACTTCCGCGGCACCCTCGGCGTCTCCAAGGAGACGCCCGTCGGCTTCTCCGCCATCCGCCTCCGGTTCGAACTCGCGACGGACGCCAGTGACGATCAGATCGCCTCCCTGATCAAGCTGACCGAGCGGTACTGCGTGATCTACCAAACGCTCAAGACCCCGCCCGCGATGGAGTTTGCGGTCGACAAGCGGTAGGCGGATGTCGATGTGCAGCGGTTGATTTCGCTTGATAGACTTGATTTCCCGGTCCGTTTTAGATGGGCGAACTTGATTTCCGCACTTTTTCTGGGGCGGTTTTTCAAGTCGCCGGCGTTGTCGATGGGTGCGTCGCCGACCGACAAGATATAGACGGGCATCTACTGTTTACTTTCGCTTGATTAGCTTGATTTCTCCGGTCGTTTTAGATGGGCATCTTGATTTCTGCGCAATTTTTTGTGCCGGTTTTTCAAGTTGCCGGACATGTCGACACGCTGATTAATTACGAATGCTCCTTCATACATTATAACATGATTGCGAACAAATGTTTGCCATGTGGAAAAATTGATCGGCCCAGCGAGACCTCGCTTGCTTGCCAGTCAAGCATGAATTTGCCGGCGCAGCGTCGAATTGACGACCTATGATCACCGGTGAGATAAAGAACCAAATTGATAGAATTTGGGATGCCTTCTGGTCGGGCGGCATTTCCAATCCCATAGAAGTTATTGAGCAACTGACCTACCTCCTCTTCATCAAGCGACTGGACGACATCCATATTGCCGCGGAGCGTGCGGCTAACATCGGAGGGCGGCCGCTAAAAAAGGACATTTTCAATGAGGAGAGCACCTGGAATCAATTCAACCGGGAGGATCTGCGCTGGAGTCGGTTCAAGAACTTCGATGCGCAAACGATGTTCAAGGTGGTCGATCAGGGCGTGTTCCCGCTGATTCGAAACCTGGGCGAAGACGGAACATCGTATTCGCGTCATATGCGCGACGCGAGGTTTACGATCCCCAACGCGACGTTGCTGTCCCGTGTTGTCGACATGCTCGAAAAGATCCCCATGCACGATCGAGACACCAAAGGGGATGTCTATGAGTACATGCTTGGGAAGATTGCCACGGCTGGACACAACGGACAGTTCCGGACGCCGCGTCATATCATCAAGATGATGGTAGAGTTGATGGCGCCCAAGCCTGCGGATGTTATCTGCGATCCAGCGTGCGGTACAGCCGGCTTTCTCGTAGCGTCGGCAGAATACCTCATCCGCGAGTACGCCACGAAGATCTTTGCCGACGCTGGTCTTCAGGCGCACTTCAACGAGTCGGCTTTCAACGGGTTCGACTTCGACAGTACGATGCTAAGGATCGGCAGTATGAACATGATCCTGCACGGCGTTGAGAACCCGCACATTACCAACAAGGACTCACTCGCCGAGGAGCATGCCGGCGACGATGAAAAGTATACGTTGATCCTGGCCAATCCGCCGTTCGCCGGTTCCCTCGATTATGAGAACTGCGCGAAGGACTTGCAGAAGATCGTCAAGACGCGAAAGACGGAGCTGCTGTTCGTGGCGCTCTTTCTGCGCCTGCTTAAGCCAGGCGGCCGGGCTGCGGTCATCGTGCCGGATGGAGTTCTCTTTGGATCGTCGACGGCGCACCGAACGCTCCGAAAGATACTGGTCGAGAACCAAAAGCTGGACGCGATCATCAGTATGCCGAGTGGTGTCTTCAAGCCGTACGCCGGCGTATCGACGGCGATCCTCTGCTTCACCAAGACCAACTCCGGCGGGACCGACAACGTCTGGTTCTACGACATGCGGGCCGACGGTTTCTCGCTCGACGACAAGCGGAATGAGGTTGCGGCGAACGATATTCCCGACATCCTGTTGCGGTGGAAGGATCGAACTGGAGAGACGCAACGGAAGCGCACGGACCAGTCGTTCCTGGTGCCGAAGGCGGACATCGTCGCGCAAAACTACGATTTGAGCATCAACCGTTACAAGGAGATCGAGCACGAGGCCGTCGAGTACGACCCGCCCCAGAAGATCCTGGCGGAACTGGCGGCGCTTGAGGTTGAGATCCAGCAGGGGATCAAGGAACTGCAGGAGATGCTGGTATGAGTAAGTGGCCTCTGGTTCCGATTGGTGACCTCATTCGGCCTGTGAAGACGTGGGATCCAACTAAATCTTCGGCAAATGACCTGATCCGCTACATAGATATCAGCGCTGTCGACAGAGACACAAAGGCAATAACCGGCGTGACTGAGGTACTGGGTGCTGTTGCCCCAAGTCGGGCCAGACAGTTAATCACGTCAGGCGACGTGCTTGTGTCGACGGTGAGGCCCAATCTCAATGCCGTTGGCTCCGTGCCTAGCGAGTTTGATGGAGCCACTGCATCTACTGGTTTCTGTGTACTACGTACGTGTCCCGACAAGCTAGATGCCCGCTACCTGTTTAATTGGGTCAAGACGCCAACGTTTGTTGCCGACATGACTGCGAAAGCGTCGGGGCAATCTTATCCGGCAGTGTCGGACCGAATGGTAAAAGAATCTCGGATTCCGCTTCCACCGCTCGACGAGCAGCGGCGCATTGCCGCCATCCTCGACAAGGCGGAGGAGGTGTGTGATAAGGCGCGGCAGGCTGCGGGCAAGACCGCCCAGTTAAGGGAATCGGTATTTCTTGACATGTTCGGCGACCCAATAGAACAGTTGAAAACCGGCCGAACCGTGCCGCTGTCAGAGCTACTGTGTTTTCTGACCAGCGGTTCGAGGGGGTGGGCCGCATTTTACAGTGATGTGGGCGCGAAGTTCTTAAGGATCCAGAATGTCGGCCGTGGTTGTATGCTACTCGACGATACCGCCTACGTTAACGCACCGGCGACGGCTGAGGCGAAACGTACCCGGGTTGAACCCGGAGATGTTCTGATGAGTATAACGGCGGATCTTGGACGGGTCGGTGTGGTACCCAACGATATTGGCGAAGCGTATATCAACCAACATCTTAGCATACTCCGCCCGAGCAACATAGACCCATATTACCTATGTGCCTTTCTTATATCAGAGGCAGGTCAACGGCAGATACAGACGTCCAATAAGGGCGGTGTCAAGGCGGGGCTAAACTTCGACGACATTCGAAATATCTGCGTTGCGGTGCCGCCATCCCACACGCAGGATCGCTTTCGGCAATCCCTGGAATCGATTAATGAGTTGGAAATAAAGCACCGAATGGCGCACAGATTGTGTGAACGCGCAGCGCAGTCGCTTAGTGTAATGATCTTCGCTTGAAATCGAATTGGGTCAGATAGAATGTCTAACTTCACCTTTCTGAAAACCGAATGGCCCGAGATCCATCAATCGGCCACGATGGCGGAGTCGCACGGCGTGACTGATCCGCGGACGGCGTGCTTTTGGGCTCGACGCACTCTGGAGATGGCGGTGCATTGGCTCTACCAGAACGACCGCAACCTCGACCCCGCCTATGATGACGCCCTTGGGGCACGGCTGCACGCGCCGTCGTTTCAGGCATCGGTGGGGCAGGATCGGTTTACGAAGGCGCGGATTGTCAAGGACCTGGGGAATGATGCGGTCCACAGCAACCGGGGGATTACAGTTCAGGAATCGACACAGGCGGTTAGAGAGCTGTTCCATTTCCTGTACTGGATGGCGAGGACGTATACACGCAAGGGAGCGGCGTCGATACCGGCGGTGAACTTCGACGCGTCTATGCTGTCGGCGGGGGCGCAGCGGGACCAGAACCTGAAGATGCAAACGGCGATGCGTCTGCTGGCGATGGAGAAGGAGCTTAAGGAACGCGATCAGGCGCTGAAGGCGAAGGAACAGGCGGAGGCGCTGGCGTCGCGGACAGTGGCGGAACTCGACGCGGAGATTGCACGGCTGCGGGCCGAGATCGCCGAGGCCAAGAAGCAGAACGAGGCGGTTCCCGACAACCACGACTACTCGGAAGCGGAGACACGCGACTTCTTCATTGATCTGCTTCTGCAGGAGGCCGGCTGGAAGCTGGATAAGAAAGAGGACCGAGAGTACCCCGTGTCGGGAATGCCCAAGGGCAAGGGCGACGGCAAGGTGGACTACGTGCTCTGGGGAGACGATGGCCTGCCGCTTGCCGTGGTCGAGGCCAAGCGAACGAAGAAGGATGCCCGAGAGGGCGCCAAGCAGGCCGAACTCTATGCCGACTGCCTGGAAACCAAGTTTGGCCGTCGACCGATCATCTTCTATACGAATGGTTACGAGACATGGCTATGGGATGATGAGCATTACGGACCCCGCTCTGTTCAAGGTTTTTATAAGAAGGACGAGCTCGAGCTGCTGATCCAGCGTCGCAGCAGCCGCAAGCTGCTCCGCGAGGCGGCAATCAGTTCCCAGATCGTCGAGCGCCCCTATCAGACACTGGCGATTCGCGCGGTGTGTGAGCACTTCGAGAACGACGATCAGCGCAAGTCCCTGGTGGTGATGGCAACCGGCAGCGGCAAGACCAGGACGGCCATTGCGCTGGTGGACATCCTACAGCGCTGCAACTGGGCGAAGCGTATCCTGTTCCTGGCGGACCGCCGCTCCCTGGTGAAGCAGGCGGCGAATGCTTTCAAGACGTTCCTGCAGGGATGCACTCCGATCAATCTGCTGGACGAGAAAGAGGACACGGACAGCCGCGTGCTGCTCTCGACGTATCCAACGATGATGGGGATGATTGACGACAGCGCCGATACCGTTCGCCGATTTGGGCCGGGGCACTTTGACCTGATCATCATCGACGAGGCTCATCGGTCGATCTATCAGAAGTATGGCGCGATCTTTTCGTATTTCGACTCCATGCTGGTGGGGCTGACGGCGACACCGCGCAGCGATATCGACAGGAATACGTTCCGGCTGTTTGAGCTGGAGGACGGTGTGCCGACGTTCGCGTATGAACTCGACGAGGCGGTGCGGGACGAGTGGCTGGTGCCGCCGGAACCGCTCTCCGTGCCGGTATCGATTCAGCGGGACGGTCTCCAGTACGACCAGCTTACCGACGACGAAAAGGAACAATGGGACAACATTGACTGGGGCGAAGACGGTACGCCGGATGAGGTAGATTCCGCCGCGATCAACAAGTGGCTGTTCAACATTGACACGGCGGACAAGATCCTTAAACATCTGATGGTGCATGGCCTCAAAGTAGACGGCGGCGATAGGCTCGGCAAGACGATCATTTTTGCCAAGAACCATAAGCACGCGCTCTTTATTCAGGAACGATTCAACGTGCTGTTCCCGAAGTATAAGGGGAAGTTCGCCCGGATTATCGACAACTATGACGGGTATGCCGAGACGTTACTGGACGATTTCTCCACGCCGGATAAGCAGCCGCATGTCGCTATTTCCGTGGATATGCTGGACACGGGCATAGACATTCCCGAAGTGGTTAACCTGGTGTTCTTCAAGATCGTACGCTCCAAGACGAAGTTCTTCCAGATGATCGGGCGTGGTACTCGCCTCTGTCCCGATCTCTTCGGGCCGGGCGTCGACAAGTCGAAGTTCTTGATCTTTGACTATTGCGGCAATTTTGAGTTTTTCGGCGAACACCCGAAAGGCAAGGAAGGCAGTGTTGCCGAGCCGTTGAGCAAGAAGCTCTTCCTGCGCCGCCTTGAATTGCTGGACAGCGTTCGCAATGCGACGCCGGCGCATAAGCAGGATTCCGGACCGACCGTTGTTCGAGAGACGAAGGGGACCTACGGGGCGCTCGACGGCGGTCTCGCGGATCACCTGCACGCGGAAGTCTCAGCGATGGACATCGACGATTTCCGCGTACGTCCCGAGCGTAAGTATGTGGAAACGTACAGCGAACGTGCCGCGTGGGATGCTCTGCAACCTGGCGAGGCAGGCGAGATCGGCGAACACCTTGCGGGCCTTCCGGCCGACGTGCCGTACGAGGATATTACCGCGCGGCAGTTTGACCTGCTGATGCTCAACTTGCAACTTGCGGTCTTGAGCGACCAAATGGGAGCGGCCAGATATCAACAGCGTGTGATTGAGATCGCCGCTATCTTGGAGGAGAAATCCAGCATTCCGGCCGTCAACATGATGATGGAGTTGATTCTGGAGGTGCAGACCGCGGAGTTCTGGCAGGACGTGACGGTTCAGCAACTCGAACGGGTCCGGAAGGGTCTGTGCGATCTGGTGCAGTTCATTGACCGGCGGCAGCGCAAGGTGGTGTATTCGGACTTTGAGGACGCTATTGGGGATGCGGTTTCTGTCGCTATGCCGGGTCTGACCACGATCGACGTGGTTCAGTACAAGAGGAAGGTAACGCAATACTTTGCCGACCATATGGATCATCCGGTGGTTCGGAAGCTGCGACTCAATCTGCCTCTTGCCGGTGGGGATTTGGCGGAGTTGGATGCGATTTTGATTGACCTCGGCGATGTCGACGGGTCGCTGGCGGAGATGGCATTTGGAAAGCAACCGAGTCTGGGCGCTCTTGTGCGCAGCCTTGTAGGACTGAATCGGACGGCGGTGCGGGACGCTTTTGCGAACTACTTGAAGGAAGGAACGCATACGGCGACGCAGATCCGGTTTGTCGAACAGATCATCGAGATGCTGACCAAGAAAGGCATTATGCAACTCAATCAGCTCTACGAGCAGCCGTTGACATACGTTAACCAGGCGGGAGTGTCGGGTTTGTTTTCAGCCGCGGAAGTTGACGATATTATTTCGATTATTGCGTCGATCAACGTCAACGCCGGGGTGAGTCCTGGGACCCGGCCGTGGTCGGTGTAGTTTGGTTTGGAATGTGGGGAGAATAGGCGCCCGCCTTCGGATGGAGGCGGGCGCGTTGTCGTTGGGAAACCTCACCCTAACCCTCTCCTTGGAAAGGAGAGGGAACCAGACGTGGGCGGTGGCGCTTGCACACGTTACGCAGCCGGTCTGGGACGACATGCCCATCCAGGGCTATGGGCATGCCACCCGGGCGATAGGATTTTCGAGGACGGCGCTGTTGGGCGACGGGGGTGGCGATGTCGTTGGGAGCCTCATCGTTGGCGGTCGACGAAAGGAGAGGGGACCAGAGGGGGCGGTGGCGCTTGCACTCGTTATGGAATCGGTCTGGGACGACATGCCCATCCAGGGCTATGGGCATGCCACCCGGGCGATAGGATTTTCGAGGGCGGCGCGCTGTTGGGCGACGGTGGGCGCGTTGTCGTTGGGAAACCTCACCCTTACCCTCTCCTTGGAAAGGGGAGGAGACCAGAGGTCGACCGTGGCGCTTGCACACGTTACGCAGCCGGTCTGGGACGACATGCCCATCCAGGGCAATGGGCATGCCACCCGGACGATGGGATTTTCGAGGGCAGGGCGCTGTTGGGCGACGGGGGTGGCGATGTCGTAAGAAACCTCATCCTTACCCTCTCCTTGGAAAGGAGAGGGAACCAGAGGTCGACGGGTGGCGCTTGCGGGTCGAGATGGGCGGTGGGGTGTCGGCATCCAGGCGTATGACGCCTCGACGGGCGGGACGCCCATCCCACGATCGGATTTGTCCGGGGGTCGACGAAAATAGCCCGCCTTCATGTGGAAGGCGGGCGGGATGAGGAACCTACCCCCGGCCCCCTCCCTAAAGGGAAGGGGGAGGAGGAGAAACAGATTTTAGTCGCCCGGGCTCTTCCTTTTGGGAGGCGGCGATGCCGATGTCGAGGCCCTGGCCGCCGCCGGTTTGGTGGCAGTGGGCGGCGATGGTGATGTGGGCGCCGGGGGTGAGCAGGGCGAGGGCGTCGGGGCGGATGGGTTTGGCGCTGTAGCTGTTCTGGTAGCCGGGGATCTTGGCGGCGAGGACGCCGTTGAAGTAGATGTCGGTGTCTTCGTCGTGGTAGACGACGAGGTTGATGTCGCCGGCGGGGAGGGTCGACGGGAGCGTGACGGTGTGGCGGATCCAGATGTCGTCGGTGGTCCATGAGGTGCCGACGTTGACGCTGGGGGTGCCGGCGCTGGCGAAGGGGGCGTTGCCGAATTGCCAGGCGCTGTCGTCGAAGCCGGGGTCGGTCCAGTCGTCGGGCGGGCGGTTGGTGGTGTAGCGCCAGGCGATGCCGGCCTTTTGTGATGTCGGCACGATGTCGGTCAGCATGGGCGCGGCGGGCAGTGGCGCCCAGCCGGTGACGTCGGCTTTGTCCATCTTCGACCACTTGTGCCAGAGCGTGGGCTCGTCGAGCATCTTGATGAACATGCCGCCGACGACGGGGCGGGCGCGGAAGTTGCCGCTGTGCTCGTCGACAGTGTCGTACCAGTCCCGCAGCGGCTCGCGGTTGGTGGTGACGTTCAGGTAGCCGTAGATGGGGTCGACCAGAGCCTCGAAGTCCGACCGGTTGGTGGCAAGGGTGGCGGACCACATGCTCCAGTCGTTCTTGGTGGTGGTGGTGCGGGAGTCGAGCGGGACGCCGTAGGGGTTCATGACCTTCTTGTAGTAGGCGACTTCCTTGGCGGCGACGGAGCTGGGGAAGATGTTCAGTCCGAGGATGCGGTCCCAGACGAGGTTGTACTTCTGGCTCCAGGTGCCGGGCTTGTCGAAGGCGAGCGTCGAGTGGTCGCCCTGATCGGCGACTTCGACCCAGTGTTTGGCGTCGGCGATGGCCAGGTCGTGGTAGCGCTTGGCTTCGGCCGTCTCACCGCGCATTTTGCAGAGGTCGCCGTAGGCGGCGAGGGCGAGGATGGCCTTTACCGACAGGTTAGTGTTGTGGGCGAGGTGGCCCATGAAGTCGTCGGTGCAGAGCTGGTCCTCGGGGTCGAGGCCGTACTGCTCGAGGTACTTGGCCCACTGGGTGATCTGCGGCCACCAGGGCTTGACGAAATCGGCGTTGCCGTCGTCGTGGGCGATGGCGTCGGCGATGAGGAGCATGTTGCCGCTCTCTTCGACGGGCATGCCCTCGCCGCCGTCGTCGGTGCCGTAGGCGAGCGGGTAGGTGCCCAGGTCGTGGGGGGCGTTGGGGAACTTCCAGTGCGGCGACGCGGCGTAGCTGAAGATCGGGACGAGGGTTGCCTTTGCCAGGGTGGGGCTGAGGAATACCCAGATCGGGTCCATGGGGAAGAAGACGTCGACGGTGCCGATGTCGCCGTTGCTGCTGTTTTCCTTGGTGAAGAGGAGCGGCTTCTTGTTGCGGTCAGCGGCCAGACCGCATGCCGCTACGGCTTGTCGATAGGCGAGTGCGGCGATCTGTGCGTACTTGGCGCCGCCGACCTTAGTCATATCCGCCATGAGTTTGCTGTCGAACTGGGCGCTGCGGACGTTGAGGCTATTGTAGTCGTGCTCGGCGGCCGCAAAGAGATCGTGGGGCTGGGCGCCGTTGCGTCGCCAGTAGGGGCGCAGGTGCTTGCCGAAGTAGTCGATGGCGTAGATTTCGTCGTAGGCAACCATGACGTGCCGCGAGACCGGCGACTTCGTGACTTTGCCGAGGTTGTAGACGAAGGCCATGGCCGGCTCGTGGTCGTTTGAGGCGCGCGGGGCACCGGTGTCGTCGCTACCTGGGAGAGTGCCTTTGTCGACGAAGGTGCGGGCGACGGTGTTGCTGTCGCCGATGGCGGCCTGCGTGACCGTCGACGGCGCGACGGTGTAGACGTAGCCCCAGTCGATCTGGTGATCGTCGCCGGCCGATCCGAGGATGGGCTGCTCGACGGTGCCTGCGCGCATGGCGAGGAGACCGTTGTGCTTCTCACGGGACCAGTGGACGATCTCGGCGGGACGGTTCACGGCGACCTGGGAGCTGGTGCTGTCGTAGATGGATACAGCATGCGGTATGCCATCGACCGAGGATACCGTCCAGGTGATGTAGGTCAGCGGGCGCGAGAAGACGTCGAGGTCGCTAGGCAGCAATGGCGTCAGGAAGGTCATCTTGACCTTGACTTGCGCATTGGCGAAGGTGTAGATCGAGCGGGTGGGCAGGACCTGGAGGCTGGTCTGCGGGAAGGCGGGCACCCCTGCGGGATCCTGGCCCATGAGCCGGTACGCGCGGTCGTCGACGCGGATCATCGACATCAGCGACTGCGGTCGACCTGTCCAGTGGCGGGTGACGTCGTCGGTCAGGTTGTCGGACTTCGACCAGATGCTGAGGTAGGGGTCGACGGTGACGAGCGGGACGGCCGGAGGCCGGAGGGAGCCTCTCCCCCAGCCCCTCTCCGAAGCGGAAAGGGGTGCCTGTAGAGCCGGCGTTTGTCGGTTAACGAGCGCTCTCACTGTAGTGACGCTTGACGCGGCGGCGTTGGCGGCTTGGGTGCTCAATGTGGCCAGTGCTAGGGCCGTTAGTGTGGCGCTCAGGCGGCGCTTTTTGATAGTCATTTGGTTACTCATAAGTGCGGTTTCACAACGAAACCAGACGGGGCCTGGGCATTTGGCTCCGGCCCCCTAGCCCCCAATCCTGGGGGGACCGGACCGATATTCCAATTTCGTTTGGTCTTCAGGTCGGCTTCATCCCGTGACCGGGAATGATGTGATCCGGAGGCGGGCGGCGGCCATGGGGATCAGGGTGATTTCTTCGACGGGAGCTGTCGACATCGCCGGGCTTGCCGGGACGGGGGCGATGACGTTTTCGTCGTCGACTGTCCATGTAGCCAAGCGCCTCGCTTTGGCCCGGATCGTGATGGGCGTGGTGGCGTGCGTGAATGGGTTGTTTGCGAGGTGGCCGTGTTTGCGGTCGACGTGCAAGGCGGCGGGGTCGACGTCGACGAGGGCGTAGTTCCAGGGTGATGTGGCGGTGACGGTGTATTCGGGCCAGCGGACATGCCCGCTCAGGGCAGCCGGCATGGCACCCGGAGACGAGTCGTTGGAGTCTGCGGCATGCCCATCCAGGGGTGTAGGCATGGCACCCGGAGCGTTTGTCAACGTCCACTGCTCGTCGATCTTGAGCGAGTAGGTGAGTGGGCCGTGGTCGATGGTGGCGCTGTCGCCGTTTTGGGGCCAGCGTCGAACGGTGATGGTCATTGGGAGGTGGAGTTCGACGCGGTCGCCGCTGGTCCAGGTGCGGTTGAGGACGGCGTAGCCGCCGGTTGGCGTGGCGTCGACGTGTTTGCCGTTGACCTTGATCGACGCTCCGTGACACCAGCCGGGGATGCGCAGATGGAGCGGAAAGGCGGTCGGTTGGTCGATGGAGATGAATAGTCGGATGGTGTCGTCGAACGGGTAGTCGGTCTGCTGGATGATCTTGACGGTCTGTCCGTCGGCGACGCGGGCGGTGACTTCGCAGGCGCTGTACATCGACGCGCAGAGGCCACGGTCGGGTGTCGCCAGCCACAGGGTTTCCACATAGTTAGGCCAGCCGATGCCGTAGTTGTGCGGGCAGCAGCGGTAGTTATGGATGCCGGGCATGTAGGCCTGCATGGCGAAGTTGTTGTCGAACTGGTGGTGGGTCTTGACGCGGTTGTCGATGTCGACGCAGTTGGCGCTGGTGATGTAGTGCAGTCCCTTCTGCTCGGGGTCGAAGGCGGCGGGGAGGGAGTTGAAGGCGATCTCCTCGCAGCGGTCGGCCCAGATTGGGTCGCCGCCGATGCAGGTGAGGATTTCGAAGCTGCGCATGAGCTCGACCCAGCCGCAGGTCTCGAAGCCCTGGCGGGCGTCGACGTAGCCGTCGCGACAGTTTTCGTCGCCGGCGAATCCGCCGCCGGGAAACTGTCCGTACTTCGACATCACTGTGTCGTACGCATGGCTAGCGGCGGCGAGGTGGGCGGGGTCGCCGGAGATCTGCCAGTACTGCGCGCCTTCGCGGAATCCTTGCGAGATGTTGACGTTGTGCCAGGTTGGTATACCGTCCAACCAATTCGCCGCGGACTTGTGGATGCGGGTGGCGAGTGTCAACAGGAAGTCGTCGCCGGTGCGGTTGTAGAGCCACAGGAGAGCGTCGAGGTTGTCGGCCCAGCGTGTCGATCCCCAGCCCTTGCTGAACTGGGCGTCGGGTTGTTTGTCGACAAAGTGGAAGTACTTTGTCATGAATGGGAGCACGCGCGGGTCGGCCCCCCGGCCCCCAATAATGGGGGAGTCAGATCCATAGTCGTAGTAGGATTGGAGCGTATTGAGAATGAGCATGTGCGGCCACATGTCCGGGCCGTTGTCGAGGGCGGTGCGGACGCTGTTGGGGCCGAACCAGCCGTCGGGCTGCTGGGCGTCGATGATGCCGTCGATCCACTTCTTCGACAGGTCGAGTACGCGTTTGTCGCCGGTGACGTAGCCGAGATCGCCGAAGCCGCGCAGCCAGTAGGGGAGTTCTTCCCACGCGCCTTTTGTCGGGTCGACCCAGCCGCAGTTGTCGTAGTCGAGGTAGTCGGAGATTTCGGACAGGCGACCGGCGAGGCCATCGACTTGGAGCTGGAGTTGATGTGCCAGCCAGCCGCGGGCTTTGACGCTTCCGGGAGGGAGACGCAGGAACTTCGACGGCTGCAAGGGCGCGCGGTTTTGCGTGTAGAGTGGGAGTCGATTGGGCGTCGACGCGTCGGCGGGCGTCAGGAATTTTGAGGTTGCGGCCGCTGCCGCGGCACCAATGCCTAGCATAAGAAAGTCTCGTCTGTTCATGTTCATGGCGTTGTCAAATCCACAGTTAGGGTATCACACCGGCCGTAGTCTGACAATGGTTGTAACGCAACATGGGCTTTGTGAAATGCACATGGAGGAGAATGAGGAATTCGGAGGAGAGGTTTAACCGCAGATGAACGCAGATGGGCGCAGATATTCGGAAAGAGACAAGGAATCGTTGACGCCTAAAGCCTAGCCGTGTTTGATATCCCATTCGCGAACCGCGCGAATGAAGGCGCGTAGTTTGGCGTGGTCTTTGATGCCGGGGCTGGATTCGACGCCGGAGCTGAGGTCGACGGCGTAGGGACGGACGGCGTCGAGGGCGTCGGCGATGTTGTCGAGAGTCAGTCCCCCCGCCAGGATGATGGGTTTGTCGACCTCGTTTCGGAGCTTGGCTGCGAGGTCCCAGTTGAAGGTTTCGCCTGATCCGCCGAGTTTTTCCTTGTGGTAAGTGTCGAGGTGGTAGGCGGCGGCCTGGCCTTCGTAGGCGAGGATCTCGTCGACGGTTCCGGCGTCCTTCATGCGGAAACTGCGGATGCGTCGGCTGGCGTGGAAGCGGCATTTGCTGTCGTCGTCGCTGTCAGTATAGAACTGGACGAAGGCGGCCGGGTAGTCTTCGGCATCGGCGAGCTTGTTGACCACGGCGACGGTGGGTGTCGAGAGGAAGATGGGGCAGGCGTCGGCGATGTCGCCCTGGGTTTCGTCAGAGACGTAGCGCGGGCTTTCGCGGACGCCGATGAATCCGAGAAGGTCGGCGCCGTACTTGATGGCCGCGAGGGCGTCGCCGGCGTTGGTGATGCCGCAGATCTTGACACGTGTCATGGGGTGATTATACCGCACGGGTGGGGAGCAGGGAGTGGGGAGTAGGGGCGCGGTCCACGGAATGAATTCCGTGGCTAGGATGGAGGACTGTCCCTCCGGGACAAAGAGGCCTTGGCAGGGGCGCTCAGTTGTTTGGTATATGCGTGGCTGTGATCTGTGGGCCAGTGTCGGTCCAGCGTATGTCGACTTTGAGCGTTCCGGTGGGAGTTGGGTAGACGCCCGAGATTGTGTCCCAATCGTCGACTTTGTGAGGCGTGACTTCATAGTTTCCGAAGCCGGGTTTGGTTGGTTTTATCCCGAGTACGTGGGTGAGGAACGCGTATGTCGGCCAGGCGCTCCAGGCGTGGCAGTCCGACCGCGTCGGTTCGGGGGATTCGGGCCAGGTGGTGAGGCCGAGTTCCAGCGCTTTGCGCCAGGGGGCGAGCCATTTGACCCACAGGTTTTCCAATCGTCCCACCTTCGCGAGCGCTTCGACGATGTAAAAGATGTGGTAGTAGGTCGCGGCGGACAGTTCTGAGTTCGAATTCAGGCTGTGGACGACGTCTTCGATCGCATCGGCCGGGACGGTGTCGGTGAGTATCGCCCAAGCCTGTGCGTGTTGGGTCGATCCCCACTGGTCGCCCGGTTTTGCCCCCTGCCCCCAATAATGGGGAACCGGTCCCTCTCGCATCAATCGAGTCGCGGGATCCCAGAATTCGGTGACAATGGCGTCCTTCAGGGCGAGGCCTTTCTCCTGCCAGAAATCTGACTCCCGCCCATTGCCAAGGGCTGATTGGATACGGACGTAGGATTGAATTGCCGCCAGATACTGCAGATTGATGGTCGCCGAAGGCATCTCGGCGGACTGTGGCGGCGGGACGCCCCATTCCCAGGCCCAGTCGACGAAGTTCCAGTGCGGCAGCGGCCCGACTACGCCGCTGTCCGTGGTATGCCGGTCGAACCATTCGAGAACGCCCCGGCATCCGGGGAGGCATTCGGCGATGGTGCGTTCCACGCCGGGTGCGTAGCGGTGCAGGTCTTCGACCATCAGTATCCAGATCAGCGAAAAGGGCGGGATGACCTGCTCGAAGTTGCTCGGGTAGCGGCTCTGCGTGAGGCCGCTCGGGAGGCGGGATGCGTCGAAGAGCCGGACGGCGCGTTCGCCGAGGCGCGAGTCGCCGGTGGTGACGTAGGAGAGCAGGGCTTGCAGGCGGGTGTCGCCGACGTACTGCAACTGCTCCCAATAGGGGCAGTCCATGAAGGTTTCCCACGTGCAGCATTGCAGCGTTCGAAAGTCTACTTCCTGGACCAACGCCACTTCCGGAGAGCGGCCGTGCACGTTGAACCGCGATTGTCGACGCCATGGGTACCCGGTTCGTCGATACCTGAAATCGGTGACGGTCAGCGGTGAGGCGGCTGTCTCGACGGTGAGTTTGATGTATCGAAATGCTCGCCAATGAAGGGGGGCGTAGTGTTCGGCTTGTCCTCCGGGACGCGCGGTATCGGAGATGCCCGGGATGTCGATGTCGCGGTCGCTTACGTCGAATTCGCGCACTTTTTGGCCATTGCGAAGTCCGGCTTCCGTGTAGGTGATTGTGATGGTGCTGCCGGCGCCGCCGTCGATGTCGAGAGAGGGATAGCCGATCGCGTAGACGCCGGCGTCGAAGATGATCTCTCGCCGGTCGTGACCTGGAATGACGATGGGGAATTGGATGTCGCCGGCGAACTGCACAGGTTCGTCGAGCATCATCGGAATATCGCGCGGAACGAGATGCCGGCGAACGTCGCCGGGGTCATACCATTGACCGCGGAAGACGGGGCGGTTCATGGTGGTGGGGGTAGCCCAAGAACTTGCGTCGAACGTGGGCTTCTCCCAGCCATGCGGATAGAGCGAGCCATCGACATCTTCCATGGAGCCGTAGGCAAAGTAGCAGCCGTCGTGGAAGCGGAGACGCTTGGGGCGATAGGCGGTGTCGACCAGAACCTTCCAGTCGGAGTCCTCGGGTATGAAACCCGAGGCTAAATGGCCTGCGGCCGTTGAGGAGTTGTCTCCTGTGGCGCTCAGGGAGTCCTCTGGTATGAAACCCGAGGCTAAATGGCCTGCGGCCGTTGAGGAGTTGTCT
>Ga0070658_10001361_pt1 | contig 20902 bp, 21 predicted proteins | sample KBSC13metaG_FD_64664 | JGI IMG/M metagenome (GOLD analysis project Ga0070658, IMG submission 64664) | Corn rhizosphere microbial communities from Kellogg Biological Station, Michigan, USA - KBS C1-3 metaG | ecosystem: Host-associated > Plants > Roots > Rhizosphere > Soil ...
GTGACCCGAAACCCGGCCGGCAGCGCGACGTCCTCACTCATAGCGCCAGTCCCCCGTCGGTCGGCACCACCGCGCCGGTGATGGAGCTGCTGCCCGGTCCGGCCAGGAAGGCCAGCACCGCGGCGATCTCGCCCGCAGCGAGCAGTCGCCGCATCGGCTGCTGCGCGGCGAACGAGCTCACGGCGGGCAGGTCGTACAGGCGCGCGCTCTCGGCCAGCATGGCGGTGTCGGTCGAGCCGGGGCTGACCGCGTTGGCGGTGACGCCGGTGCCGCCCAGTTCCGCGCCGAGCGCGCGGATCAGACCGGTCACCCCGGCCTTGGCGGCGCAGTAGGCGGCGAGCATGGGAAGCCCGCGGGTGGCGGCGGCCGACGCGACGGCGAGGAAGCGGCCGGACCGCGGCTTCGGTCGGCGCAGCAACGCGGGGATCGCGGCGTGGGCCAGGTTGACGACACCACCGAGGTCGACCTCGAGCACGGCCCGCTCCTGCTCGGGCGGTACCTCCCACAGCGGCCGGCCGCCGGCCACCACACCGGCGGCGGCGATGGCGGCGTCGAGGCCGCCCCACCGGCGCTCCGCGTCGCTCACGGCCGCCCGTAGGGCGTCCCGGTCGCGTACGTCCGCGACGCAGGCGTGTACCCGGTCGCATCCGGCCAGCCGGTTGGCCTCACTGACCACAGTGGACAGTTCGGTCTCGTTGCCCATCGGGTACGGCAGTGCGGGATCGTCGGCAGCCACGTCGCTGGCGAGCACCGCCCAGCCCTGCTCGGCCAGCGCCAGTACCGTGGCCGCCCCGATCCCCCGGGCCGCCCCGGTCACCAGCGCGACGCGTACCACCGGGCCGGTCATCGGACGCCGCCGTCCGACTCAGCACGCCACGTTGTCACTTGCTGGATGAGGTCCGCGGCGAGATTGTCGAGCAACGCGTCGCCATAGGCCACCGTCGCGGCGGTCGGATCGCCGAGGACTCCCGAGGGGCTGACCGTGCGCACGCCGTTCGCGCGCAGTTGGGGCATGAGCGTGGCCAACGGCTGGGTGTTGCCGACCACGGCCCGGTCCATCCGCACCCGTCCCGGGTCGACCGCGAGCTGGAAGGCGGTCTCGTGCCGGCCGGCGTGCGCCTCGCCCTCCCAGCGGGGTTGGTAGACCGTCACGTCGCGGGAACTCGACCGCAGTTGTTCGACCGCGCGGCGCACCGGCTCCGCGTTGCCGCCGTGCGCGGACACGAAGAGCACGTGCCGGAACGTCTTCGTCGCCGACCGGCCGAGCCTCAGCACGAGCCGCTCGACGTCGGCCTGTCCGAGCGACAGCGTTCCCGGGAAGCCGTCGTGCTCGTCGCTTGAGCCGTACGCCATCGCGGGCGCGATCAGCACGTCCCCCCGCGCCGAGGCCAGCCGCCGGCACAGGGTGACCGCGATGTCGGTGTCCGTGGACAGCGGCAGGTGCGGGCCGTGCTGCTCGGTCGAGCCCAGCGGTACCGCCAGCAACGCGCCCGCCGCGGCCCGCTCCGCGACATCCGGCCAGGCGAGGTCGGCGAGCCACATCTCAATGACCGCGCGCTCGGCCGCCGATAAGGGCGGGCTCCACCAGTGGGCTCTCGTCGCACGCCCGGGGAAGCACAGGCGGAGCCGGGTTTTGGCGGAGCCGAGCACCCCCGACGCTTCCCCGTGCGGGGCGCCGGCCGATCGACACGGGTACCGGACCGGTGCGGTGCGAGTGATCCTGCGACGGCCTCGGCGCGCTCCCGGCCGTCACCGTCGCGAGCGAGGCCTGACCGTGGCCGCGCACGCACTCCGGATCGGGGCCGTCCAGCGGCAGGCCGGTGAAGAACTTCGCCGCCATGCACCCGCCGCGGCAGGCGTCGTACGCCGAGCACGCCGAGCATGCCCCGCCGGAGGATGGGCGGCGCAGCTCGGCGAAGAGTTCCGAGCAGCGCCACACCGTCGCGAATCCGCCGACGTCGCGGACGTTGCCGGCCAGGAACGAGTCGTGGATGGCGAACGGGCAGGCGTACACGTCGCCGACCGGATCGATCAGGCAGACCACCCGGCCGGCCCCGCAGAGGTTCAACCCGGGCAGGGACTCCCCGTAACCCGCGAGGTGGAAGAACGAGTCGCCGGTGAGTACCCGCTCCCCGTGCTCCAGCAGCCAGCCGTACAGGACGCGCTGCTGCTCGGCCGTGGGATGCAACTCGTCCCACACCTCGGCACCGCGCCCGGCCGGCCGCAGCCGGGTCAGTCGCAGTTGGGCGCCGTACCGGTCGGCGATCGCCTGGAAGTCGTCGAGCTGACCCGCGTTGTCCCGGGTCACCACGACCGAGAGCTTGAATCCGCTGAAGCCGGCGGTGGCCAGCCGCCGCATCGCCCGTAGCGCCGTGCGGTACGAGCCCTGCCCGCGCACGTGGTCGTTGACGTCCTCGGTCGCGCCGTCGAGCGAGATCTGTACGTCGACGTAGTCGCTCGCGGCCAGGCGCCGCGCCGCTTCGTCGGTGATGTTGATGCCGTTGGTGGAGAACTTCACGCCGACGTGATGGCCGGTCGCGTAGTCCACGAGATCCCAGAAGTCCGGCCGCACGGTGGGTTCGCCACCGCCGATGTTGACGTAGAAGACCTGCATCCTTTCGAACTCGTCGATCAGCGCCCGGCACTCCCGCGTGCTCAGCTCGCCCGGATCGCGCCGGCCCGAGGAGGACAGGCAGTGTACGCACGACAGGTTGCACGCGTACGTCAGCTCCCAGGTCAGGCAGATCGGCGCGTCCAGCCCGTACTGGAACTCGTCCACGAGCGAGCTCATGTGCTCCTCCGGCAGATCGTCCGCGATGCGGCGAGCGCGGCCAGCGCGGCGCGGTAGCGGGGCAGCTCGTCGCTCGACACTCCGGCCCGTGCGCAGGCCGCCCGCGCGCTGGGTTCCTCGGCCAGGCCTCGCACCACGTCCAGCAGGATCTGGTTCTTCAGGAAGGACAACCGGCGCGTGCCGAAGTGGTAGAGGAGCGCGCCGAACCGCTCGGGTCGAATCGACACCCGCTCGTCCAGCTGCCAGGCGCCGTCCAGATCGAACGATCCGGCACCGCCGGCGGTGCCGGCTCCAGCCAGCGCCCGACTGTCCTCAGTAGACACCACACATGCCGTCGATCGAGACCTCCTCCACGAGGAGGTCTTCGAGCAGTGCGTCGGCCGCCGCGTCGTTGACGGGCTCGGCGGGCTGGGCCTCGACCACGGTCTCTTCGTTCATGGTGATTCTCCAGACGCTATTTCGACACACAGTGCCGAATATCGATAGGCTACCGTTCCGGCATGACCCAATCAAGCGAGGTGCGCCGTCGCGGTCGGCCTCGCGGCACCAGCGAGCGCGCTCTGGAACTGATCGCGCTGCGGCTGTTCACCGATCAGGGCTTCGAGGAGACCACGGTCGACCAGATCGCGAGCGCCGCCGGGGTCAGCCGGCGCACCTTTTTCCGGTACTTCGACAGCAAGGCGGCTGTGCTCTGGAGCGAGTTCGACGCCGAGGTCCGCACCATCCGCGGGCTGCTGGCCCGCACGCCCGACGATCTGCCCGTCATGGAAGGTGTCCGCCGCGCCGTCCTCGCGGCCAACCACTACCAGGCGCAGGACGTCCCGGAACTGCGCCTGCGGATGACTCTGCTCAGTTCGGTACCCGAACTCGCCGCGAGCGCGGCCATCCACTACGACGCCTGGGAACGCGCGGTCGTCGACTTCGTCGCCCGAAGGTCCGGGCAGCCGGCCGACTCGCTCTATCCGCTCGCGGTGGGCCGTGCCGTCCTCGCGGCGTGCCGTGCGGGCTACGACCGGTGGGCCGCGCGTGCCGACGCCGATCTCACCGTGTACCTCGACGCCGCGTTGCGAGCGCTCGCCGCCGGCTTCCGCGACGACTGCCTCACCGCCGAACCCGCGCCGCCGTTCAAGCAGACGCGGCATCGCGATCCAGCTCACCGGTGACATCCAGCGGTACGAGCGCCACCGGGCCGGCGAGCTCCGTGGGCGACGCGGGGAGGTAGGCGAAGTTCCGGGCCCGGGCCCCGCCGTCCACGACGAAGTCGCAGCCGGTGATCAGCCGGGCATAGTCGGAGCACATCCACGCCACGCAGTGCCCGATGTCGGTCGGCGTACCGGTGCTGCCCATCGGCACCATCGGAGCCCGGGGTCCCGTCCAGCGCGCCGGTCGCCGCCACGACTCGGTGCCGCCCTCCGAACCCAGGCCGCCGACGGGCGGCCGATCCAACACTCCGCCCGGTCCACGCTCGGCGATCAGCTCGGGATTGTCCGGCGTGGGCGCGGTCGGCGTGAAGCTGTTGACCCGGATCCCGTACGGCGCGAGGTCCATCGCCGCGGCGCGGACGAAGTTGTTCACCCCGCCCTTGTGGAAGGCGTACGCGATGACGCCGGCCGAGCCGGACCAGCCGTTGGACGACGACACCGCCACGATCGAGCCGCGAATGCCGTGTTCGGCCATGTACCGTCCGGCGTGCTTGGTGTTGAGGAAGTTCCCGAGGGCGGCGACCCGCACCGCGCGCTCGAAGAACTCCGTGCTCTCGTCCAGCACGCCGCGACCGCCGAGGATCGCCGCGTTGTTCACGACGATGTCCAGCCGCCCCCACGTGTCCGTGACGGTGCGCAGGTACGCCAGCACCTGCTCCTCGTCGGTCACGTCACCGGGTACGGCGATCGCGGTGCCGCCGTTGCGCTCGATCCGCTTGACCGAGGCCGCCGCCGCCTGCGGGTCGAGGTCGTTGCAGGCGACCTTCGCGCCGTAGCGGGCCAGCGCCAGGGCGATGCCGCTGCCGATGTTGGGGCCGGCGCCCGTCACGAGGGCGACCTTGCCCGCCAGGGAAATCTCCATGCCTCAGGCCCCTTTCCCGTCAAGGTCTTTCGATCGCGACCGCGCTGCGCGACCAACCCGCGAACCCGAACGGTCGCATCACCATCGACATCGCGGCGTTGCGCGCGCCGGCAACGACAATCATCAGTTGTTCCGGAGAGGACAGCATGTGCAGGCCGTACCCGTCGATGCCCGGCCCGGTCCGCCCGTCCAGGCTCTTGCCCACCCGCGCCAGATCCTCGTGGCTGCGCACGCACCGCTCGTACAGCCACTGCTGCACATCGCGCTTGCCGAATCCGCCCGCGGCCAACGTCTGCGCGTGCTCGACACCGAGGATCAGCCCGGCCGAGGAGAACGGCACGATCGCCGCTCCGGTACGGGAGATGGTGTCCGCGAAGTCGGCGAGCAGCTCCTCCGGATCCTGGGTGTTGCGGTTGTCGACGAACTCGCAGGTGCGCAACAGGGTGGCGGCGACCGCGTCGGTACCGGCCGGCAGGCCGACCTCGGTGGCGAGCGGCTCCCAGGGACTGTCCTCCTCGTTCTCCCCGATGCACAGCGTCCAGCGGCCCGGAATGCCCTGGGTCGCCTGCTCCAGTTCCTGCGGCCGGATGCCGAAGACGTTGCGTACCACCAGTCCGATGGCCCTGGCGATCGTCGCGTTCGCGCGGAAGCCGGGACCCAGCACCCCGCCCGCGCTGTTGATACCGAGCCGCTTGCGGATCGGGCCGTTGACGACGATCAGCGGGGCGGGGCCACTGGTCGACTGCCAGCCGCCGCCCGTCACCGCCCGGTCGCGGCCGAGAGCCTCCCACGCCGCCAGCACAACCGGGAAGTACTCGGCGCGGCAGCCGGCGAGCGCGGCGTTCACCGCCGCCTGCTCGACCGTGCAGTCGCGGTTCAGGTGCGGTACGGCGGCGATCACCTCGTCGGCCGGGCGCGTGGTGTGCGCGAGGAACTCCTCGACCATCGGGCGGGTCACCGGAACCACCGGCAGGCCGTCGGTCCAGCCCTGCTCGTAGGCGTGCTCGATGGCGGTCCGCGCGTACTCCAGTCGCTCCTGGTCCGCCGCGACGTCCTCGTCCGGCGCGGCCCTCACGCGGCGGCCCTCACGCGGCTGCCCTGGCGTGGCCGCTGGTCAGCGTCGCGACGATCTCGGGCAGCGCGGTGACCGCGCGCTGGCGCAGCTCCTGCGGACCGAGCGGCGCCACGGGGTGTTGGATCTGCACGTAGTGGTAGCCGGGGCTGCCCTGCAGCGCGGCCATCGCATCGGCGGTGACGCGGAACGCGTCGCTGCACACGACGACGGCGGGGATGCCGGCGGCCTCCAGCGCGAGCCCGTCGGCCACCGCCGACGCGCTGCACGAACCGCAGTCACCGACGCCGACCACGACAACGTCGCACGAGGCCACCAGGTCCGCGAGGATGTCCGGCGGTACCACCTCGGTGATGGACAGCTTCTTGCGCCGCACGACTTCCGCGGCGCCATGCTCGCTGCGCAGCAGGGCACCGACCTCGTCGAGGAACCGCTCGGCGTTGCGCTTGACGTTGGCCAGCAGGCCCACCCGGCTGCCGTGCAGCTCGGGCCGGCGGGCGGCGAGAACCGTTGGGCCGGAACGCTTCGCCGGGCCCGCGGTCGGGTCGATCATCGCACTGAACATCGTCGGCTCCCCCAGCTAGTGCCGCGCGAACTGCGACACGTCCGAGGACGGCGTCGACGTGGCGCCGTCGTCTCCGTCCACCGGCTCCGGAAAGTGGCACGCCACCTGGTGACCGGGTCCGATGTCGCGCAGCAGCGGGCGCTCCGCCGCGCACAGGTCCTGCGCCCTGGGGCACCGGGTACGGAACCGGCACCCGCTCGGCGGCGCCAGGGGCGAGGGCGGTTCTCCGGCCGCCACCGCACGGCGGAACGCCTTCGGTTTCGTCGGGTCGAGGCTCGGGATGGAGGCGAGCAGGTCGACCGTGTACGGGTGCCGCGGCGAGCGGTACAGCGTCTCGGCCGGGGCGACCTCGCACAGCTGGCCCAGATGCATCACCGCGACCCGGTCACTGACCTGCTTGACCAAGGCGAGGTCGTGCGAGATGAACAGGTAGCTCAACCCGAGTTCGGTGCGCAGCTGCTCCAACAGGTTGAGCACCTGGGCCTGGATCAGCACGTCGAGCGAGGACACCGGCTCGTCACACACGACCAGCGCCGGTTGCAGCGCGATCGCGCGGGCGATCGCCACCCGCTGGCACTGGCCTCCGGACAGCTCGCGCGGGCGCCGCCGGCCGTAGACGTCCGGCTTCAGGCCCACCATGTCGAGCAGGTCGCGCACCCGCTTGCGCCGGCTGCTCGAGTCTCCGGCGCCGTACCCGATCAGCGGCTCCTCGACGATGTCCTCGACCCGCCAGCGTGGGTTGAGCGATCCGTACGGGTCCTGGAAGACCATCTGCATCTCCTGCCGGGCCCGTTCGAGCCGGCCACCCCGCAGGCCGACGAGCTCGGTACCCTGGAACCGCACCGAACCGGCCTTGGGCCGCGGGGCCTGCACCACGCAGCGCGCCAACGTCGACTTCCCCGAACCCGTCTCCCCTACGAGGCCGAGGGTCTCGCCGGTATCGAGGTCGAACGACACGTCCGAGACGGCATGGACGATCCCGCCCTTGACTCCGCCCGCGCCGCGCACGGCGAACTCGTGAACGACGTTGCGCACCTCCAGCAGCCGGGTCATAGCGGCTCTCCGTCCTTGCAGGGGTTCCAGCACGCCCACCAGTGGCCGACCTCGTGTTCGACGAAGGGCGGGCGGCTCTCGCCGCACTCCACCTTCGCGCGCGCGCACCGGGGCTGGAACGGGCAGCCCGGCGGCAGGTCCATGAGGTCCGGCGGCTGTCCGGGCGCGACCGGCAGCAGCGCGTGCGACGGCCGGTCCAGCCGGGGAATGGCCTCCAGCAGCGCGCGCGTGTACGGCATGCGCATCTGTGCGAACAGGATCCGTGCCGGCGCGTACTCCACCGCGCGCCCGGCGTACATGACGATCACGTCGTCGGCGTAGCTGGCGGCGAGCCCGAGGTCGTGGCTGATGAGGATGATCGCGGTACGCAGGCGCGAGCGCAGTTCGGCGAGCAGGTCCATGATCTGGGCCTGGGTCGTCACGTCCAGCGCGGTCGTTGCCTCGTCGGCGATCAGTACCTTCGGGTCGGAGGCGAGCGCGATAGCGATCATGACGCGCTGGCGCATTCCGCCGGAGAGCTGGTGCGGGTACTCGTGGTAGCGCCGCTGCGGGTCCGGTATCCGTACCATCGACAGCAATTCGATCGAGCGCTCCATGGCCGCCGCGGCGTCGACCCGCCGGTGCGCGCGCAGCGCCTCCTTGATCTGGGCACCGACCCGCATCGTGGGGTTCAGGGAACGGGTCGGGTCCTGGAAGACCATCGCGATGTCGGTGCCCCGGTGCGCGCGCATGTCCTCTTCGGACAGTCCGAGCAGTTCGACATCGTCGAGGCGGGCCGACCCGGTCACCGTCGCCGTCGGGGGAAGCAGGCCCATCAGCGCCCGCGAGCTGACCGTCTTGCCCGAGCCGGACTCACCGATGATGGCCAGCGTACGACCGGCCCGAAGCTGGTAGCTCAGCCCGTTGACGGCGTGCACCCGCTGGCCGCCACGGTCGAACCGGACGTGCAGGTCCTCGACGCGCAGCAGCGTGTCGTTCATCGGCCACTCCACTGCGCGCGCAGGGCCTCGCTGAGTTGGTTGAAGCCGACGACAACCAGGAACAGCGCGATCGACGGCCAGACCACGAGCATGGGGGTACCGGACAGGCTGAGCTGGCCCTCGAAGATCATGTTGCCCCAGGTCGGTGCGGGCGGCCGGATGCCCAGGCCGAGGAAGCTCAACGCGCCCTCGATCACCATGATGATGCCCATGCCGAGCATCGCGAAGGTCACCAACTGGGGCCCGATGTTGGGTGCGAGATGACGCGTCACGATGCGCCACGTCGAGGTACCCGACAGCTTCGCCGCGACCATGAACGGCTGCTCCCGCAACCGGAGCGTCTCCGCCCGGGAGATGCGGGCGAACGCCGGTACCGAGAAGAACGCCAGCGTGAGAATCGTGTTCCACAGCCCCGGCCCGAGGCTCAGCGAGACGGCCACGATGAGCGCCAGCGACGGGATCGCGATGAGCACGTCGAACAGCCGCATGATGACGTTGTCGATGAGGCCACCGGCCTGGGCTGCCAGGGAGCCCAGGCCGGCGCCGACTACCACTCCGAGCAGGTTCACGGTCAGCGCGATGATGAGCGAGGTGCGCCCGCCGTAGAGGATCCGCGACAGGATGTCGTTGCCGTTGTCGTCGGTACCCAGGAAGTGCCCGGGCGAGAAGGCCGGCTTGAGGGAGTCCAGGATGTCCCCGCCGGTCGGCTTGGGGATCGGAGCGATCAGCGGCAGGACGAAGCAGGCGAAGAAGATCAGCGCGATCAGGGTGAGCGGCGCACCGATCTGAAGCCTTCGCAGCCAGGCCCGGTGGCGAGCGGGGGCGTCCTCGTCGGGGATGGCCACCGCCACCGCCCGGACATCAGTTACTGCCATAGCGGATCCTCGGGTCGAGGACGGCATAGAGCACGTCGGCCGCCAGGTTGGCGAGCACCGTGATGACGGCGAATATGATCACGATCGCCTGTACCACGACGTAGTCGCGGGTGAGGATCCCCTGCAGCAGGTACTGGCCGATGCCGGGGAGCGAGAAGATCGATTCGATGATCACGGTCGCGCCGATCAGCCCGCTGATGTTCAGCCCGACGATGGTGATCAGACCGAACGAGGAGTTGCGGAAGGCGTGGCGCAGCAGCACCTGCCACAGCCCGAGCCCCTTGGCCCGCGCCGCCATCACGTAGTCCTCGCCCTGCATCTGGTCGACCAGGTCGCTGCGGAGGAACCGGGCGTAGAAGCAGAGCAACGGAATGGCCATCGCGAAGGCCGGCAGGGCCAGTGAACGCAGGTTGGCGCCCAGGCCCGCGCTCGGCGACGTGTAGCCGATCGCGGGGAACCAACCGAGCTTCACCGCGAACAGCAGCACCAGCAACAGCGCCAGGACGTAGTTGGCCGCGGACAGCCCGGCGGTGGACACCACCATGCTGACCCGGTCGAAGATCCCGTTCGGCCGGCGCGCGGCCATCAGCGCCAGCGGGATGGCGACGCCCAAGGAGATGACGAAGGCCAGCCCGACGAGCTCGCCGGTGACCGCGAGCCGGGAGGGCAGCACGTCGACGATCGGTTGGTGGCTCACCAGCGACTTGCCCAGATCACCGCGCAGCACGTGCGACAACCAGCTGAGGTACCGCTCGACCGGGGGCCGGTCGAGCCCCATCTCGTGGGTCAGTTGCGCGATCTGTTCCGGCGTCGCCTGAGGCCCGAGCTGTTGCAGCGCCGCACTGCCCGGAATGAGGTTCAGCAGGGCGAACATCAGGATGCTGACGCCGAACAGGATCGGCACGGCGGTCAGCAGGCGCTTCCCGATCAGCCGTAGGGCCGGTGAGCCCAGCACCGCGGACAGCATCCGCGGTGCCGGGCCCGGTCGTGCGACATCGCTCACGACTTGCTCATCCAGACTTCGTCCCAGATGATCCCGGTGTTCACCACCACCGGTGGGATGAGGGTGGTCACGCCTGGGCCGTGCACGTTCTTCGTCGCGACACTGGCCGGCGCGAACGCCAGGATGTACGGGGCGTACGCCTGGTCGCTGATCCGCTGCCCCACCTGGAGGTAGAGGGCGTCGCGCTGCGCCGGGTCGGTGATCTGCCCGGCCTGCTGCAACAGGTTGTCGATGGTCGGGTCGTTGACGCCGCTGAACGGCGACGTCGAGTTGAACCGGAATCCGACGCCGACACCGATGGCCGGGTCCCACGCGCCCGCGGTCTGCAGCATCGCCTGCCACTTGCCGCTGAAGTTCTGGACCAGGCCGTTGAGTTGGTCGGAGTGGATGGTGGTCTTGATGCCGGCCGCCTCCCACTGCGTCTGCAGCGCCGTGTTGACCTGGTCGGCCACGTACGCCTTCAGGGTGCCGAGGTCGACCGTGAGCCCGCCGAGTTGCTGCACCAGGTCCTTGGCCTTCTGGAGGTCAAAGGTGCGGTAGCCCGGGATGGTGGCGTGGTTGAACAGGCCGCCGTCGGCGGTGAACGTCTGGCTGGCCGGGTAGTTGCCCTTGAACAGGCCCTGCCGGATCGCATCGACGTTCGTCGCGTAGTAGATCGCCTCCCGCGCCCGGATGTCGTTGAACGGCGGGATCTTCGTGTTCAACTGGATCACGTACGGCGAGGTGGCCGGCTGTTGGGTCACCACGAGAGCCGAGTTCTTCTTCGCCTGCTCGAGGAGCGGGATCGTCGTCATGCCCTCGTAGACGTTGCCCTGGCCGGCGAGCAGCGCCTGGTACCCGGGCTGGTCGCCACCGATACTCTTGACGGTCAGCTTGTCGAGGTACGGCCGGTCCTTGACGAAGTAGTCGGGGTTGCGTTCGAGCACCAGTTGGGAGCTGAGCTCATCGCTGACCACCTTGAAGGGGCCGGCGCCGACCGGCGTGATGCGGAACGCGTCCGCGCCCATCTTCTGCAGGGCGGTCGGCGAGGCGATCCAGTTCACGTTGGCGACGACGAACGAGCTGATCACCACGGCGCTGGGGTTCTTGAACTTCAGCACCACGGTGTCGCTGCCCTCGGCGGTGATGGGATCGGTGTCCGCGAGCACCCACGTCGGCTTGCAGGTACACGTCGATGCCATGTCCCGCTTGATGTTGTACACCACCGCGTCGGCGTCGAACGGGGTCCCATCGGTGAACTTGATGCCCGGCTTGAGCTTGATGCGGACGGTCTTGCCGCCGTCGGAATACTCGAAGCTCTGCGCCTGGAACGGCTCCACCCTGGCGTTCTTGCCGTTGTCGTCCGCGACGAGCCGGAACAGGCCGCCGTAGATCGCCAACATCTGGGTGAGGTTCCCGCCGCCGGTCGTGTTGGTAGCCGGATCGAGACCGCTCGGCCACGATCCGGAGAATCCACTATCCAGCAGTACGGTGAGTTCGCCGCCACGCTGTGGCGAGCCGGTCGGAGTTGTGGATCCCGTCGTGCCGGAGCTTCCACACCCGGCGACGAGTAGTGCCCCGGCCAGCAAGAGACATGCTTTCGCCCTAGTTCTCACTGCGCTCTTCTCGCTTCTTGAGGGTTATGTGGGGCTCACAAGGGGGTTAAGCCAACCTCACGTGGTCTAGGTTCGCGACCCGCGCCGACGTCGAGACAGACACCTTCCGCCGGGCGAAAGAGAAGTTCGACAGCCGCACGGCGGCGACGACGGCGGCGACGACCGCGGCGAGCCGACCCGCCCGGCGTCACGGTCGCCGGGATCGGCGGGAAGTCGCCGCGCAGAGCCCGAATCCGCGGCTCGGCACTGTCCACAGTGGAACTCCGTGCGGGCCGTACCCGCCGGGACCGATCTCGCCGGGCAACAGCCCGGCGGCGGATCGATCAAGTGTTCGCAACACTGTAGACAATGCGCCTGAACATGTTTAGTGTGACCTAACACGTCCGTAACACATCGGGAGGTCCGGCAACGCCCCTTCACGGGGGTGGTGTGGGACGGCGAGCATGCTCCTCCGACCCGTCCGGTGCTTCGCCACCGCCTGGTTCCCCAATCCGCTGCCGTCGCGCCAGCCCTGGGTTGAGCCCGCGGAGGTGGGAGATGACGATGATTGGGCACACCGCCAACGACGGCGAACTGATCCGGCGCACCGCGCTCGGCAGAGCACTCGCGGTGCTCGGTGCGTTCGGGCCCCAGCACCGCCTGCTGTCACTCAGCGAGATCGCACGTCGGGCGGACCTGACCCTACCGACCACCCACCGCCTCGTCAGCGAGCTGGTCACCTGGGGCGCCCTGGAACGCCACCCGTCGGGTCACTACTTCCTCGGGCTGCGGCTGCTCGAACTCGCCGCGCTCGCGCCCCGCGGCCTCCAGTTGCGCGAGGCCGCCTTCCCCTACCTCGACGACCTGCACCAGGCCACGCACTCCAACGTCCACCTCGGGGTACGGGACGGGCGCGAGGTCGTGTACGTCGAGACCATGCGCTCGCGGGTCAGCGCCCAGATCTCCAGCCGCGTCGGCGACCGCTGGCCCCTGCACGTGAGCGGGACCGGACTGGTGCTGCTCGCGTACGCCGATCCCGGCTTCCAGGACGAGGTCCTCAAGGCCCCGCTCGCCCGCTACACGCCGAAGACCGTCGTCGACCCGCTCGAGCTGCGCCGGACCCTGGCGGAGATCCGCCGTACCGGCGTCGTCATCGCCCACGACCAGATCAGCATGCACGCGGTCGCGGTCGCGGCACCGGTGCGCGGTCCCCGCAACGACGTCATCGCCGCGATCAGCGCGGTCGTCGCCACGAACGAGACGCCGCTGAACCCTCTCGCCGCGAGGCTCACCGACACCGCGAACGCCATCTCGCACGCGCTGGGCGCGCCCAGCCCCGGCAGGGGGAACCAGCGGGCCGCGTCAGACGGTGCGAGCCAGCGCCGCGGCCGCCTCAGCGTGGTGGCGTGACGTTGGGGGCGGGACCATGGGCGGGGGCAACACCGAGGAACCGGAACGCGTTGTGCCACGTGATGTCGTCCAGCACGGCCGGATCGAGCTCCATGGACCGCAGCGTCGCGCCGGCCTTGTCCTCGCGCGGAATGGCCGGGAAGTCCGAGCCGACCAGCAGCCGGTCGTGCCCGAGCAGGTCGATGAGGTAGCGCAGCGCCCGGCGGTCGAACACCAGGGAGTCGTAGTAGAAGCGGCGCGCGTACTCCAACGGGGACGGTCCGTCGTCGGGCATCACCGCGCGCTCCGGTACCTTGGGCTCCTCGTTCCAGGTACCGCCCCAGAAGTACTGGGCCCGGGGCAGCATCAGCGGGAACCCGCCGGCCGCGTGGCTGAACGAGACCCGCAGCTCGGGACAGGCGGCCGCGGTGCCGCCGGCCACCATGGACGCGGCGGCCAGCGCGCCCTCGATGCCCACGACGTAAGTTCCCATCGTCGAGGGCGGCAGGCGGTCGGTGAGCGCGGGCATCGCGTGCACGAAGACCGGGAGGTCCAGCCGCTGCGCCTCGGCGAAGAAGGGTTGGTACCGCTGGTCGCCGATTGACACGCCGAGCACGTTCGAGGCGATCTCCACGCCGTACAGCCCGAGTTCCCGCAGCGTCGCCAGTTCGGCGGCGGCTAGCTCGGGATCCCGCATCGGTACCATCCCGAACCCGAACATCCGACCGGGCGCGGCGGCGCACAGTGCCGCCGTCGACTCGTTGACGTACCGCGCGAGCGCCACCCCGTCGGCCACCGGAAGGTCGTACCGCAGCAGCGGCGGCATCGGGGTGACCACCTCGGCGTCCACGCCCGACTCGTCCATCGCCTGTACCCGACGCTCGGCCGCGAAGTAGACGTCGGCGGCCTTGTAGCGTACCTGGCCGAACAGCAGCAGTCGCGCCGTTTCGCCGTCGATCGGGTCCATCCTCGGGAAGCACTCCGGTGCGTCGGCCGGGTAGCCACCGGGGAGCACGTGCGCGTGCGCGTCGATCAGCATCAGTTCGCTCCAGAGTGGACAGACACGTGGACCGCGGCCTCCCCCGCCACCTCACCGGCGAGCGTCTCCATCGCCAGGGCGGTGTCGTCGAGGCCGAACGTGTGGGTGTGCAGCTTGTCCAGCGGGAACCGGCGCGACTCGATGATGCGGATCGCCTCCGCGTAGGCGCGGGCGTCGACCCCGAACGCGCCGACCACGGTGAGCGCCCGGTTGATTATCAGGTCGGTACGGACCGGCACCTCCTTGCCGCCCTTGAGCCCGGCCAACACCACGCGGCCGCCGTGCCGGGTCGCGAGCAGCGCGTCGGTCACCGGTCCCGCGGCCATGGGCGTGAGCTCCAGCGTGACGTCGGCGAGCCGCCCCTCGGTGAGGTCGGTGACCGCCTGCACGGTGTCGGTCTCCTCGACCACGATCGTGTGGTCGGCGCCGAACTCCTTGGCCAGCGCGAGCTTGTGGGCGTCGGAGGCGAGGCCCGTGACGATGATCGTCTCGGCCCCGGCCGCCCGGGCCGCGATCACCGCGGCCAACCCGCGCTGCCCCGCGCCGAGCACCAACACCGTATCGCCGAGCCCGACCCCGCCCAGATGGCAGGCCCAGCGGACACCGGCCCCGATCGGGTTGAACATCACCGCCAACTCGGCCGGCAGGGTCTTGTCCACCGGGTGCAGGATCGCGCCCGGCGACAGGAAGAGGTACTCCGCGAGCCCGCCCCACAGTCCCGGTTCGACGCGCACCGGCGTCACGCCGTGCCCGACCGTACGGTTGCGGCACGACTGGTACTGCCCGGTCAGGCACCGTTGGCAGGACCGGCACGGCACGATGACCTCCAGCGCGACCCGGTCGCCGGGCTTCACGCCCCAGCGCTGGGCGGCGCGCTCGCCCACCTCCTCGATGATCCCCAGCGGCTCGTGTCCGGGGATGAACGGATCGGTGGCGTTGCCGAGGTGGCCCTTGTACGTCTCCACGTCGCTGCCGCAGATGCCGTTGGCCTCCACCCGCAGCAGGCCGTTGTCCGGCCCGATCCGCGGTCGCGGGAATTCTCGGATCTCGATCTGCCGCGGGCCGAGCTGGACCGCCGCGCGCACCGTGTCAGCCATGTCGGGGCCGCGCCTTTCTCATGTCGCGTATCTCATGTCGCGTGCCGGGTGAGCCGGCTCTTCATCTCCGCGCGTTCGATCGAACCCGGCGGCACGAGGGTGACGCTGGCCGGAATCGACAGCCGGGACCGGATGATCGACTCGATCGAGCCGCGTAGCTCCTCGTGGTCGCCGGGGTGCTCGCCCCACTCGGCCTCCACCCGCAACGGTGGCTCCACCCGCGGGCCCTTGGCCGACAACAGGATCTGCACCACGCCGGAGGTACGCGGGTGCAGCGTCTGTACGACGTCGCGCACGGCGGACGGGAACACGTTGACCCCGAGCACGATGAGCATGTCGTCGGTACGGCCGACGCAGCGCAGCAACGGCGCACCGTCGCTCGCCCGGCCGGTGACCCGGATCAGGTCGCCGGTGCGGAACCGCACCAGCGGGCAGCATTCCCGGTCGACCGAGGTGTAGACCAGCTCCCCGGTGACCCCGGGTTCGGCCTCGATCGGCTCCGCCGAGTCCGGGTCGATCAGTTCGACCAGTACGTGCCGGCCGCCGGTGAACCGCATCCCGCCGGTGTCCGGCGCCTCGGCGAACAGCACCGGAGCCATGTCGGCGTTGCCCAGTCCCTCGGTGACCCGGGCGCCCCACTCGGACTCGAGGTGCGCGCGGAACGCCGGCTCGCCACCGCCGGGTTCACCGCCGACGAACACCTTGCGCAGCCCGAACTCGCGCGGGTCCCGGCCGGCCTTCTCCCGTACGTAGTCGGCGAGATAACGCGCGTACGACGGCGTCGAGTGCAGCGCCGTGACGCCGAGCGTGTCCATCGCCTGGACCGCCTTCTCCGACGCCCCGGTGCCGATCGGCACGACCGTGCTCCCGATGCGCTCCAACGCGTACAGGATCGGCAGCCCGCCGACGAACAGGGTCAGCCCGGAGCCGTGCACCACGACGTCCTCACGGGTGGCGCCCATGGTGGTGAACGCGCGTGACACCATCTCGGTCCACGACTCGACGTCCCGCCGGGTCACACCGACCCAACTCGGGGTACCGGTCGTGCCGGTCGACGCGTGCAGCCGCACCACCTCGGTCATGTCGACGCCGGCGTGCCGGCCCAGCGGAGGCGCCGCCGCCTGGCTGTCGCGCAGCATCTGCTTCTCGGTGAACGGGAAGCGGGCGAGGTCCGGCAGCGACGAGAAGTCCTCCGGGCGGATCCCGTGCCCGGCGAACAGTTCGGCGTAGAACGGCGAGCGGGCCGGCAGGCCGACGAGCTGGGCACGCAACGCCAACGTGACCGCGTCAGCGTCGGTGGGGGCGACGAAGGGCGGAGAGACAGCCATCGCGGAACGCCGCTCAGTGCTCGTGGACGATGACACCGCGGATGTTCTTGCCGTCCTCCAGATCCTGGTACGCCTCGTTGACCTCGTCCAGCCGGTACCGGCGGGTGATCAGCTCTTGCAGCTTGAGGTCGCCCGCCCGGTACAGGTCGAGCAGCCGCGGTATGTCGAACAGCGGGTTGCAGTCGCCGAACAGCGCACCCCGAAGCTGGCGCTGGTAGCTGATGAGGAAGCCGGCGTGCACGTGGACCGCCTTCTCGGTGGCCTTACCGACCGCGGTGATCGTCACCTTGCCGCCCTTGCCGGTCAGCAGCGCCGCCGCCTGGACGATCTCCTCGGTGAGTACCCCGGGCGTGCAGATCACGTGGTCGGCCATCTGGGCATGCGTGGTGTCCCGGACGAACTCGTGCGCCTGCTGCGCGTCGGCGAACGTGTGCGTGGCCCCGAAGACCTTCGCCATCTCCCGCTTGAACTCCACCGGATCCACCACGACGACGTTCTTCGCCCCGGCGTACCGGGCGCCCTGCACCGCGTTGCTGCCGACCCCGCCCGCGCCGAAGATGACCACCGTCTGCCCGGCCCGCACACCGGCCGCGTACACCGCCGAACCCCAACCCGTTGGTACGCCACAGCCCACAAGCGAGGCGATCTCGTACGGGATGTCGTCGGCCAGCCTCATGCAGGCCCACTCCGACACCACCGCGTACTGCGAGAAGGTGCCCAGCGCGCAGAAGCCGCCGACGTCCTCGTCCTCGGTGTGGAAGCGCCACGTGCCGTCGGAGAACATGCCGGTACCGGCGTTCTTCCCTTCGTCGCACATGTTCTGGTGCCCCGTCGAGCACGACCGGCACTTGCCGCAGGCCGGGATGTAGAAGCAGAGCACCCGGTCGCCCGGACGCACCCGGCTGACGTGCGGGCCGACGGACTCGACCACGCCCGCACCCTCGTGCCCACCCACGACCGGCAGGCGCACCAACGCGTCCCCCTGCGTGATGTGGTGGTCGGAGTGGCACAACCCGGCCGCGTGGAACTTGACCCGGACCTCGTGGTCGCGGGGCGGATCGAGCCGCAGCTCGGTCAGTTCCCAACCCTGGTGCGGCGCGCGCACGATCGCGGCGCGGGTGGTGATGGTGCCCACGGGCGTTGCCGATGTCTCGGTAGCAAGCTGGCTCACCGATGGTCCCCCATCTCGCGCAGGACTTCCGCGCCGAGCAGCGCGACGTGGTCCAGGTCCTCGATGTCGTAGATGTGGAAGTAGACCGTGTCCGCACCCGCCTTGCGCAGGTCGTCGACGCGGTCGGCGACGAGCGCCGGCGAGCCGATCGCGGCGTGCCGGCGCATGAACTCCGAGCCCATCACCGCAGCGCGCCGTTGCACCTCGGCCGGCGTGGTGGCACAGGCCACCGGGAGCACGGCCGAGTGCCGGGCACCGGCCGGGTCGCGGCCGATGCGCTCGCAGGCGCGGTCGAATCGCGCGAAGCTCGCGCGCAGGTCGTCCGTCAGCGCCCCGTTGAACTCGTCGGCGAACTTGGCCGCGATGGCGGGCGTACGCTTCGGTCCGCTGCCGCCGACGATGATCGGTGGATGCGGGCGGTGTGTCATGCGGGGCGGGGTGCGGCTGTCCTCGACGCGGTAGTGCTCGCCGGTGAAGCTGAACCCCTTGTCGGTACCGGGTTCCGTGCGCCACAGTCCGGTGATGACCTCGAGCTGTTCGGCCAGCCGGTCGAACCGCTCGCCGAGCGGCGGGAACGGTATCCCGAACGCATCGTGCTCGCGCTCGAACCACCCCGTACCGATGCCCAACTCCACGCGCCCGCCGCTCATCTCGTCAACCGTCGCGACGATCGTGGCGAGCAGGCCGGGCCGGCGGAAGGTCGCGGCGGTGACCAGTGAACCGAGCCGGATCCGGCTGGTGTCCCGGGCGAGCCCGGCCAGCGTGGTCCAGCAGTCGGTCGGCCGGTACGACGGGTCGTGCGGGTCCACTCCGAGCAGGTGGTCGGAGCGGAAGAACGCGTCGAAGCCCGCGTCGTCGGTGGCCTGCGCGAGCGCCAGGATCTGCGCGTAGGTGGCGCCGTGCCGCGGCTCCATGAGGACCCGCAGCCGCGGCGCGTCAGTGGGTGCCACGGATCGACACCGTCTTGACCTGTGTGTAGTTCAGCACGGAGTCGGCGCCCATGGTGCGGCCGAACCCGCTGCCCTTGTAGCCGCCGAAGGGGGCGCCGATCACCCCACCGCTCAGCGCCTGGTTGACCGCGACCTGCCCGGCCTGAAGGCCACGCGCCATCCGGATGGCCCGCCCGATGTCCGAGGTCCACACGGCGGCGACCAGACCGTACTCGGTGCCGTTGGCCACTTCGAGCGCCTCGCCGTCGCCGTCGACCGGGAGTACCGACAGCACCGGACCGAAGATCTCCTCCTGCGCGATGCGCATGCTCGGCACGACGTTGTCGAAGATGGTCGGCTCGACGAAGTACCCGCTCTCGTACTTCGCTCCGGCGGGAACACCGCCCCCGGTAACGAGTTCGGCGCCCTCCTCGCGACCCACCTTGAGGTACCCCAGGACCCGGTCGTGTTGCTTCGCGCTGATGAGCGGTCCCATGTCGATCTGCTCCGTACCGGGACCGACCCGGATCTTCGCGAACGCCTCGGCCAGCCGCCGTACCACCTCGGCGTGGATGCTGCGGTCCACCACGACCCGCGAGCCGGCCGCGCAGATCTGCCCGGTGTTCAGGGTGATGCTGCGGGTCAGCTGAGGGATCGCCGCGTCGAGGTCGGCGTCGGCGAGCAGCACCTGTGGGGACTTGCCGCCCAGCTCCAGGTGCAGCGGGGTGTGGTTGCGGGCGCACGCGGCCATCACGGCCGAGCCGGTGGCCGGTGAGCCGGTGAAGCTCATCCGGGAGATGCCGGGGTGGGCCGGGATCGCGGCACCCGCCTCCGCGCCGTACCCGATGACGACGTTGACGACACCGGGCGGAATGCCGGCCTCGAGGGCCAGCCGGGCCAGGGCCAGCGGGGTGAGCGGCGCGTCCTCGGCCGGCTTGATGACGATCGTGTTGCCGGCGGCGATCGCCGGGCCCACGTCCATGACGAAGTTCGGGCCGGGTGCGTTCCACGGGATGATGCCGCCGACCACGCCGTACGGCTCGCGCAGGGTCAGCCCGATGACCTCCGGCGTATGCGTGGGCAGGCTCAGCCCGCTGACCTTGTCCGCCTGCCCGGCGAAGAACGTGAGCATCCCGGCCATCGGCAGCGGACCCCAGTGCGGCCGGCCGACCTCGCTGATCTCCAGCCGGTCGATCTCCTGCTCGTGCTCGTTGATGAGCTGGGCCCAGCGCATGAGCAGCGCGGCCCGGCGGGTGGGGCTGGTGTCGCGCCACGCCGGGAACGCCTCGCTGGCCGCGGAGACCGCGGCGTCGACGTCGGCGGCGGCGCCGCGCGGGACGTTCATCAGGGTCTCGCCGGTGGCCGGATTGATCACCGGGATGGTCTCGCCGCTCGCCGCCGGAACCCATTCGCCGCCGATCAGCTGGGTGTTCTCGGTAACCAACCCCGTGATGCTCGGGTCGGCAGGGGCGATGGTCATGTCACTGCTCCTGTTCAATGCTCGTGGATGATGACGCCGCGGATGTTCTTGCCGTCGAGCATGTCCTGGTAGCCCTGGTTGACCTCTTCCAGCCGGTACCGGCGGGTGATCAGCTCGTCGAGCTTGAGGTCACCGGAGCGGTACAGCCCGAGCAGCCGCGGTACGTCGTAGAGCGGGTTGCAGCCGCCGAAGATGGCGCCCTGCACCCGCCGCTGGTATCCGATGAGCAGTCCGGCGTGTGCGTTGACGGATCCGTTGCCCACCGCGGTGATCGTCACCTGTCCGCTCTTGCCGACGATCTCGATGGCGGACTGGATCACCTCGTCGTGCAGGATCCCGACGGTGATGATGGCGTGGTCGGCGAGTTGGGCGTGGGTGGTGTCCCGGACGAAGTCGAATGCCTGCTTCGCATCGGGGAACGTATGCGTGGCCCCGAAGACCTTCGCCATCTCCCGCTTGAACTCCACCGGATCCACCACGACGACGTTCTTC
>Ga0070658_10001362_pt1 | contig 20892 bp, 18 predicted proteins | sample KBSC13metaG_FD_64664 | JGI IMG/M metagenome (GOLD analysis project Ga0070658, IMG submission 64664) | Corn rhizosphere microbial communities from Kellogg Biological Station, Michigan, USA - KBS C1-3 metaG | ecosystem: Host-associated > Plants > Roots > Rhizosphere > Soil ...
GCCCAACCTAATTTTAATAATTGATCAAATCTCTAACGGGCTAAAGAGGCTCTTAACCAAATAAAGAAAAATATCATAGGTACTGCTGAAGATACCCCAAAAAATAAAATAAAAAATAATGTACAGATCACTAAAATACTAGTATATTCACCCTAAAAGAAATAAGCAAAAGAAACGGCAGAGTGTTCTGTAAAGAAACCGGCGACCTATTCAGATTCCATAAAACACCAAAACATTACGATGTTGGACTATTTATTATAACTAAGTTACTTCTGTTTATAGTCTCTTAGGTTAATAACCTGCTAATTCCAAAAATTGGTTCTAGCATTTTACAGAATTTATTGAAGCCAAATCTATAATTGGTCGGTTAAGCTTCAGGTAAATCGAAGGGAGCTCTATTGGTTTCAGCAACAGCGGAGATCATAAATAAAATAGCCATTGGAAATAATGCATAGAATAAACCAATGGGTTGTTGAGCAGCTAAAATTTCCTATAAATTAACGGTCCCCTAGGTAAAGATTACAGTTAATAGGATTAAACTTAAACTTACGGAATAACTGATCATTTGTGCAGTTGATCTCTATGATCCCTAAAAAGGGTATTTAGAGTTAGCTGCCCACCCAGAGTAGATAACACCGTAGATACTTAATTCAGAAATGGCAATTAAAATTAAAATACCACCACCCATTAATTCGGATAATGCAATACCATAATCTAAAGGTAAAACTACCCAATTTGCCTAAGCTAAATAAAAAGTAATAAAAGGAGCCCCTAAAAATAACCAATGACTGGCTTCTAAAGGCTAAACAGTTTCTTTAAGGATTAATTTAATTCCATCAGCAACATTTTTACTAAGGTTACAAAGGTTGACTATAAAATTGGTAATTATTATGAGAAATACCTGGATCGATCTTTAGATCGATGGTAACACGAGAAATAGGAAGTTTTGAAGCAGCTAAACGTTGACTACTAAATGGAGAACCCTAGACCAATTTTTTAGAATCCGCATAGTAAACCCAAAGTTTCTTAGAATTAACTGCAGCAGCTGCATCTAAAGTTGCTTTTGATAATGAAATCCCAAACCAAGGATTGCCTGCCCCCTGTTTTAGCAATACTCATTTTATTTTTGGAAACTTCAGAATGAACTTTACCAGTTAATGATTTTGATATTTTGGATTTTACTTCTGCTTTTAATGCTTTAGAGTCTGGTTTAGTGTAAGATTTTTTAAGGTATTAAGTAAAGGTTTAAAAACTTCAAAATACCAATCTTCTCGATCTGCTAATTGTTCGGGTGGACATAACTCAATAATAGTTACTGAGAAGCATTGCCAGCCTGTCTATTTAACCAAAGTAGCTAATCTATTAGAAGATTTAGGTGTATTAAAATAATGATATTTCAATCGTAGTCCTATGTTTTTAGAGGAACCATAATAATAAAACCAACGAATTGGTAGAAAAGTAATTTTATATATACCTGATTTATTCCACCATTTTTTGTAAAACGGCAAATAATCTTTACTGAAATTATGACAATGATCTATTGCTACATGTGATTTTCTACGAACTCGTACACCTAAAGCAAAAATACGATTTTAAAACCCCTAAGCAATTATAGGAATACTACCTAATCTTAAAGAATCCAAATAAATAAATTCAATGAAATCATTATCAACAATACTAAATAAATAACTAATACACTCATAATGTTCTAATGATACCTATAAACATAGTCCAATTAATAATATAACCATAGATTTTAAAGAAGCAACTCTTAGTCTAGATCATTTCTTCATGATGATCACTACCAAAAAAGGGTAATCATTCGTCTAACGTGTGATCGTTGAGGTCTATATGACCTGCAGATTATCTTTTAGGTTAACCCTTTAGGATTACTGCGAACCTACCTAAGATCAACCAAGGTTTATAATATACCAAAAAGACTTACCTGCATTTAGTTAGATTTATCAACCACTTGCTGAAACGGTTGTAATAATCCTAAATAACCAACTTTATTAGGGCCGATACGTCTTTGCATGGCACCCATGATTTTTCTTTCTGCAAGAGTCATCTAAGCAACTGATAATACTACACACTATACAACTATTAAAGTAGCTATCATAATTTGGTAAATTTTTCTGTGGGACAAAATCATTTCTACTGTTTGTTATTATTAATTACCACTTATACCATAGTTTCTTTCATGGTATAATACACTTAAAATCAAGAGCAAAGGCAGCGAAGCTGGATGGGTAAAATTAAACTAAAAATATAATTATAACTAATACCAGCTACGCAACCAGCTCCTACCTGCCTACCCTACGGGTGCTGGTGCGGGTGGTGCTGCTGCGGGGCGAGTACCAGCAATCACCTAATAATTCTAAATATTATAACTACTAATAATACAAATGACTAATAATGGGAGGATAAACATTAGTAAATCTTATACCCCTTCATCATCCAGCTTCGCTGCCTTTTGGGTGGTGGTGGGCCCGTAGGGCGGTGGAGCAAATAGTAGGAATATTTATAGATAAATTTATTTAAACCCATTCAAAATAAGACTGGTTTTCATCATTCTAGTCAGCTGCTGCGGAGCGAGCGAGTACTTTATTAAACTAAATTAAGGTTGATAAAATAATGATAATATAAATTTCTGCTGCATAAACTCTCAATATTAACATAAATTGGTACTTAAATATTGTTTTTTTAAAAAATGGCGTAGCTGCAGATTTAACCTAAATGAATTAAATTGTTTTGATATAAATTTTATATTGATAATACCCAGACCAGGACTCGAACCTGGATCACTAAGTCCCAAACCTAGGATTCTAACCATTGAACTATCCGTTTATTTTACAGGAGATAGGATTCGAACCTATTCTATTAGGTCATGAGCCTAAAGTGCAACCTTTACACTACTCCTTTAAAGTAATTTTATATTATCATGATGTAAAATGATCTATATGGGTTCTAATTCTTATCCACAATAGTAATATTAATAATGCTTAAAACATAACACAAACTCGAGCTTCGCTCCACCCTACGGGTCGGGCCCTACCACCCTACGGGTCCTTCCAGCTTCGCTCCTGCTGCTGCTACTGCTGCTGGTGGGATTCTAACCATTGAACTATCCGTTAATTTTGTGTGAGGTAGGACTCGAACCTACATTGGTAAAACCACTGGTTTACAGCCAGCTCCCTAACCATTCGGGTACTCATTTCATTATAATGAATATGCTCAATTTATTCAAGATGATCTTTTAGTAATTTTTAGTTACCACTTATACCAATTAAAATTCATTCTGGTATACTACAATTTTTCTTTAATAGACTGGTAAAAAAGGGTGAATTCATATTAAAAATAATAAAATTAAAATATTTTAAAATAAAATTATTAAATGCATTATATTATTTGTCCCATTAAAACTGCTTACCTTTTCAGCAACCCACCCCCCCCGAAGGAATGGTTCTATCCTAGTATCCAGCGCAGTTGCTTACGGACGATCATGTGCAGCTTTCAACGACAGCAGCCGTAGGACCCGAAGGGTGGCGGGGAGGTTGTACGTTGCCTTCTACAGAGGATCATACGTAACTGTCTATATAGCCTTCTACATAGTCAACTGCGTTGGGTCTTACATAACTGTCTACACAGCCTCTTACATAGTATTTTACGAAGTTATATGCGGAGGGTAATACCATTGGTTCCTGTATATGATAAAATTTAGACACCGTTAGCTGCTTTAGACGCCGTAGACAGGCTCCCTTCGGTCGGACCACCAGCCATAGGCAGGTAGAGTGGAGCGAAGCTGGACAGAGGTAATTAATAAATCGTTGATCTTAGCCCACACATACTTATCCCAATCACCATACTAATTACAATAACAAAAGCATAATGAGGTATAAATCCAGTAGATTCTACTCTAAATGCCTAATAATGAATTGCTCTCATAATACCCATTGGACCTAAAAATTCTAATAATCCACGATCCCAATATCTAAATACAAGATTACCTAAATTTAGACTATTATGCATAATCCAATGATTATAAATATTAAAATGATTTAAAATACCAGTCCATAATGATAATTTATGTGATACAATTGTTCCAGGAATCTATACATTACCGGGAATATCTCTACGGAATAAAGAAGTGTTGGTTACAATATTACCAATTCTAGCTTGAGTAGGAATTAAAGTTAATAAAATTAATAATGTAGCTGGTGGTAAAAATTTCAACCATGATGGTGCAGATAAAGGTCCATCCTATAAAGTTAAATTATTAGGATGTGTAAATAATGCTTGACCATAAATACTTGAACCCTAACCCTAAAATAATTCATGAGTAACATAACCAAAAAAAGCAGCTCCTGCACCTAAAATTAATAAAGGAATTAACATTAATTTAGATGGATCAGCAATAGATTCTAAAACTGTATGTGGATAATGAGGAGCACTCTAAAAAGTTAAAATCATTAAACGAGCAGAATAAGTAGCTGTTAAAATTGCAGCTAATAAAGCTAAAACATATGCAACTGTTGAAGTAGCATTATTTGGAATTAAAGCCATTTCTAATAAATAATCTTTTGAATAAAATCCAGTTAAAAATGGAAATGCCATTAATGACTAACTTCCTAATAAAATCATACTATAAGTTTTCGGTAATAACTACACTAATCCACCCATTTTACGCATATCTTGTCCATCAGCAACAGCATGAATAACAGCTCCAGCAGATAAGAATAATAATGCTTTAAATAAGGCATGATTAATTAAATGAAATAAACTCTAACTATATTGAGAAAGACCGCAAGCTACAACCATATCATAAAACCAAAGTTTACTTGAATAATCTAATAGAATTCTCTGTTCCTGCCTTAGGTACCCTTCCTACTATCTAATCTGTCATTTGACAAGGCCACAAGGTAGGACGGAACAAAGTTTTCTGGATGAGTGATTTCAAGCTAATTGGAAAGGACTTTCTCATAATAATCAATTTATAGAAAATTTTAACGTAAAGTCTCTGAAGAAAACAGTTTTCTTACTGTTTACTTGCTGATCAAATAAAATTATTCCAGCATATAGTTAAATTTTTTTAGGACACATGGTAGTTATATAGTTTGGATCTTAATTTATCGCTGTATCTAGGACTCTTATTGATTACCTAGTAAACCTTCAGGTTTTCTTTGATTTATCAAATTAAATTTAGTTCATTATATTAGTAATCAATTGGTGCTATCTAAATATCTTGAAGAAATGATCCATTTTACGGAAATTCCTTGATAGATACAATTGAAAGGGTTATCTGTATTCAAACAGAAACGAATCCAAGTAGCACTTTTTTTAACTTCACGTTCCATAATACGAATCCCAGGAAAGGAAGTTATAAAAGTTTTAGTATCATAATCATAACAATAGACTTTAATTTTTCTAGCTGCCAAACTTTTATTTAAACGTTCTTGATCAGATTGAACACGGCCAGTTAAAGTTTTGCTAATTTTATCTTTTACATCTTGGGATAAAGATTGACCAAAACGATAGTGATTTTCACCAGTAAATGGGAACTAAATGTTTTGTTTATTATATGATGGTTTTATTTGTTGCTCCCAATAATCTTCACGTAACATTAAAGCTTTTTTAGTTATATTGGATGGGCAAATTTCTAATATATAAAGGTGAAACACTTCATAACCATCATTTAAAAGCGCAGCACAAATTTCCATTTTACTAGCATTTTTACTAATATAACCATTACCAAAATAATTTGTAAATCTACCTTTTAAATTTATACTTCTACCTACATAACACCTTCCTGTTTTTGTATTATACCAACAATAAATCCCCGCTACATTTTTATAAAGAGCTTTGATTATACTTCTATGAGGGGGACTTAAGTCTGTATAACAAAATTGATATTCACCTTCTTTTGGTAAAATATCTTTATCTGAATTTCCGGTATTACTAGAATATTTTCGTATATAATAAGGATACTAAATATTCATTAATAGTATACTATCAGATAGAAGTAATAAATTAATAAGATAAAGGTAAGTGATATAAAAAGACTAATATAAATTATATAATAGTATCCTAATTGTGAAGTAGTTGAAAAAGCAATAACTCTTTTTAAATCATTTTCTAACTATCCACAAGCGGCACCAAATAAAGCACTTAAACCACCTAACCAAGTTATCACAATTAAACTGGTTGAACTCCATTCTAATAAAGGACTTAAACGCATTAATAAATAAACTCCTGCAGTTACCATTGTCGCTGCATGAATTAATGCAGATACTGGAGTTGGTCCCTCCATTGCGCTTGCTAGCCAACTATGCAGACCGAATTGTGCAGATTTAGCGGCAGCACCAATTAATAAAAATAAAGATAAAATAAATACTAAATCACCATTCAGATAACTAGCTAAACTAAATAAACTGGACATACTTAAATCAGAAATCTATCCAATAGTTAATAAAATTCCTAATGTTAGAGCCCAATCTCCTACACGATTAATTAAAAATGCTTTTAATGCTGCAAAATTTGCTGCTAAACGTGTAAACCAAAAGTTAATTAGTAAATATGAGGCAACACCGACCCCTTCCCACTTATAAACCTAATTTAAACTTCATTGATTGATGTATGTGGGGCAAAACTAAATTACGTAAATGAACTAAAGAATCTGCTGAAATACGAATCCTACGACCTCTACCATCCGGTTTCAATTTACGAATATTAGATGTAGCTATTATACCTAAATTGTCATTAAGCATTTTACATAGAAAATGTATTTCTTCTAATGTATAATCTTCAGTACAAAGAAAAATGGTTTTATGTGCTGTACTCCAATAGCCGTCATCCGTAATCCAAAAGGCCTAAGATACTTCAGTAAAAAGTTCACCAATTAAAATACTAATTACTTTATTACCACTAGTAGATGAGACACCATAAAATAAATCACGAAAGACATTAAAACAAGGGAAAAATAGGGTTTGAAATTGTAAACTATTATAAATTTTACCAGTTCTTTTGTCTGGTTTACGATCTGTCGGTTTAACGGGAGCACCTACAAAATCTTTGAAAAGATCAGCTAACCAATGTAAATACTCTGAATGTCCCTCAATAGTTTGATCAAATTTCAATCTAGTATTAGCAGTCGGTGAAAGACGTTCTGCATTAAGATCACCTAACATTAAACCGATAATTACTTGTACCTAATAAGGACTTGGTATTGTCTCATCTTTATATTTTTTGTATATTTTATAGGGTCACCCTTAGAAGTGCTTTTCCAAGTATTGGAATGTCTTGCTCCCCTTTTTGCCTAAAGGATTACATATGAAACTACCCACATAGAAAATCAAATTAAAATAAGATTAAGGGACTATATCTTCAATGATTCGTATATAATCTCTGAGGAGAGGGAACCAAAGCCGCTCCCTTACCTGCTGATTAAAATTTTACCAGCATATAGCGAATTTTTATTAGGGCCGGGAAATTAATTTTTACAACCCTAAAATAGAACTAATAGATTTTCTCCAGTTACCTAAATTAACATAAAGAAAGAGAATAAAGATAAATAAGAAAAAAATCTGGGTAAATGTGGATCAGCAGCCATATAACCTAAAGAATAAATTTGAACTAATACAGAAACATAAATAATGGGTAATAACATTGAAACAGTTAAAGAATCAAATATAAATCCCCATTCAACATTAAGATATAAAGCTTCAATCCAATAACCAAATTTTAAAGAAACAGGTGAACCTAATAAAGCCACCTCATAAAAAGCAATTGTACTTAAAATAGCTGTACTTATAATACAAATTATACTTAATACAGGACCACCTTTTAAACCACAATTACGATTAACTGCAAATAAACCACCTAATAATGGCTAGAATATTATTAAACTATACATATTTTATTTAATTTTTTACGGGCTTTAGTTCTTTCTCTCTACCACTTATACCATAAATTTTTCACTCTGGTATAATACAACTTTTTACCAAAATAATTGGATTTTAAAGGAAAATAGTAAATTAAGGTAAAAATTTTTAAGATCTCGTCCAAACCAAAATAAACTGCAAATAATCCACCAATACAACTAATAAGAGAAAACTAAAATCCAAAATTATTATTAAAAAGATTTAAAATTTACCTTGAATTTTTGCCCTCCTGCCAGCACCACCACCACCACCAGCACCCGTAGGGTAGGCAGGTAGGGTTGGGGTGGGTGGAGCGAAGCTGGCAGTCAACCGACTCAATACGAACTGCGAGCGAAGCTGGTGTTGAGTTAAAATTTTATCAAAATAGAGCTCTAATTCTGATAAATTGTTCATATAAAATAATAACACCTAACTGAATAGCACTTAGAGTATCCCAATATGAGTAGGAAATCACTATGTAATGGCCATAGTAACTTCTAACGTTTGGCATAAACTAGACTATGGTTAAGGCTATAATAATTAAGTTATTCATCTATTAGTCCGTCAACAAAAAAGAAAGAAAAGGATCAATATATCTATTTACCCATAATTATTCAATGATTAGGCATCCAGGAGGCAGGACTTGAACCTGCAAATAACTGATTTAGAGTCAGCTGAGTTTACCAATTCCTCTACACCATCTACTTATTTTTCATTTTATAGTCTTCCAGCTTCGCTCCACCCTACCTGCCTACGGCTGGTGGTCGGGCCTCCCTGCCAGCCAGTCCCTTCCTTTGGGCTAATGCAATTTGAGAAAGATTAATTCAACTGATTCTCCAACTGGAATAAAGCTTCTAAAATAAACTTTTAATTAATTGAAATTGGCATCGAGTGATCCAATCATTCTAGTTCATTCTTATTACCACGTATACCACGATGAATTCACTATGGTATATAACCATCTTTTATGGATACAGAAGGAATTACGGGGAAAACATAAAATCAATAGAGTAGTCATATAGTTTACATATAGATCTTTTATAGATTTCAAGGTCATTCTTATGCCAGTCCTATGATTGTCCAATGAGTTGCATAAAAATGTAATATAAATGGTTTACAACCAGCTAATTTTTGGTAATCCAAATAGTAGATATGACGCAGTTACAACAACATTAGCCTAAATTATAGATTGTAGCACCTAATAATGGTAAATTGAATTAGATGTGTTCCACTACTAAAATTGGTGAACTATAATTGAGATACAGGTACTAGTAAGTGAAACTACTCCCGCAATAATGAGATCAAGGTGACCTAATTTTCATTAAGCCAATCAAAACTAAAATTAAAGAATCCAGTAATTGATTTTAAGACTACCTGCATCACCTTTAAGTCCAGCATAAAAAGTTTACCACTGCAAATTCACCAAAAGAATTAAATTAAATGGAGCAATTATTAAAGAATCCAGCAGGAATAATTTTATAAATTTTTTACAGTTACCATCCGGACTACGTGCACCAGTCGAGATATAGCTACAGATGCTGAGGGACAATTATAGTAAAACCCATTGAACTATCCACATATAAAATTGGTACTGCTCAATCAGAGATAGTAAATTTAATGAAATACCAGCTATTGCCAATGATTTTAAGCATGTAAACCAAGATCACCTACATCCAATAAAAATAGTGTGATAAGACCACCCTGTAGCTGATAATCCAAATGGCAATAATTGCAATTACTAATTTTAAAAGACTACTACTTCGTGTAAGATCTGATCAGATACAATATAAATTATTAATATTAAGAGTGAGATACCCGGAGTTAGATTCGAACTAACATTTTTGGTTTTGGAGACCAAAGTACTAACCATTATACTATCCGCTTTTTACTCTATTTTATACCGTCTTCAGTGGCCCAAACATAAATTGGCTAGTGTTTTTGCAAGATGTTGTTTTTAAAATACCTGCATACAACAACGAAGTAGTAGAAAATAATATGAAATTCAATTTTAAAGGGGTTATGGTTGCATATTGTTGGCTGTATAAAACAATCTTATTGTGGTTGTTATTTTTAAAATTGATCACTAATAATAAAGTTTTATCCAATTTCTTTTATTGTATCATGATACCGCCAGCCAGCTTCGCTCCATCCTACCTGCCTACCCTACCTGCCTACGGCTGGTGGTGCAGGTGGTCCTCCCAACCATTTTAAGAAGATGGTGGTGGTGCAACTGCTGCAGCCAAGTTTGTAGATAACCAATTAACATATTTAAATTTCTTCTCTCAATAGTTCTTTCATATTACCACTTATACCAGAGCTTCTTTTTCGTGGTATAACACAACTTAAAATCTTACTTTAAGGTATTTAAGGGAAAATCAGTAATTTTTTTAAAGATGCTATAATTTTTACTTAATATTGGATTTTAATGCCATTCAACGCTGAACATCGCATACTCGGTTGGGCATTTAATACGGAATACTAAACCAAGGCAATTTGCAAGGGTAATCCCTGAAATGAAAAATGATGTTACAGATGGTGTCTGATTTTCCATTTATAAATCAACCTAAATTAGCTTTCGCAGTGGATAGCTAATCTATGTAGGGTGAATCTAAAGAGATAGGCTATGATTGGTAAGAATTAATGCCTGTCTGATAAAATTGCAGTAATTTTAAAATTAATCTATGGATGGGCAGACACCAGATCTGCTGTGACAGTTAAAGAAGAATTAGAAGTGAAACAACATAACGGCTCTAGCTAATTGAATACGAAGAGTATTAGGGAAACTAATAGCTTGATGATACCAAGTCACAAAGCTAAGAATGGTAAAAGTCCATGAAATTAAATTGATCCACCAAAAAGGATTAAATTGAGGCATATTTATTTAGGTTTTCTTAGGGACATATTTATCACAACACTGAAACAATTCTCATTATATAATTAATCTAGGTAATTGGGATGAGTCAGATACCTAACATAAAATAGGCTAGGCCGTAGCAGCCGTTGGTTGGCGGGTACACTAGCCTGAATTGATTCTTTTAGTTATTAATAATTACCACTTATACCATTAAATTTTTACTTTGGTATAATACAACTTTTATCCATTGTAACAGTAATTAAGGGTAAAACTAGGAAATAAAATATTTTTAAATCCAAATTAAATTTCTAACCCATGTCCTGCGATATCATAAAATAAGTATTGTTACCATTTATTAACAATTACTAACCACACTTATTAAATTTTTAGATTAGGTGGCTGGGTTTGGTTAAACTAATCCCGATTGGACCATAAAGGTGTCTGGTAGGTGGTGGTTGTCTGGTAGTGTCTGGTAGGTGAGTGGTAGTAACATTATATGATTTGTCTGGTAGAGCCGTAGGCGTATGTGGTAGTTAAAAATTATCTGGTAACTGTGATTGGTGGTAGCTATTTCTTAAATTATCAGGTAACTGCAGGAGGACCTGAATGATTACAGTGAAAAACCAATGACCACAATTGTAGTTTTTATCCAACTACCGAGTGAGTGAACTAAAATCAGATTGGAAGAATTTAACCAACTTGGCAACCCCGACCCTTTGATCCCCTGTCCCCCTCAGTTCGATTTCACTGGTCTCGTCCGAAGGGTGGCAGAAAGATAAAATTCAACTGCAGCCAATAATTTTTTAATAGTGTTATACCAAAGTGAATTCGCAGCTACGCCTTAAGTTCTATTTAGGATTTGCTTAATTTTCACAGCCAAAGGCGGATTTGCTTTCCAATTGCTTTCACGTAGTGTTGTTTATAATTCACATATAGTCTCTGAGGCCTTCAAAAAGATAGCCTGCTGATCAATAAAAATATCCCAGCATATAGTGAAATTTTATATGAACTTCTATAGTTATCAACCTGTAGAACCTCTTTTGCCCCTGGTAAATCAAGTGAGGCAAGCAGATCCTATGGGTTCTCAATCTATTTTTATGTATAAACTCCAAATGCTGGTAAGTTAGGTGTCCTTTGGTAAAAAATTAGAGGTTATCCACTGATACTACTGATTCTCTACCTACTTTCTACTGATGCTGGAAATATCTTGTTTATATCTTTATTTTGTTGGATGTCAACTAGTACCTTATTAAGGTCAACTACTTCTTCTACCACTGTTCTTGTTTATACTGTGGGTTCTCTATCTACTTATGTAATCTGTATTTTCTAGTGGATTCTACCCCAATAGCCCAAAGATTTCTGGTTTTCGACTCTACTTCCTAAGATTCCACCAGTGTAAGGTAGATTCAACTCTAAGGACTATCCTACTATTTATAGATGTTCCTACCAACCCATTTTCTCTGAAAAGTAATTGGAGGGATTATGTGATCCTTATGATTGCTGGTTATTTGCAGAATGCAGGTGAGCAAATGCTAATACCTAACCTGCTGGAAAGTAAGTGGATTTCTTCAATTTAGACCTTCTGTATCAACTGCTGATGTTGTATTTGCTCTTACCAATAATTGCATGTTTGTTACACCAGCACATCATGTTGGAATCCCAAATGGTAGATACACCTATAATTCAGCTAGTGATTACAGATTACCAAATTCAGAATAGGTGTTTGAAAAGCAGTAGGTGGGGACCAGAATGTACACCGAATAATAATAATTAGGTTCACTAAAAATTAAAGAAGTTTTAGCATTCACTCCATTCGTTGCACTCATTGCATAAATCCCCATAAACCTGCAGATCCCTCGGAAGAAAAGAGGTGGGAGAGCAATTAATTGGAGATGCAACAGGGATTAGAAAGTAGTGACCAAACTTACCTGCAACCAGTGGTTTATATTAATATCCAATTATGCTGGAACTATAAGGACACTATGCTGGATCTATATTGGAACTATATTGATTCTATACAAATTATGCTTAATGGATATTGGTTTCTACCAGCTGTATAATCATCTAATGTTGTTATATTTAGGATTGATTATGCAATTCACCTGTGTCACAAGGAAATACCTTTAAATAAATGGAATAATAAAATTATTAGTAATGGCTGATAATTCTTTAGGTTATGCATGTACATAAGCAAGTACAACTACTGTATAAGTAGGTCTGCAACAAATGGATTTATCACACAAAATGCTCTACCTACTCTTGTTTCAAGTGATCCTACTACTATTTTCTAGATGGAAGTAAAAAGTGGAATTGCTCAACCTACTCTACTGTTCCATCTACCTGTATTTTTCAGTTGTATTTGCTCTTATCCGTACTTGATCAGGTCTACAAGTTCCACTAGTTGTATTCCATCTTTTCTGATCATCCAAATATTGTTGGCCAATACTCAAAAATAAAACGGGGGTTAACAGGCCACAGATGGATTATTGATTTCTCTGTCTGAAGGCCTAAAATTGAAAATAACTAGCTGTTGTTAATCAATTATATTTCGGGTTTATGTACTTGTATTTATCCTGCTGTGGGTAATCCATGCTACATTTGTAACAGGTAAACTAGCAATATAGGATATTTCACATATAGTCTCTGAAGGCTAAATAATTAAGCCCTGCTTATAGGTCCTTTGACTGTTTAAGCATATAGTGAAATTTTATATGAACACAGATATTCATAAGCTGATAGTTTTTCTATAGTTCTATTAGTTGCACTTGCCCAAAAACTTACTACATATAAAATGGTTACTAATCCAATTAATACTACACTTGATATTAGATATGCCATAATATCCATTCAATTTACCACCATCCTAAATCAGTTAGTTATATTTTAATTACACTCTCTGCTGCAGGTAGTTGTTGAAGAGGGCCATACCGATAAAGGACTAATATCATTAAGTAGTCGATCGGTGGCGTAATCATATCCTGTTAGCATACACATAAATTCATTTAACAAATATAATCAGATAACTATTTCCAAAGCACCATGGTACCATTCATATAGGAAACCAATGGTTAAGATGATTAAAAATATCATTGCAACCCAAATAGCTAATAAAGAACTTAAACTAAATAATACAGTAGCCAATGGGAACTAAAACTAAATTTCTAAATCGAATATTAAATATAATATCCCAATCACATAATATAAAATATCAAATTTCATACGAGCATCTCCTACTGGTTCTAATCCGCCTAATTGTATTTAACTATATTATTAATAATTTTACTACTACTAATAATTAGCCTTTTTGGACTATATCTTATTACTACTAATTATACTAATTCGAATCTAGATTAATTTGATTCTTTTAGTGATTTCACTCTACCACTTATACCATAACTAATTCACTTTGGTATACTACAATCTCAAACCTTTATTTAGGCTTTTAAGGGTAAACTAGTTAAAAAGAGGTAACAAGTAATTAAGAGGTAAAACTACAATCATAATAATAACCAAAACTCCTCCAACTAAATCTGCATAAATAAATCTCATAATGGTAAAATGGCTAAACCTGCTCTAATTAATGGTAAAGTTAAAACAATTGGGATAAAGCCAGCCAACGGCTGCTGGTAATCGTAATTGTGGTTAAAGATGGTCCACATTTACCAGAAATAGTCATTATACTGTTGGAGTTAAACCTTGATAAACCCCACCGGTAGCCGGACGCTGTAGACCGACATTTAAAACTTAGTAGCTCAAGAACCCCAATAATAATACACCTAAAATACTAATAACCATACAACATCGCAATGGACTATATCTTTTTATATTGTGATAGTCTCTGAGGTAATTATCTCCCAATTACCTGCCGATTACATAAAGTTTTCAGCATATTATCAATATTTGAATTAGGCCGATGTATAGTTAACCTAATGCCAATAATAAATGGCGAACTCCTAACCCAGGTGATGTTCAGTTGTAAATGAATCCTAAAATGCACGAACTAGGCAAACAAATAAAAATAATGCTCCCGCAATTACATGAAGAGCATGCTATCCAGTAGTCATATAGAATACGGATCCAAATACACTATCCGCAATAGTAAATTCACCGTAATAATATTCATTATATTGAAGAAATAAGAAAAATGCACCTAATAAAACAGTGAAAAATAAACTAATTAATACTAAATCTTTATTTCCCTAAATTGTAGCATGATGACCTAAAGTCTATACAAATCCAGAAGCTAATAAAACGCAACTTCCTAATAATGGGATACCCCATGGATTTACAGCATTGATTCCAACTGGAGGCCAAGAAGCACCTAGTTCAACAGCTGGTGCTAAACTTGAATGGAAGAATGACCAAAAGAAGGACACAAATAACATTATTTCAGATAACTAAAATAATAAGAAACCAATTAAAATTCCACGTTGCACTAATGTAGTATGGAATCCACCTTTGGCTTCACGAATTACATCACGCCACCATTGAAAAGCAATTAATATAATTATAACTAATGGAGGTAATAAATTAAAAGAATAATGACCTAACCAACTAACTAAACCAATAGCAAAAGATAAAACTGCAATAGACATTAAAAAAGGCCAAGGAGAAACATCTACTAAATGATAAGGATGACGAATCATTGCTTATTTGAATTCTACCAAGTAGTTTTAATAGCTTCGCTGAAAATGAAAAGATCTAACCAATAATATAAATATACACTAATTATTAGAGAAACTAGAAATTTAACTAACTAAATATCTCCTTCTACTATTATTTATCTACCACTTATACCAAAGATTATTCACTCTGGTATAACACAACTTTTTTTTTATGTAAAGAGATAAAAGGGTAAAACAAGGATTTTTTAATTGCAAATCTTTAAAAATGTGTGTAAATTAATCTGATTTATTACACCCAAATATTAGATTTTTAGATTAATTATTTTAAAAGTAAATGATACAGAAACAAGGTGGGGCTATCAGAAAGTTGCTTAAAGATGTCAGAAAGAACCGAAAAGGAGCCAAAAGTTATCACTAAATCCTGGTATATTTAACCTTAAAATTAACCAACCAAAAATTATTATGGACTAACCAAAAATTATTATGAAGCGTAGCTGGTGGTAAACTACTGCTCTTACCTATAATTTTTTAGATTCCAGCTTCGCTCCACCTTACCCAGCCTACCCAACCTGCCTACGGCTGCTGGTGGTCCTACGGCGGATGCTGCTGCAGCAACTACATCCTGAGTTAGTTAACAATATTAATTTAAGATTTTAAAATAATTAGTACCCACCTAAAACTAACACAATCACTACCAGTGGTAACCATATTTGGTACCCTCTCAGGTTTGAAAAAATTAACTTGGCCCGCACTACGAACTTTGCACTACCTCTAATAGGATAATAAGCTACCAATCGCACGAGATAAAATTGCTAAACATAAATTATTAAGAATTTCCTAGCCATCAAGCAACTGCTGGGTTATACCACAGGTTTTCCCCATCAGCAGCACCACCAGCAGCCGTAGGCAGGAGCGAAGCTGGTAGGGAGGCAGGCAGGATGTATTCTTTAATTTTCCCAATATTTGAGTGACCAAGTAATTTTCTGCCAATCTTTTATTACTTATAGCATTCAGGGTTCTTTTAACTGATAATCCTAATGTAGCTGCACAACTAGCTTGGTTTCTATATGGAACACCGCTTGATATACCTTTAGCAAAATTAATAATAGCTAGGATTAATATATTATCCATTATAATAGGGTTTACGTCTTCACATAGTATAATTTATTATTACCAGTTTCTCTATCTCTTTTCATCCAAAATACTTCTTTAATTTTTCAACCCTTTTTATCATCCTATTACACTTTTAGGGTATTAAATTTAGCATGCCCCTAGTTTCTGGATCTTGTGCTAATAGCACAAAATCGGATAAAGTAAAATGTTTTGAACTGGTTATCAATCCGGGCAGAACATATATTTTACAAAATCCTGATATCAGAAACTAAGGGGCACCTATTCCTTCTAAACGTTTCCCAGACAAAGTAACTCCCGTCTTCGTATAAGGAATAGTAGAATTCTTTAATTTTAATATTACTCCTTTTAGTTAAAAATGGATATGGTCGTCGCTTCTAGCGTGTTGTTAAGTTGGCATTTGCCTTATGTACACCAGTCAATTTGTTCCCAAAAATCATAGTAACTTAAATCATTCTTAATAGTATGGATCGGTAAATCCAAATTTTTATTTCACAAAACCAAAATATCTTTTTATAGTTTGGAAGGGTAATTTCACAAAACCTATCAAATTTTTAATTAGAACAAAATATAGCTCCTACAATTTACATTTGGTCTATATTAAAAACTATTAAAACAATAAATGTGAGTTAAACCTGCAGCTTCGCTATTCTTCTTAAACTACTCCAGATGGCGGAATAATTACAAAAAATTAATAATAACCGGTTTCCAATAGCTACCATTATTGTCCAGTTTAGGTAGAGTATCTGTTGCAATCAAAATAGCTAGGATCTCATGAGGTCACTAAAAGATGTCCAAGTGTATTAATAGCAAATCTCTTTAAACAACACCTTCAGGTACCGTTACCTTGTTACAACTTCAGCCCCCTTGTCCAGGGAAGAACTAAGGGCCTGTGATGGGCGGTTTGTACAGTTTCGAGACTTATATTCACCAGGGGTTGATAAACCATGATTACTAGCAATTCCAACTTCAAGAGATCGAGTTCCAGATCTCTATCCGAATGATATCAATTTTTGTTAATATCTTTGTAGCATGTGTGTAGCCCTTTTCATTGGGCCGTGCGTGCTTGAAGTGATCCCGTAAAAAACGGGGTGTTGCCCTATTGAATCGCTTCTAGGACTTACAACAGCCATGCAACACCAAATCTTGAAAGATCAGAAAAGGTAAGATTTATAGCGTACCATCTAATTAAACCACATGCTCCACTGCTGGTGTCAAAACCCGCCAAATCAATTCCATTTCAATGTTGCCATTGTACTATGGAGGTGGAATGTTATCCCATTAAGGTAAATATCACATTCAGTAATCAGGGTGTGGACTACTCGGGTATCTAATCCGATTTGCTCCCCACACTTTAGTGAGTCAGCGTCAGTTATTTAATAGAATAATGCCGTCGCCTTTGATGTTCTAACCCATATCTACAGATTTCATCCTTTCATGGGTGATTCCTTATTCTCCTCAAATAACTCTAGCCATATGGCCGCCTAATCACACTTAATACCTGTTAAAATTACAAACGCAATCCCACCTGTATTACCGCGGCTGCTGGCACAGGTTTTGCCGGGATCAATATCTAAACTTATTCATTCTATAAATTTAGTTATCTTATGATTTCATTAGCTGGGTCAAGCTTTCGCTCATTGCCCAATATTCCTCACTGCTGCCTGTGGGAGAAACTTGATTTATCTCTCTGTGGCCTAATGCTAAAGATCATCGGCATGGGTTGACCCATCTACCTAATCCTCAGGGTGAACTATCCATATTTAATGGGTAAGTAGACCCCATACTCACCTGATGCCCAAAAAAATGGACCAGCATGTGTTAAGCTAATGAACTGCGTTTAGAATGAGCTATGATCATACACTAACTCTTTTTACATCCGGATATCAATCCGATTAATACTACATCTCAATGAGATCTTTTACTTTGGATCGGTAAATCCGAATTTATTTCTCACACAACCGTTCCCATATCCTATTAATTGAAACTACCTTTAATATTGTGGACAATCCATATTTACCTCTACGGGTCCATTGTACTTTTCCTAAACCATCCACAAATTTAGCCCAACCATTCAAGATATCATTGCGTATTCCATATAAGTCAAGATTAGCTAGTGTAGAAGCAGTTGTTAATACCATTCTATACTTAGTTCCTACATAGTTATCAATATAAGGTATAATATTACAAGTCCAGTTGCTATGAATAATACTATGTACGCCTTTTAGACGTAAACAATCTTAAACAACTTGAGTGGCTAACACTGTATTGGATTGTAATAATACTGCACTATTAGCTGGGAATTTGTTATCAATCAGCATGGATTTCACTTGTGTAACCAAGGCAATACCAGTTTCAGGATGTGCATCAAACAGTCTCATATCAAGAATTTTTAGGGTTTGAAGATTAACAATAACACAAACACGTAAGTGTGGTGAGATTTTTACCATTCTAATAATAAATAAATGTTGGATTTGATTTGGTAAGGGTTGACCAGTATCTTTAGCTATTTCTGTAAACACTTCTAATGATTTCATATATATGTATTCAAAGCTATCTTTACTTAATTTCCAACTATTGGTTTTACTTAAACGACCATTCTAGTCACTATTCATAGCATGGTGGTGATGTAGGAATACATAAATAATATTAAAGAATTTGGAGACTCTGCCAAGCACACGTGTAATATAAACTAATAACTAATAAATATAATAGATAGTTTGGGGGATATATAACTAATAAGATATTCTGAAGACCATACGTAATAATTCAAATAATAAAATACGGATAACCTAATATGTTGGTTCGAATGCATTAAGAACCACTACATTAGTTAGGACAGGCAACATTTGTACGATATATAGTGGGAATAATGTAAATATTAATAAGAGGGATAAATTATTATTTTTTATTTATAATTCATTTAATCTAGATTATAAAACTTGCCGCCTAATACCTCTCCTTTTTATTTATTATTCTTTTAAATTCGAAATAAGCGGGTTTAACTATTTTTTATTCTTATTAATGAAAGCGAGAAGGGTAATAGCAGGGTGATAATAGATGAAATTTATCAAATCTGCAAGTACTTATTTTGGTGTGTTTATCTTAGAGTCCCCTAAGTGGTTCTTCTAAACTTTATGACTTAATCCAAGCGACCTCCTAGCATCAACAGTTTATCCTTGGAATAAAGGCATATAATACCGAGGCTGTTGGATAATGTTTCCATTACCTTCTTTAGGGTTAATAAACTCACTATGTAAGCTCCCTAGACTCACAATTTCGCCTTACGTTGTGAGTCTAAATATCCCAGGGGGTATGCTTTCCCAAAGTATATTCACATCTGATCAGCGACATATCATAAAGTTAATAAAGAACACCATGCTAATGAAATATAATTAATAACAAGTTAAAGGCTAAAGCTAATAATATATAATAAATATTAAAGGCTTTAAGATTAGTAGAATTTATATAGCTGAATAATTTAGGGTAGTTAGAAAGGGTTAAATTTGATCTTATTATAGGGAATAAAATTAATTGACCTAATCTATAGACCAAACCCAAATTTGTTAATATTAATATTAAATCTAAACTATAAGAGATGCCTGCAAACAAATCAAAAAATCCACAATATAGACTAACACCTATAAAAATGCTAATTAAAAATAGTATAATTATTAAATCCAAACCTATTGTAATTAAATTACAAATTCTATAAAAAGTACTAGAATTAACAATCCAATTAAAAACTCTTAATAATCTAGGGTAGTTATTAAGAGTTGTGCGAATTGTATTAATATTTCTATTAAACAATTCATTAAAAAAAAGAGTGATTATAGTCAATAAACAAAGCTATATTAATAAATAAATACAATAAATTAGAGCTAAATCTGGACCAGGATAAGTTGAATTAGCCCATTGTTGGACCCAATTCACATTACGTGATAGGTTTAAACCGTGTTGATTAAGATAAGTTTCATATGCCCAAGTTACTCCTGCATAACCCAGAGTTGTTATAACGGAAGTTCTTGCCGCCATGGCTAGAGCCATACGGACATTATTCCCTGAAATTGTATAACAAAGCCCACCAATAGCTGAACTAGCTGGAAAAACTGTACGGGTTAAATTAGAATAGTGTTCTGGTGCAGTATGACCAGCATATAATACCTGACTTCCAGTATTACTTCTATTTAAAGTAGTTGATTGCACTGTTGATGATATTTCAGAAAAATTATTTCCATCACAATATATAACATTACTAAAAAGTAGGATTAAAAATATAATAATCTAAACAATTATACCACCAAATAAAATATTTAATTTACCTCCATTATGTGGTAATTTCCAATTAGGATGTGTTAAATCACTT
>Ga0070658_10001364_pt1 | contig 20879 bp, 13 predicted proteins | sample KBSC13metaG_FD_64664 | JGI IMG/M metagenome (GOLD analysis project Ga0070658, IMG submission 64664) | Corn rhizosphere microbial communities from Kellogg Biological Station, Michigan, USA - KBS C1-3 metaG | ecosystem: Host-associated > Plants > Roots > Rhizosphere > Soil ...
ATGGAGTGGTGATTGTCCAGCCGGGGGTGATCACCCGCACCGTTCAGGATGCTGCGCGCGCCGTAGGATGGGAATATCCGCCGGACCCCGCCTCACTCAAGGAGTGCTCCATCGGCGGCAACATCGCCACCAACGCCGGTGGTCCGCGCTGCCTCAAGTACGGCGTGACCCGTAATTACGTGCTGGGGCTGGAAGTCGTGCTCGCAGATGGCCGCATCCTCCGCACGGGGGGACGTCTGCATAAAAACAAAACCGGCTTTGATCTCATCGGCTCGTTCGTGGGGTCCGAGGGCATGCTGGGAATCGTGACCGAGGCTACCCTCCGCATTATTCCAAAACCAGCCAGCCGCTCGATGCTGGCCGCCATTTTCCCAGATTACTCACTGGCAGCTGCAGCGGTGCAGGCGATTCTGAACAGCGGCCATCTTCCATCCGCTCTGGAGATTACGGATTCCTTTACGCTGGATGCCGCACGCAAGCGGCTGGGCGCGGAAGTGTTCCCTCCGGGAAATGCCCATCTCATTGTGGAAATCGATGGTCGCCCTGCCGCCGTCGCCTCCGAGTTGGAGGAACTTTTTGATTTGTTAGGAAAACTGGGAGCGACCGACATCACCAGGGCTGAGGATGAAGCTGCCTGTGAACATATCTGGCACTTGCGCCGTGAGTTTTCCTATTCGCTACGGGACACCGGCCTGACAAAGCTTAATGAGGACATCGTGGTTCCGCGTTCGAAGTTGGTCGAGTTGGTGAACTTTGCTCGTCAGTTGGAGAAAGACACGGGCATTCCCCTGGCCTGCTTCGGCCACGCGGGAGATGGAAACATTCACACCAATCTGATGGTGAAGGATTACGAGGATCCTGCCACCCGCGCTGTGGCCGATGACGCACTGGACAAACTCTTCACCTGGGTGCTCGCCCAAGGTGGAGCCATCACAGGTGAACACGGCGTCGGATTGGCGAAAAAGCCATGGATTCGCCAAGCACTGGGTGAGGTGTCCTTTGAGACCCACCGCACACTCAAGAACGCCCTCGATCCCAAAGGAATTCTGAATCCCGGAAAATTTCTGGATTGAGCGATGAAAATCGCCGCGATCATTGCCTGCTGCTTCTTGATGCTGGGGAGCCCCGCATGGGCGAGGCCAGCCCAATTCATCACCGCGCTGGAGCAGAATCAAAAACAGACCGTCGTCCTCTACGGCACCAGCCTAACAGCGAATGCTGCGTGGCCGGATGCGTTCAAAGCCACTCTGAAAAAGAAATACGGTGGCAGGATCAAGATGATCAATGCGGCCAAGGGCGGAATGGATTCCCGCTGGGGTCTGGCCAACGTGTGGGACCGCGTGATCCGCAAGCAGCCGGACGCGGTGTTCATTGAATTCACCATCAATGACGCACTGCAGGCATCCCTACTTTCCGTTCGGGAAAGCCAGGCGAACCTGCGAGGCATGATTGCTCAAACCCGTGCGGAAAGGTCGGGCTGCGAGATCATTGTAATGATCATGAATCCGCCCACCGGCGCTCCACTGGCACAACGCCCTAAGTTCCGCGACTATGCGGATGGATACCGGCAGGTCTCGAAAAAAGATCACTGGCAGCTGATCGATTTCAGCCCCACGTGGCAGCAGATCATCACCCGCCAGCCGGAACGTTGGTCTGCCTACACGCCGGACGGCCTGCATCCCAACAAGCAGGCTGGCAACGAAGTGATCCTGCCAAAGTTGCTGAAGGAGATCGGAGTCACCGATGGTTAGAGAAACCGGTCAATTGGAGCGCCCTCGTCACTTCACCGGACTGGATGGCATTCGCGGACTCGCGATCCTGATGGTGGTCTTCAGTCATTTCATCATCGTGGGTGGAGACATGGATGTGGAGCTCCCACTCCACCGACTGCTGATGAGCGGGCATCTGGGAGTGGATCTGTTTTTTGTTCTCAGTGGATTCCTGATCACTGGAATTTTGATAGAAGGGAAAAGGAGCACCAATTACTTCACCGCTTTCTATGTGCGCCGGGCCTTGCGCATTTTTCCGCTGTATTTTGGTGTGCTGATCTGCGGATGGCTATCGGTGGTTTTCCTGACACCTCAGGATATCCCGCGCTTGAGCGGGCAGGATAGCTACGTGTGGCATTGGCTGTATGCTTCGAATATCGGGATCGGATTCAAAGGTACCTGGCTGAACTCCCCCACATGGGTGGAGCTGAGTCATTTCTGGTCGCTCGCCATCGAGGAACAGTTCTATTTGTTCTGGCCTCTGCTCGTTTTCCTGCTGCCGATGAAATGGCTGGAGCGGCTGTGTGTGTTGCTGGTTCTTACCAGTCCATTGGTTTTACTGGCGCTCTATTACTATCTGGGCGATACCGTTACCTATGTCTCCACTCCAGGACGGCTGGGAGAATTGACCTGCGGGGCATGGCTTTCCATCGCGCTAAGGAAGCCGGACAAATGGGCGGCACTGGAGCGGTATTTTCCCATCATTGCTCTCATCACAGGGCTATCACTTCTTCTTGAACGTTCCTTTTTACCGATTCTCAAACCCATCGAACAAACATCGATGATGCTGTTCAGCGTCGCCTGTGTGGGAATCGCCACCGATTCAGGTAATCGCGTGACACGGGTTGTTTTCCAATCCGGCATGCTGCGGTGGCTGGGTACCTACAGCTACGGCATCTACGTCTATCACCACGTTTTCAAAAATGCATGGCGGCAGTTTCTGTGGAATGGCTGGATCTTGCCAACGGTGGGTCCGGGCTGGCTTGCGAAGATGCTCTACATTCTGAGCGCAGGCGGTATCACGCTGGGACTGGCGTGGATCAGTTGGAAATTTTTTGAAGCTCCAATCCTGTCCTTGAAGAGCAGGTTCAACTACCGCTTCAAGGAGTAACAAGGAGCAACTATATTTAAAATATAGTTGCTCCTTGCCTATCAAATACCCAGTGCCGTTTTCAAGAACGGCGCAGTGCGTGATTTTTTCGCCAGCGCTATTTTTTCCGGTGGACCTTCGGCCACGATCTGGCCCCCAGCTTCACCAGCTTCCGGACCAATATCCAGGATCCAGTCCGCCTCGGCAGCGATGGCCATGTGGTGCTCGATGACCAGAACCGTGTGGCCTTCCTCCACCAGACGGTGCAGCACATCGATCAACCGTTTGATGTCTTCCAGATGGAGACCTACCGTCGGTTCCTCGATCAGATAGAGATTACTGGCCTTGAGGGAAAGATTGGCGATCTTCTCCTTTGCGGAACGTCCCTTGGTCAATTCTGAAACCAGCTTGATCCGCTGCGCCTCTCCACCTGATAGAGTGGGGCTGGCTTGACCAAGCTGGAGGTAACCCAGTCCGGTATCCGCCATCAGGCGCAACGGGTGTGAGATGCGGGGCTGGGACTCGAAGAAAGTGGAGGCCTCATCAATGGTCATGGCGAGGACCTGACCAATGTTTTTGCCACGGAACATAACTTCCAGCGTGGCTGGATTGTATCGCTGCCCGTTGCAGGATTCGCAATGCACCCAGGTGGATGGCAGAAAATCCATCTCCAGCTTTACCCGGCCATTTCCTTTGCAGTCCGGGCAACGTCCGCCTTCCGTATTGAACGAGAATCGCGAAGCATCGAAGCCGCGCATGCGGGCCTCTGGAAGCTGGGCGAAAAGCGCGCGGATGTGATCGAAGACCTTCACATAGGTGGCCGGGCAGGAGCGTGAGGTTTTCCCAATCGGCGACTGGTCCACCTCATAACAGGACTTGATCGCCTTCTCGCCCGTCACCTTGCCAAACGGCTGGCGGGACTTGGGAGTTTTATTGAAAACCGCTGCCACACACTGATGCATGAGCGTGGATTTCCCGGAGCCGGAAACTCCCGTAAGTACGGTCAGCCTGCCCAATGGAATCGAGACATCGATGCCCTTGAGATTATTGGCCGTGCAATTCTTGATCTGGAGCGATGGGTGCGTTTTACCAATCGCCCGCCGCTCACCACGTGTGGGATGGACCAGCGGATGGGAAAGAGCGCGGTAGGTGGGAGAGTTTTCATATTTCCCCGCATTTCTGGGAGACTTCCTGCCCGGTGCAGGCACCTGCGGTGGATCTCCCTGATAGACAATCTGCCCGCCCAGGCGACCGGCCCCGGGCCCCAGATCGATCAAATGATCCGCCGCAGCAATGGTATCTTCATCATGCTCCACAATGACCAGAGAGTTCCCCTGATCCCGCAGCGCCATCAGTGTTTTCAATAGCGCGACATTATCCCGGGGATGCAGACCGATGGTGGGTTCATCCAGAACATACAATACGCCACGCAGATTGGAGCCGAGCTGGGCGGCCAAACGGATACGCTGGCTTTCGCCTCCTGATAGAGTATTCCCGGAGCGGTCCAGCTGAAGGTAACCCAGGCCGACTTCGTGCAGGAAGGAGAGCCGTTGACGGATCTCCGGCAGGATATCGCGCGCGATCAGTTTTTCGCGCTCTTCAGGGAATTTGATCGCCTCAAAGTGACCTGCTGCGGAATCAATCGAAAGACGGGAGAGGTCTGCCACCGGCGTGTTTTTCAAACGCACGGCGGATGCCACTGGATTCAACCGTGAGCCATGGCACACCGGGCACTCGATGAGTTCCACATCTTCCATTCGTTCCATCGCACGGTCTGCGTCCATCTCCGCCTCCAATACGGAATCGAAGCGCGAGACATCCAAGGCGCGGCGGCGTTTCGGCACGCGTCCGTGCCCCCTGCACTCCACGCACCAGCCGTGCGGTGAGTTGAACGAAAACAATCGTGGATCCAGATCCTCAAAGGAACGATTGCAGCAAGGGCAACTCGCATTCGTGGAAAGCAGGATGAATTTTTTATCGGCGGTGAAGAGCTTTACCAGGCCTTTCCCGATTTCCAGCGCCTTTGATAGAGAGACACCTGGAACACTTTTACCCGTTTTCCCCTCAAATGAGGATTCCCACACCACGACATCGATATCATGCTCCTTGAAGCGTTCCAGGCGGGTAAAGCCCTCCGCGTCCTTGAACTGCTTATCCACCAAAAGGCGCGGGAAGCCATGCTTCAGCGCCCATTCCGCGACTTCCGTATGATAGCCTTTTTTCCCACGGATTACCGGCGCCAGTAAAGTAACGTGCCCCTTTTTGAGATGCGTTAGAATGGTTTTCTCAATCGCGCTGATCGATTGCTTTTCCACCGGCACATCGCAATCCGGGCAATGAAGCGTGCCCAATTTCGAATACAGAAGGCGGATGAAATTCCAGAGCTCCGTCACTGTGGCGACGGTGGACTTTCCTCCTCCTTGAGAAATGCGCTGCTCGATCGCCACCGTAGGGGGCAACCCGGCGAGTTGATCAATCTCCGGCTTTTCCAACTGCTCGGCAAACTGACGGGCATAGGCAGACATGGAGTCCAGGAAACGCCGCTGTCCTTCCGCGAACAGGATATCGAATGCCAGGGTGGACTTGCCGGATCCTGATAGGCCGGAAATCACCACAAACTGATCCCGCGGGATATCGAGCGAGACGTTTTTGAGATTGTGATGACGTGCCCCTCTCAGCGTGATGGCATTTGAGGAAGGAAGCGCATAAAGAGCGGCCTGGTCTGCCACCTTGAGGGATGGCACGTGGCTTCCGCCCAAGGCACGCTTGAGGAACTGGGCCGTGGGTGAGTCCAGCTTCGCCACCTTTTCGGGCGGCCCGGCGGCCACAAGCTGGCCCCCATGTTTTCCGGCTTCCGGTCCCAGATCCAGAATCCAGTCTGCGGATTTGATGACATCGAAATTATGCTCAATGACCAGCAGGGTATGCCCGGAGTCCACCAGCTTCTGGAAAACGGAAAGCAGCCGCTCAATGTCCGAGAAATGCAGACCCGTCGTCGGTTCATCGAGAATCAGTAATTTCCGGTTGGTTTCAGACTCCTTGAGATTGGTGGCCAGCAGTTGACAAAGCTTGAGACGCTGGGACTCACCACCTGATAGAGTATTGAGTGGCTGCCCGAGCTTCAAATAACCCAATCCCACTTCGATCAAAGGTTGCAGAGAAGCATGGACGCTCTGAATGAGCCGGGCTTCCTTGACCGTGCTGTCCTCTTCGACCGTGAACACGGACGCCACATCCGCCACCGTCAGATCAAGAATATCCGCAATCGATTTTCCACGGAAAGTGTATTCCAATGTGGAAGGCTTGTAACGGCGGCCATTGCAATCAGGACACGTCACATAGAGATCTGATAGAAACTGCATTTCCACCTTTTCCGCTCCGTTGCCCGCGCAACGATCACAGCGGCCATCTCCGGAATTGAAGGAAAAGAATCCGGGCTTCAGTCCGGCCGCCTTACCCGCATCCGTCTCACAGAAAAGCTGCCGGATGGGATCGAATGCACCGAGGAATACCGCTGGTGTGGAACGCGGCGTCCGCGCCACCGCCGTCTGATCCACCAGCTCCACACCATGGAGATGCTCGCTGCCTGTCAGCCCTTTGATCAGGGCGGCATCTCCTTCCGCCTCCTGGCCGAGCTTGCGGGCGAGATTCAGATAGAGCACATCGTGTGCGAAAGTGGATTTCCCCGAGCCGGATACTCCTGTGAGGCAGACGAAGAGACCCAGCGGGATTTCCGCATCCAGTTTCTTCAGGTTATGCTTCGTGGCTCCCTTGATGGACAGAATCTGCTTTCCTGGTTTTCTGCGGGTGGATGGCACCGCGATGGATTTTTCTCCCGTCAGCCACGGCACTGTGCCGGTTGCCTTACGCTCCAATGGAGTCCCGGCTGCCACTGAGCCTTCAAAAATGATCTGCCCGCCATGCTGGCCAGCTCCGGGGCCTACATCCACCAGATGATCTGCCGCGCGCATCACAGCCTCTTCATGCTCCACGACCACTAGCGTATTCCCCTTGTCCCGCAGACCATGCATGACGCCCACGAGGCGCTCGATATCCCGCGCATGCAGGCCCACCGTGGGCTCATCCAACACGAACAAAGTCCCGGTTAGAGAAGCTCCCAGGCACGTCGTCAGGTTCACACGCTCCACCTCTCCACCTGATAGAGTGCGAGTGGGGCGATCCAGCGTAAGATAACCCAGCCCCACCTGATCCAGATAACTGAGGCGGGAGGAAATTTCCGTCATCACCAGATCCAGCGTCGCATCCGGCGCAGCATCTTGTTTCCGTTGGACAGCACTCAGGGAAACAAACCACGGCAGCAGATCGGAGACCGGCAGGGTCCACAAATCAGGCAGCGTCTTCCCATCGATCTTAAAGCAGAGCGCCTCTGGCTGCAGGCGTCTTCCACGGCACGCGGAACAGGTGGTGTAGGAACGATAGCGGCTGAGAAAGACCCGCACGTGCATCTTGTAGGCCTTCGTTTCCAACCAATCGAAAAAGCCCTTCACTCCATACCATGCGCCCGAATGCCAGAGCTCCTCCAGCGCCTCCGGGTCCAGATTTTCCGTAGGCCGATCTCCGTAATAGATCCACTGTTGCTCGTCTTCGGAAAGATCCTCCCATGGGGATTTGAGATCAATTTTGCGCTCCTTGCAGCAGCGGATAAGATCGCGCTGGCACTCGTCCCCTCTCTCACCGAGGAACGGTTTGATCGCACCTTCCAGGATGCTGAGGCTGGGGTCTGGCACCGCTTTTTCCAGATCGAGCCCAATGATCCGGCCAAAACCGCGGCATTTCGGGCAGGCACCCAGAGGATTATTGAAGGAAAACAGTGAAGGTGTGGGCGCACGCAGTGTGAAACCCGTGTGGGGATTCGTCCATGTGGTGGAAAAAGAACGTGCCTCTGCGTTGCCGGATTTCGCACCTGGCTGGATGGTGGCATGACCTTTTCCGAGATGAAATGCCGCCTCCAGCGCCTCCAGCAGACGGGTCTGTTGTTCAGCCCCCAAGGTGATCCGGTCCTGGATGATATCGATTTTTCCCCGCAGGACCGCGATGGCAGAGGAAGGCACATCATCGGTGCGGTGGGTTTCCCCATCGATCAACACGCGCAGATAGCCCTGCTGATTCAAAAAGGGAAACAGCTCTTCCGCCTTGGCCCCCACGGGGATGGCGATGGGGAAAGTGATGTAAACCGGCTGACCGGGGTGATGTTCCATCGCCCATGCAGCGGCGGATTCCGGAGAATCCGGCTGGATGCTTTCCCCTGTGACGGGATCATACCCGATGGCCAGACGGGCGTAGAGCAGCTTCAGGTAATCATTGATTTCCGTGAGGGTGCCGACTGTAGAGCGGGTGGTGCGGACGTGGTTTTTCTGCTCGATGGCAATCGCAGGCGGAATCCCTTCAATGGAATCCACCACCGGTTTGTCCATCCGATCAAAAAACTGCCGCACATACGGGGAGAAGGTCTCCACATAGCGGCGCTGGCCTTCCGCATACAGCGTATGAAAGGCCAGTGAGGATTTACCCGAGCCGGATGGTCCGGTTACGACCGTCAGCTTCCCCAAGGGGATATCCAGGTTTACATCCTTGAGATTGTGCTGCTTGCAGCCTCGAAGGCGGATAAACGGAAGCGAGGAAGGGGTAGTCTCTTTCTTAGCGCGGGGCACGCGTGCAAGCTAGCCGGGAAATGCCGCTGCGCCAGTGGGAAGAATCATAAGTGTTCCTAACTGGATTTCCCCGTCACGAGCGAGGCAAAATAGTCAGGAGACCCCTTCACCTTGAACACTTCCTCCTCGAGCATTTTGATGGCATCCGGATCATTCTGAGTCCGCAGTTCATCAACCTGCTTTTGTATACCGATGATGTAACTTCCTGAAAACTTGTAAAGCTGCAGAGGCAGGTCCTTATCCAAATTCTCCTGCTTTTTCAAGGCGGCGGTGTGGATCGCGTCTGATTTATCCAATGCGGAGTAAATATCCGGAAGGCTTTCCGGGACGCGGTACCCTGCAGCCTGCCACTGAATAGCATCTGCACGCAACGCATTCAGCAAGGCGTCACGTCTTGAGATATTGAAATTACGGATCTCATAACCCAGCTGATTTTCCAATGATTGGCAATTAGCCTTGATGGCTTGTTGATAGGCGGTCAGCGGCGCTTTTGTGATGCGTTGCATTCCCAGCCGCCCCTTTTGCAGGAAACCCGCAACATCAAATATGGGCGAACCCGTGGATTTCTCCGCTCCTGGGGAGTTGGAATGCCCCTGATTCTGAGCGCTGGAGTTCTGTGAACCTTGAACTGACGAGCCAGACGGCGCGCCCCCTACGGGTGTGCCAAAGACGGATTCCTGTCCCTGCTGCTCAGGTTCGTTGCTTTTCTTTTCGGACTTTGAAGCTTTTGACCGATGCTTGACAGCACTTGTTGTCAGATCGTCTTCGTCCGACTCGTCTTGGGGAGCCACCACTGCCGGTGGAGCAGGTGCCTTGTGCTGTTTCTTGTAATAATAATAACCTGCACCAGCGATGATGAGCAAAAAGAACACCAATCCGGTGGGAAAGCCTGAGGATTTTTTCTTCGGTTTATAGGACGTGGCTTTACGCGGCACTCTGATAGGGGCCCCGGCAACCACTTTCGGAATGACCTTTCCTGAGGGAGCGGGCTGGGCAAAAACAGCCTCCAGATCCTTCACAAATTCTGTAGCCGTCGGGTAGCGGAATTGCGCGTCGTGCCGGGTTGCCCGCGCGACGATCTCATCAAACTTCCTGTCACAACCGATGATTTCGGACGGCGTGCGCGGATCGTCCGCTGGCAGTTTTCCAGTGAGAAGTTCATGCAACAGCACACCCAGGGAAAAAATATCCGCGCGGGCATCCACCGTTTGAGGGGCTTCCACGACTTCCGGAGCGGTGTAGTGGGGGGTGCCGAAAATTTCCTCTCCCTCGCGAACTTTCCGATCCACAGGACGGGCCAAGCCGAAATCACCGATCTTGGGCTGGGCATTCAAGTCCAACAGAATATTGGCTGGCTTGATATCCCGATGAAGGATCCCGTGCTCGTGAGCGTGAGCCAGGCCAAGCCCAATGCCACTGACAAGGCGGACCACTTCCTTGGCATCAATCGCCAAGCCATGCGAAGAATGATGAAGGGATCCCCCATTCACATATTCCATCACGATGTAGAGCATGCCACCTACTTCGCCAAAGTCATAAACGCCGATCAGATTCGGATGATTGAGACGGGCCATGGCCTTGGCCTCCGCCTCGAACGCTTCACAGAACGCAGCATCCGCGCTGAACTCCATCGGGAGTATCTTGATCGCAACCGTCCGCTCCAACGAACGCTGCACGGCGCTGTATACGGCTCCCATTCCACCAGAAGCGATCAAACGCTCGATGTCATAGCTGGGAAAGTATGCAGCCAATTGCTCTGGCGTTGGCGCATGAAATCCCGCCTGTTCTGGTTGCTCGCTCATAGGGTAGGCTTAAACGTTAGATGATTTTGAAATCGGGGAGAACTAGTACCACTGGGTCAAAAAAGACAAGTACAGGAACATTGCATTTTTGGAATTGCCAGTATGCCATTTGGAATGACTGAAGCAGATGTAATGCAAGATCTGGGTGAGGAAGGAATTCGCCGACTTGCGGCCGCTTTTTACCGTAATGTTCGACAGGATGATCTTGTAGGAGCGATGTATCCCCCCAACGACTGGGAAGGAGCTGAGGAACGTTTCGCAGAATTCCTGCTTTTCCGTTTGGGAGGATCCACTCGCTACCTGGAAACACGCGGCCACCCCCGGCTGCGTATGCGCCATATGCCTTTTAAGATCAATATTGCGGCACGGGACCGCTGGCTGGAACTAATGGGAAAAGCCATGGATGAAACGGGCGTTTCGGACTTAAGCCATGCATTCCTTGTTCCATTTTTCAGCCAAGTGGCAGATTTCATGCGGAATCAACCTAACGAAGAGTGATAGACTATCCATTCCGGAAGCTTGATAGTAAGGTTGTAAAGCATATGGAAACAGATCACCGTAGTGAGTGAACCCGTGGCTGCATATAAAACAGCACAGCCGAAACCAAACACCCCTACGCTGGCGAGACCGTAACCATCATAAATGTGCAACAGTGCAAAGATGATGGAAGAGATCCATGCCCCGCCTGCCACACCCAGCCTGTTACCCAAGGAGCGGAAAAGAATACCTCTGTACAGCACCTCCTCAGCGATGGGCGCAGCAACGCAGGCTGACAGCAGCAGGAAAATAAGTCCCGTGTAGCCAGCCTCACCGGCGTGAAGGCCACCTCCTGGCTCACTGGCACCCTCATCGCCGAAAATCAGCCTCAGGGGCTGATCCAACAAGGTGAGCAATGAGAATAATCCAAGAAGCATTCCCACGTTCAACTGACGATCGACACCCAACACCTTAATGGCGTGAGCGGGCTTCCTGAAAATCAAGGCGACTGCGATCAAAGGCGGCAGCAGGCGCGCCACGGAATCCAGAGCGACTCCCAGCCAAGCCGGAACATCCGTAGTAACGGAAAGTCCCAGATTCAACATCAGCCCGAACCCAATCCACGCCAAGGTAGCTACTAAAAAAATGGTCAGTCCCATGGCCGCCGTCCACCCATTGGCGTAGCCACGGGGTTTTATTTTAAAGCCCGCTTCCATTCGGCGCACCGTGGAAGGAAGAAAGGTAAACCCTACCAAGGCCAGCAGCCACACGGCTGAGCGGGAAAACAACGCCCGCTGTCGCAGGAGGTCCGCAATTTTGCTTTCCTTGGTTTGCCAGTCCCCAGACATCGGCATCCGCGCGTTTTTTTCCTCCAGCAACCTCGCCTCCCACCACGTCCCCCTGCCCTTGGAAAGCCGATCCGCCATCAGGTGAAAATCTGGAGTTTCCCCGCCCTTCGTCACTTGCGTTAATGCATCCAGCGCTGGCTGATTCTCTTGCTCAGCCTTGATCACAGCGAAGGCTGTAACTCCTTTTTCCGAAATACTCTCCGCCTCCGCCAGTTTCTGCAGGGCTTCCAGCGCTGTTTTTCGGGCAATCTCAGGACGATCCACCCCCGCCATCCACCGCAGCCAGCCGGGATCCGAAGCCATGGCATCCGACAAGCGTAAATCCCGGTCGATCTTAACTAAAGCGATCGCCTCAGTGCCTGGCTCGTAGCCATTCATTTTTCCGAAATAGTGATCCCACAGCCAGATCCCGAGAATGAAAGCCAACAGTGCGATCAATGGCTCTGGATACTCCCGCCGCATAATTGAAAAATACGGATTTTTCGGCTCAATCTTCGCTGGAAGGGGAGTCTTGATGCTGACAATTTCCCTTCCTGCACACACTTTGACAAGCTTTGGTTGATTTTAAGGAAATCCATAATGCTTTTCCACTGGCGATCCGGGCACTCCCTGAACACTTTGTTCACCTCCCACCACACATGTCAGACCCTACTTTATACGTTACCACCATTACCTTCTGGTCGGCTCTAGGCGTGTTTGCCATTGGCGCAGGGATCCAACAGTGGGCCAAGCCGACGAAACCCGCCATTACAGAGATCGCGGAAGTACCTTTGGAAAGCCCTCCTCCACTGCCATGGCATGAGGAGACGGAGCGGGAGAAAGTGCCCACACGCTTTTATTGTTCTTATGATCTGATCGGCCTCATCTTCGTCTTCTTCCTGTTCTTCGCGCTTACCGCGATGAATATTCAGGCCTCCGCTGAAAAGGATCTGGTCATGACTCCAATGGGCCTGCTGATTTCCATCGGCTTCCAATTCATGATTGCAGGCGGCGTCTTGGCCACGGTCATTTCCCGCATCCATCCAGTGGACTGGCTGGGGCTGAAGTGGAGAAAATGGCCATGGGTCTTTCTCATCGCTCCTGCTGCCGTTCTTTTCATATGGATCATCATGGGGGTCCTGCAAGGCTCGGGCTACATGAAATGGATCGAGTCTCTGGGAGTGGATCCGGTCCAGGAAGCGGTGAAGCTCCTGCAGCAATCAAACGATACCCTGGTGATCTGGCTGATGACCATCGCCGCAGTGATCGTCGCCCCTTTATGTGAAGAATTGGTCTTCCGTGGCTACCTGTATCCTCTCGCCAAAAAGTATGCAGGTCCGTGGGTAGGCGGACTTTTCTCCGCAGTGGTCTTCGGTTGTGCTCATGGAAATTTGGGCGCATTGCTGCCACTTACCATTTTCGGTATCCTCATGGTGATCATTTATCAAAAGACCGGCTCACTATGGGCGACCATCGCAGTGCATTTCTGTTTCAATGGAGCAGCCGTAGCCATTCAACTATTGGATCGTTATTATCACTTTCTGCCCGAGAATTCACTTTGAAAACGTTGAGGGACATCGGTGAGGACGCCTTGATCGAGCGGCTGATCAAGCTCGTTCCCCAAGCCTCCGGCCCGGCCGGCCCCGGTGATGATTGCGCCGTTATGGATTCAGGCCATGACTGGCTCCAACTTCTCAAAACGGACGCACTGGTGGAGAATATCCACTACCTGCCCCAGGCTGCCCCCCGCGCGGTGGGATGGAAATCCATTGCCCGCGTGATCTCTGACTTCGCAGCAATGGGCGGGGTGCCGGAACATTTCCTGGTGACCCTGGCCCTGCCTCCCACTCTCGAGATTTCCTGGGTGGAGGATTTTTACAAAGGCATCGGTGATTGCCTGGAGACATTCGGAGCCACTCTGGCAGGAGGAGAAACTTCCAGTGTTCCGGCAGGATCCTCCGCAGTGATCTCCATCGCAGCCACCGGCAGCGTGCGGAAAGAACATCTGGTCCTGCGCTCTACAGGAAAACCCGGGCAGACGATTCTTGTTACGGGCACGCTTGGTGGCTCCATCACCGGAAAGCATCTGGATTTCATTCCCCGCATCAAGGAGGCCGCGTGGATGGTCCGCCATTTCAAGCCCTCCGCCATGATGGATCTTTCAGACGGACTGGGAAAAGATCTCCCTAGGTTGGCCACAGCCAGCAATGTGGGATTTATTCTGGATGAGAAAGCACTTCCCCTTTCCTCCGGCTGCACACCCTCCCAGGCAATCGGTGATGGTGAGGATTTCGAGCTGCTGCTGACGATTGATACGGAAAAAGTTTCTGCGCTACTGGAGGCCTGGCGAACTGTATTCCCGGCCTTGCCGCTGACACCCATTGGTCACCTGGTGGCGGAGGGAGAAGGCCAATCGCTGCAGGGTGGCTGGGAACATTTTTCCTGATTGGTATTTTAGCCGCTTACGCTATTTTTCAGTTCCATGACGGATGTGGATGCCTTTTTTGCCTTCATGGCAGATGAAAAGAACGCATCGCCACGCACGCTCATCAATTACCGCGAGGCGCTGTCCGCTTATGAAGCCTGGCGGGGGACCACGTTCCGGGGCTGGCGGGAGGAAACCACAGATGACTTCCGGGACTATATTTTCGCTCTGATGAAACAGGAGCTGAAACGGGCAACCATCCGTCTGCGCTTCGCCGCCCTGCGCTCATTTTACAAATACCTCGTCCTGCGCCGCGGACTGGCACGCAGCCCGGTAGCGGAGGTGCAACTGCCCAAACCCGAACGAGGGCTGCCCGTCGTTCTAACCATCGCCCAAATCGACGAACTCCTCACGCTTCCGCTGAAGGTCCCCGTGGACAAAAAGGCCAAGCCTTGGGCCCCCTTGCGGGATGCAGCCATATTGGAACTTTTCTACTCCAGTGGACTCCGCATTTCTGAGCTTCTTGCGCTGGACGTGAAGGACCTCGATTTTATCGGGGAAACCGTCAAGGTCTTGGGCAAGGGATCGAAGGAGCGAATCGTCCCCATCGGGGGGCCGGCGCTCAATGCCATCCAGCGCTATCGTCAATCCGCCGCCATCACTTCCGGGCCACTCTTCCGCAGCATCCGGGGAACGCGCATCACTCAGCAGGCAGTGGATCTTTTACTGAAAAAATATCTTAAGCTCAGCAGTATCCCATTCAAGGTGAGTCCGCACAAGTTGCGCCACAGTTTCGCCACCCATCTGCTGGATGCCGGGGCGGATTTGAGAAGTGTGCAGTCACTGCTGGGTCATGCTTCCCTTTCCACCACTCAGATCTATACTCACGTTACCAAGGAACGTCTCAAGCAAGCCTACGATACCGCCCATCCCCGCGCGTGAAAACCATCGCCTTTTTTGTGAAACTATCCTGCCTGCTTAGTATTTTCAGCCTGGGTTCCTGCGCGCGCTGGAACTCCAGCCTGCCGAGACGCAGTATGGCTGAAGCCCGACAGGAACTGGATACCCGCATCAAATCAAAGGCGGAGCCTTCCATTTTATTTGTCGGTAACAGCTACAGCTTCGGCATGCCAAAAGAACTGAAAAAAGTCGCTGCCCAGCATGGAAAGACCCTCCGCATCGGCCATGCCACCTATGGCGGATGGACCCTCTCCAAACAGGCGACCAATACAGCCACCTTGAAAAAAATCCGGGAAGGCCACTGGGATGTGGTCGTCATTCAGGAGCAGAGCATCATCCCCTCCCTCCCCACGTGGCAGAGAAATTTCAAGATGTTCCCCCCTCTTCAGGAACTGGCTACGGAAGCCCGGCAGAGCGGTGCCATTCCCGTGCTTTACCAGACATGGGGCCGCCGCGATGGAAATCCCCAGGTGCGGGGAGATGATTTCTTCGCCATGACCGGGCGGGTAAGGAAAGGCTACTCAGCAGCCTCAGCCGCGATGGGAAATCTCGTCGTCGTCCCTGCCGGGGATGACTGGGAAAAGGCCGCGCGAGCAGGAAAGAAGAAGGAGCTCTTTCTGGATGATGGCAGCCACCCATCGGAAATAGGAAACGAAATCACCGCCCACACCTTCTATCGCACACTCTTCGGCTCTTGAAGTGAGGATGGCCCGCCAACTGCTCGTACGGACACCCTTCTATAGGATTGCATTTATAAAGATATTACCCTAAGTGGCTCGCCACATCGCCTCCGAATCATGATTTCCATTCGAATCCTCGCCAAGATCACCGTGCTTTTTTCGGCGCTGCTTCTTGCAAGTTGCGGAACCCAAAAGCCCGCCACCCCTGCTGAAGCAGCCAACGCCGGAAAGCTCAAGAACCCATATCCGGAAGGCACCTACCAGCATTTCACTGCCGAGCCGACCTACCCTAAAACCTACAACGTCTGGAAAGACGACAAGGTTTTATCCAAAACGGACAGCAGCAATTCCCATATCGTCATCAATCTGGCCAAGCAACGTGGCTACCTGATGCGTGGAGATGAAGTGGCCGTGGACTATCCTATCTGCTCCGGAACTGCAGAGCGCCCTACACCGAAGGGTACTTTTCCCATCCAGGAAAAAATCGTGGATAAAAGCTCCAACCGCTATGGAAAGATTTACGATGCCGCTGGTGAAATAGTGAATGGTAATGCCGACGTGCAGATCGATCCTATTCCAGAAGGCGGAAAATTCGAAGGTGCTCCCATGCGTTACTGGATGCGTCTCACGGGAGATGGCGTGGGCCATCACATCGGCCCCATCCGCCGTTATCCAGCATCCCATGCCTGCATCCGCGGCCCAAGCGCCACCATGCCGCTCATCTACTCCAAGGTGCGGGTAGGCACAAAGGTGACGGTGGAGTAGTCCCTTTTACTATTCTCAAAAAAGGCCCGGCTGCCCATCGCACCGGGCCTTTTCTTTTTTCACAGACCTGCTCATTTGGCAGGAGTTGAAAGCGGCCCGTAAAAAACTGCGTCTCGCCATCAGGGCGGGAGCCCTTCTTCTGCTGGCGGCCCTGCTCTGCTGGTTCGCCCTGCCATTTTTGATCCCGTTGCCGCCGAGATTGGCGGAAAATCCGGCAGCTTCCCCGGTTTTTCTGGATCGCAATGGCCGGATCATCTCTCACCTGACGCTGGTGGACTCCACCCGCTCGACCCCGGTATCGCTGGATGAAATCCCTCAGGACCTAATAGACTGCACCCTGGCGGCGGAGGACAAACGATTTTACAGCCATGGAGGCATCGATATTCTGGCGACCTTCAGAGCGGGTTGGGATTTTCTCCGCAAGAGGCGCGTCACCTCCGGTGCCTCCACGATCACCCAGCAACTGGTGAAAATTTCCTCTCCGCGCGGCCAGCGGAAGCTCACCACCAAAGTCCGGGAGGCCCTCTTGGCGCGGCGACTGGAAATGACGTGGGACAAGCAGCGCATCCTCATCGCCTATCTCAACCGCTTGGACTACGGGAACCTGCGGATCGGCCCGACAGAAGCCGCACGCTTTTATTTCCAGAAACCTCTGGCCGATCTCTCTCTCGCAGAAGCCGCGCTCCTCGCCGGACTACCGCAGGCCCCTTCCCGCCTCGATCCACTGTCCCACCCGAAACGGGCGACCGTCCGGCGCAATACCGTGCTCCAAAGGCTGGCTGGCCTTCGCCCAGCTGATGCCCACCGCGTCCGTGATGCACTCACCGAATCCATGACGCTGCGCCCGCTCCGGGAAAAAACCTCCGCACCGTGGCTGTCCTCCATCGGCATCCACTCTGGAAACGAGATACGCACCACGCTTGATCTGAAACTCCAGCAGACCCTGGAAACCATCGTCCGCGAAGAAACGGCAAAGTTGAAGGACGCCAATCTCCGCCATGCCGCCGTGGTGGTGATTCACAATCCCACTGGAGAAGTGCTGGCACTGGTGTCTTCCGCCGATTGGAACGACCGGCATGGAGGACAGATCAACGGCTCACTTGCCCCCCGCTCACCAGGCTCCACCTTGAAGCCATTTACCTACCTGCTGGCGATGGCACGGAATGGCCGCCTCCCCTGCTCCATTCTGGCAGACATTCCCACGCCATTAAAAACGCCTCAAGGTATAAGCCTGCCGGAAAACTATGATCGCACCTACCGTGGTCCCGTCACCCTGCGGACTGCCCTGGCCTGTTCTCTGAACCTTCCCGCCCTGCGCGAACTGAATCTGCTGGGAGGCCCCGTTCCCTTGGTGGAACTCCTACAGCAGATGGGCATCTCCACCCTCGGAAATGATCCATCCTTTTACGGACTGGGCCTTACTCTGGGCAATGCGCCGGTCCGCCTGCTGGAGCTCACAAACGCCTATGCCACACTCGCCCGCCAGGGCCGCCATCTGCCCGTGACGCTTTTCCCGGATGCTCAACCGCCAATCGCTGAAAGCCGCTTACCATTTTCTGAAAAGTATTTTTACCTGCTCAGCCACATGCTCTCGGACAAGGAGGCCCGCGCCCCGTCCTTCCCGCCCGGTGGACCTCTGGACTTCCCCTTCCCCTGCGCAGTGAAAACCGGCACATCCTCGGACTTTCGGGATAATTGGTGCATGGGCTTCACCCCGGAATTTACCGTGGGCGTATGGGCCGGGAACTTCGAGCAACAGCCCATGAAGGGTATCTCCGGCATCGCTGGAGCAGGGCCGATTTTTCATCGGTCCATGACAGAGCTCTATCGCACGGCCACCCCCACCTGGTATCCACTGCCTGCCGGTCTAACTGAAATCACCATCGACTTCCGCACGGGAAAACGGCTGAGAGATGAGGAATTCCCCGCCAATCCTTACGCCCGGAAGGATCTCACGGATGAGGAGCATCTGCCGCTCATGGCGACGACTGCGGATTACGATGCATCAGGTAAGGCGCTCATTCCCCTCCTCTATTCCGAATGGTATCGCAGCCCACACAATCACCGGCTGGGGGAACTGCTGCTGGATCCGGTGCCAGCCTCCCCGGAACCGCTGCGCATCACCAGTCCGGCCAATAACAGCACCTTCCTGCTGGATCCGGAAATTCCCTCGGGGTCCAATCAATTGCGCCCGGTGGCCAATCTGCCGGATGAGATCGAATGGTCATCGGAGACGCTGAAAATTCAAAAGCAAGGTCGAGAAACCATCATCCTGCTCCAGGTGGGGACCCATCTGTTGACAGCATTGGACAAACGGTCAGGAACCACGCAGTCCATCCGCATCCACGTGAAATCCTTGTAGCCGTTGGAAAATCCGCGGGTTTTTCCATTCGTGTTCCAGTTGCGCGGATCAAGGATGCCGTTATTTTTGGTCTCAATGATTGCTGATTTTCCACTTCTTCTCGCTCAACATCAATCCGGCTACATGGGCATCGGGCTGGGATACTGGATCATCATCGGTGCATCCATGCTGGCCAGTTTCCTCATCAGCAGCACCCTGAAGCGCCGCTTTCAGGAATATTCCGAAATTCCCACCCGCTGGACTGGAGCTCAGGTCGCGGAGGCCATGCTGCGTCAAAACGGAATCAACGATGTCCGGGTTATCAGCACACCCGGCCATTTGACGGATCATTATGATCCCACCAACAAGACCGTGAACCTGAGTGAACCGGTCTATGCCTCAAACTCAGTCGCAGCAGCAGCGGTGGCAGCACACGAATGCGGACACGCAGTGCAACACCAGCAGGCATACAAATGGCTGACATTCCGCTCGAAAATGGTGCCCGCCGTGCAGTTCTCCAGCCAGATGCTGAACGTCGTCATGATGATGAGTCTGGTAGGTATCTACTTCCTCGGGCCAGCTACCATCTGGATCTATGTGGCGCTTTTTGCGGTGACCACGCTCTTTTCCGTGGTGACTCTACCAGTGGAATTCGATGCCAGCCGCCGGGCTCTCGCCTGGATGGAAACGAGTGGGGTAGCCTCCAGCATGGAGCATGAAAAAGCAAAAAACGCCCTGTTCTGGGCTGCCATGACCTACTTTGCCGCTGCAGTCGGCTCCATTGCCCAGCTTCTTTATTTCCTGATGATGGCCTTGGGTGGCCGCCGCCAGGACTGAGGTGGGACGGCATGTTTTTTTAAGTGAGATATAAGAATGGGCTTGCACTTCCCGTTGGACTCGGAGCTTGACCAACGGGAGGCTTCCTGCTTGCCTTCGGCAGGCAGCTTTTGATTTTCAATCAATTGCCAACATTCCGGGTGGTTTCTTTCTCCGCCCTCTCCAACCCGGAATTCCCATCATAGCCCTCTGACTCTCACCTCCATGGACTGGTCCTCACCTCTCTGGTATGCATCCTATTTTATCGTCCTCATCGGCCTGGCCGGTTACGGCTCCCACCGTCTGACGATCGTTTATCTATACCTCAAGCACTCAAGAAAACATCCCCAGCCGAAGGAACTTTTCAAGGAGCTGCCTCTGGTGACCATCCAGCTTCCGGTTTTCAATGAAATGCACGTGGTGGATCGCTTGCTCGATTCAGTAGCGGCACTCGATTATCCGCAGGACAAGATGCAGATCCAGCTGCTGGACGACTCCACCGATCAGACAGTGGAAATCTGCCGGGCAGGCATTGAGCGCCTGAAGGCTCGTGGCTTCGACGCCGAGCACATCCACCGCACGGACCGCACGGGCTACAAGGCAGGAGCCCTTGAAAACGGCACGCATTTCGCCAAAGGCGAGTATCTCCTCATTCTGGATGCGGATTTCGTTCCGAAGCCTGAAATGCTTCAAAAGACGATTCACTTCTTTGCTGACGATAAGATCGGCATGATCCAGACCCGCTGGGGCCATCTCAACCGGACCTACAACGTCCTGACGCGCATTCAGGCGATGTTTCTCGATGGTCACCTGGAGCTGGAACAAACCGCACGCAACCGTTCCGGCCGCTTTTTCACCTTTAACGGCACCGGCGGTATCTGGCGGAAGTCCTGCATCGCGGATGCCGGCGGCTGGGAGCATGACACTTTGACTGAGGACATGGACCTCAGCTACCGTGCCCAGTTGAAGGGCTGGCGTTTTATTTTCCTCAATGAGGTGGAAACTCCCGCCGAGCTACCCGTGGACATGGATGGCTTCAAGAGCCAGCAGCACCGCTGGACGAAGGGCTCCATCCAGGTCTGCAAAAAAGTCCTGCCTGCGATTTGGAAAAGTGATGCGCCCCTAGCCTGCAAGCTGGAAGCGACCGCGCATCTCACCTCGAATTTCGCGTATTTGCTCCTGATCTGCCTCTGCTTCCTGATTTATCCAAATCAGCACAGCAACATGCACCTTACTGGACTGAGCTACTATCTGG
>Ga0070658_10001365_pt1 | contig 20878 bp, 20 predicted proteins | sample KBSC13metaG_FD_64664 | JGI IMG/M metagenome (GOLD analysis project Ga0070658, IMG submission 64664) | Corn rhizosphere microbial communities from Kellogg Biological Station, Michigan, USA - KBS C1-3 metaG | ecosystem: Host-associated > Plants > Roots > Rhizosphere > Soil ...
CCATGCCACTGCCGAGGAGCGGCGAGCCCGGCTGATTCTGGTTGCAGGCGAGCCGGGGATCGGAAAGTCGCGGCTGGCCTGGGAATTCGAGAAGTACGCCGACGCAATCACGTCGAGGACCCATTGGTTGCGTGGCCGCTGCCTGTCCTACGGACAAGGAATCGGCGGCCGCGTCGTCGCCGAAATGGTTCGTTCGTTGCTACGGGTCACCGAGGCGGACGACGACGCCGCCGTCACCAAGGCGCTCGACGAGCGGCTCCAGCGGCACGTGGACGACGAGTCCGAACGTGAGGTATTGCGGCCGCGCCTGACCAGCCTGCTCGGATTGTCTGACGCCGTCTTCGACCAGGCCGACTTGTTTGCTTGCTGGCGTGGATTTTTCGAGTCACTGTGTACGGGGGATTCGTCGCTCACGCTTGTGGTAGAGGATCTGCAGTGGGCCGACGACGGATTCCTTGACTTCCTCGAGCACCTGCTCGACGCGAGTCGGGCACCCATCCTGGTCGTGGCGCTTGCCAGACCCGAGGTTTCGGCGCGGCGTGCGACCATCGGTGCCGGACGCCGCTCGACCACGGTGTTCTTGGAGCCTCTACCCGACGTCGCCATGGCCCGCCTGCTCGACGGCCTGGTCTCCGATCTGCCGGCCGACCTGCGGGCGGAGCTCGTTAAACGTGCCGAAGGTGTACCGCTGTATGCGGTCGAAACCGTGCGTGCGCTGATCGACCGTGACGTCGTCATCGCGAGCGCGGGCCAGTATGTCGTCGACCCGGTCGCTGCGCGGGCCCTCGACCTAAGTGCGTTAGGGCCGCCGGCGAGTTTGCAGGCGTTACTCGCCGCGCGGCTCGACGCGTTGCCAGCGGCCGAACGGCGGGTGGTACAAGACGCGAGCGTGCTCGGTCTGAGCTTTACCCGAGCCGGAATCGGTGCACTCGCGCCGCCCGATATCGAACTCGACGCCGTGCTGGAAAGCCTTCGGCGCAAGGAAATTCTCATAGTCGACAACGACCCACGCTCACCAGAGCGCGGTCAGTATCGGTTCGTGCAAGCACTTCTGCGAACCAGCGCCTATGACACGTTGTCGCGTCGCGACCGGCATTCTCGCCATCTCGCGGCGGCGCAACATCTGTCGGGCCTTCCCGATGCCGACACGATAGCCGGCGTGCTGGCAGCGCACTATCTCGATGCGCTCGCCGCGGTGCCCGAAGTGCCTGAGGCCGCGCAGTTGCGCGAACGGGCCGCCGTCTTGCTGGAGCAGGCGGCGGTGCATGCTGCCGGCGTCGGCGCGCCTCGCGATGCGCTGGCACACTACGGCCAGTTGCTCGAACTCGGCCTGCCTGACGAGGCCGTTGTGCGTCTTACGTTGATGGCATCGACGCTCGCGATCGAAGCGGCCGAAAATCTGGAGCGTAGCCTCTCGTGGATCGACGTCGGTCTCGCGGCCGCGCGCCGGATCGGTGACGAAGAAGCGGTGTTGCAGCTCAACCTGAACCAAGGACGGTTGCTGGCAAACAAGGGTGCGATCCCTGAGGCAATGCAGATTATGCGCGGCGTCTACGAGGCTGCACTAGACCGCCCGGATCGCGTTGGGTTGCTGGCCGGCGCGGCTCGTCTTCTTGCTGTCGGCGCACAAACCACTGGCGAGCACGAGTTTGCCGAACGCGTCGTGATGGGCGCGCTGCCGGTGATCGAGCGCTACGGCAGCGACAGGCATTTCGGCACGCTGATCGATGGCTTGGCGGCGTGGGCGAGTGGCGCCGGCTACCGCCGGTTCTCCATGGTGATCGGCCAGGGGGCTCGCCTGCGCGCCGAAGGTCCCGAGTCCGACGCCATCGTGCGCGAACTCAACAGCGTCGCCCTGCTGGTCAACGACGATCCCGCAACCGCGATCACGCAAGCGACGTCGGCGCTGCGGCGCGCCGAGGAACTCGGTCTGGTTGCCTCGCGAATCGTTGCCATTGCACATCTGGTGAACGGCACCTTTACGGCCGGCCGGTGGCAGCAGGGCGTTGAGCTGCTGGAGCGGCACCGCAGTGAGGGTCGTACGGACAGGCTGGCCTGGGAGGCCTACATCGCGGGCGGCTCTGCGTTGCTTGCGTACGGGAGGGCGGATCAGTCGATCCTGCTCCCGCCGCTCGGCACGCAGGACGGGTCGGGCGACGCCCTCGTTCAGGGCTGGACCCTGATGAACGAGGCCGTTACGACCTATCTCGGCAACGCCCGAACGACCGGCGCCCACGTCGCGGCAGACGCGGTCACGGCCATCCTGACTCTCGGAAAGACGAGCGAAGACATTCCGCCGGTGTTCGGACTTGCGGTCGACATGCTGCTCGACGCCGATGACCGGGGTCGCCTTGAGCAATTGACCGCGTTGCTCGAAAAAGTACCGCTGGGTCAGCGTTTTCGCTTGCTGCAAGGGCAATTGTTGCGGGCACGAGCCCATCTGTCGACTGACTCGACGCAGATGGTGCATGGCCTGCGGGCGGCGATCGAGGTCTTCACCGCGATGGGTGCCGCCTATCCGGCAGCCCGCACGCGCGTCGAGTTGGCGGCGCGATTGGCGGACGACGGCGACGTGCGCGCGGCAACCGACCTGCTCGCGAATGCACGGCCGCTACTGGAAAAGCTCGGCGCGGTCGTGGCGTTGGCGATCGCGGATCGAGTGGCGGCGACCCTGGCGTCGGTAGCCTCAGTGTGAGCTCAGCCCGTGCACCCGCCGGCCAGCGTTAGCGGTTGCAGGCCGTTTTCGACCCCGAACGCGGTGCCACCTACTGATGTAACCGGGCCTTGGACGGCGCTCCACGTTTCGAGTACCGCACCGGTTTTCGGGTCGAGGCAACCGAGTTGCTCGCCGCCGCCGCCCCGCGCCCAGACGACGTTCGTACCGGGCCACACGATCGAACCGGGCCCGACCTGCGCGCCGATCGGGCTGGTGCCGAGGATTTTCAGCGTTTTCGCGTCCAGGTGCAGCAGCCGCGGCTTGTCGACGTCTCCGTAGCCCCCGACCCACACCTGGTCGCCAACAACTGCGATCGATTCTTTGCCGAGAGCCGTTGGCGAGCTGTGCGCGACGACCTTGCCGGTGCGGGTGTCAATGGCGACGACCTGCATGCCGACGAAGCCGGACGTCGGCGGCGACCCGCTCGCCATCACGCCGACTAGCAACCGATGCCGGGTTGGGTCGGCCGCTAGACCATAGGTCGAGCCGGTGAGCGTGATGCTGCCGACGTTTGTCGTGACGCCGTTGGACTGCACATCGGCATGCGCCACCTTGAGGCCTTGGTCGGTAGTGAAGTACAACTCGTTGTCGATGGCGACTACGTTGAATATCGCTTCCTGCACAGTGAATTCGGCGATAAACGACAGCGTCTTCGAGTCGTATACCCGCACGTCGTGGCTGTTTTGAGACCACGCCCACACGCGGCCGCCGCCGACCACGACGCCGCTTGGCGCGCCCGTAGGGCCAGCTGCGGTTGCCTTCACCTCAGCGCCTTCCGGGCTCAGAAGCACGACCTTGTTCGGGTCGGCCGCCAGCACGTAGAGGCCGTCGGTGGTCGTGACCGCATCGACGACCGTGAGCGAGTTGCCGATGTCGATTGCTGTGCCGAGCGTGCCATGCGCTGGACTCGCGGGCGGTGACGTCTTCCCCAGGGTTGCGGTCGCCGTGTGATGGTCTGTGTGCTGCACTCCGAGCACCGAGCCGACAATCGCGATTGCTACAACCGCAAGGCTCGCCACGCCGATCGTCGACCGGCGACGACGGAGGTCGCGAGTTCTCGCTCGCACGGTCTCGTACATGCCCGGTCCGGGCTCGACCTTGCGCCGCGGGTCGGACAGCGTTTCGCGCAGGAGCTCTTCGACGTCGGTCATGAGTGGGCTTCTTCCTTCTCGAAGATACGACGCAAGTGCAGCAATCCCTTTGCAGCTTGGCTTTTCACGGTTCCTCGGGCACACCCGAGTACGTCAGAGATCTCGGCTTCCGACAACTCTTCGTAGTAGCGAAGTACGAGGACGGCGCGCTGCCGCGGCGGCAGCTCGGCGAGTGCCTGCCACATCGCGTCGCGGTCGGCGTGTTCGTCTTCAGGCCGCAGTTGCCCGGGTGGCGGCAGTTCGTCGTCCGGCATGAACTGGCGCGGCTGCTCGCGCCAGGGTCGTCGGCGCTGGGCGTTCAGGTGCGTCGTGACGATCGCTCGGCGCACGTAACCCTCGGGGTTGTCCTTGCCCCGCACCCGTGACCAGCCCAACGCGGTCTTGGCGAGTGCGGTCTGCACGATGTCTTCGGCTGCGTGCCGATCGCCGGTGAGCAGGTGGGCAAACCACAGCAGCGACGGCGAGCGAGCAGCGACGAACGCCCGGAAGTCGTCTTCGTCGGCGCGATTCACGAGCGGGTCCCTGTTGTCACGGCTATTAGGACACGGTCTCGCGCGAACCGGTTGCCCGCCACCCCCGGCTAACCGCGGTGATCATGGACAAAGTCTCGTTCGAACCCGAATTTGGGCACACCTTGCCCATGATCAACGGGAGTGGGGGTCGGCTGGGCACCGGGTTTTGGGTCAGGTGCGCGGCGTCTGGCAGAATGGCGGGTCGAACACCGGACGACGAGAGCCCTCTACCTCTCGCCGACCGTGTCCCCGGGCCGATCTGCCTCGTAATCCCCACACGAGACGGCTGCGCTCAACCCAAAAAGACCTGGAGTACCGAGTCCCGTGGCAGTCAAGATCAAGCTCATGCGCCTGGGCAAGATGCGCGCGCCGTACTACCGCATCGTGGTCGCCGACTCGCGCACCAAGCGCGACGGTCGGGCGATCGAAGAGATCGGCAAGTACCACCCGAAGGAAGACCCGTCCTTCATCGAGGTCAACGGCGAGCGCGCCGCATATTGGCTGAGCGTGGGCGCCCAGCCGACCGAGGCCGTCACCGCGATCCTGCGGGTCACCGGCGACTGGCAGAAGTTCAAGGGCGAGGCCGCGCCGCCGCCGATGAAGGTTGCTGCTCCGAAGGCCGACAAGAAGTCGATGTTCGAGGCAGCCGCCAAGGAAGGTGCGGGCGAGCCCACCACTGAGGCCACCACGCCGAAGAAGAAGGCCGCCAAGAAGACCGCCGAGGAGCCGGCCGCCGAAGCTGCTCCAGTTGCCGAAGCCGCAGCGCCGGCCGAAGACACCCCGGCAGCGTCGTCCGCCCAGACCGAAGCCGCCGCCGAAGAGGCGCCGGTAGAGGGTGGCGCGGCCGCCGAAGAGCAGGCCTAACCCGTCGTGCCGAACGCTGACACCGAGACTCTCGAAGAGGCCCTCGAACACCTGGTTAAAGGCATTGTCATGCATCCCGACGATGTCGAAGTTCGGGCGCGCAATCAGCGCCGCGGCCAGGTGCTCGAGGTTCGGGTGCACCCCGAAGACCTCGGCAAGGTCATCGGGCGCATGGGCCGTACCGCAAAGGCGCTGCGCACGGTGATGTCCGCGATCGGTGGCTCGTCGGTTCGCGTCGACCTGGTCGACGTCGACGGCGGTCGCTGAAGCCCCGCCCGCCGGGCGCGACGAGTTCAGCAGGCGGTGTCTGCCGTGGATCTTGTAGTCGGGCGCATCGGCCGCGCGCACGGCATCCGTGGTGACGTCGCCGTCGAGGTGCGTACCGACGATCCAGACGCTCGGTTCGCCGTCGGCGCGGAGCTGCGTACCGATCCGGCGGCCCGCGGGCCGCTCAGTGTCATGTCGACCCGCTGGCACCAAGGCCGGTTGCTCGTGCGGTTCGCAGCCGTTGATGATCGCACCCAGGCTGAGACGTTGCAGGGCACGTTGCTCGTCGTCGACGTTGATGAAGCCGAGCGGCTCGACGACCCTGACGAGTTCTACGATCACCAGCTGATCGGCCTCGATGCGATCACCACCGATGCCCAGCCGGTCGGGGTGGTGACCGACGTCCTGCACCTGCCGGCTCAAGACGTGCTCGCGATCAAGCGGACCGACGGCGTCGAGGTGTTGGTGCCGTTCGTGTCCGAGCTGGTGCCGAGTGTCAACCTCGACGCCAAGACGGTCGAGGTGGTCGCGCGCCCCGGTCTGCTCGACCCCGAGACTCTCGACGAGCCGTCGTAAGGGGGTAGCGCGATGCGCATCGACGTCGTCACGATCTTTCCCGACTACCTATCGCCGCTTGAGCTCTCACTGGTGGGCAAGGCGCGCGAGCGCGGGCTTCTCGACGTCCGTGTTCATGATCTGCGCGACTTCACTAATGACGTGCACCGAACCGTCGATGACACCCCGTACGGCGGCGGCCCCGGCATGGTCATGCGTCCTGAACCTTGGGGTAGAGCGTTAGACGCAATTATTTCGGACGGCGCGGCAACGACCTCGTCGCCGGAAGGCCACGGGCGGCCGCTGCTCGTCGTACCCACGCCGTCCGGCGTGCCGTTCACCCAGGCCAAAGCCGAGGCGTACGCGGCCCAGCCTTGGCTCGCATTCGCCTGCGGGCGCTACGAGGGCATCGACTATCGGGTGATCGAGCACGCGCGCACCCGGATGCCGGTCGAGGAGATCTCGATCGGCGATTACGTGCTGGGTGGCGGCGAGGCGGCGGTGTTGGTGGTGCTCGAAGCTGTCATCAGGTTGTTGCCCGGGGTGATCGGCAACGCCGAGTCGCTTGTCGAGGAGTCCCACGTCGCCGGGTTGCTCGAGGGCCCGGCGTACACGAAGCCGCCGAGCTGGCGGGGTCTCGACGTCCCCCCGGTGCTTACCTCGGGAAATCACGCGGCGATCGCGCGGTGGCGACGCGATCAGTCGTTGCGGCGAACCGCCGCGAGGCGTCCTGACCTGCTCGCCGGACTGCCCGACGACGCGCTGTCGGCGGCCGATCGGGCCGTGGTCGCCGAGGCAGGGCAGGTGCCGATTCGGCCGGACGACGATGCTGTGGCAAACTAGACCGGTTGCTCGGTGACGCTTCGTAGCTGTCCGGCAGCAGGTCAACACCTAAGCAGGTCAGCACAGCACGAGCACGCCCCCTTTGATCGGCCCCTCATCAGGCAGGACGACACCGCCATGCACACCCTCGATGCCCTCGACGCAGCCTCCTTCCGGTCTGACGTCCCTGACTTCCGGCCCGGCGACACGCTGAAGGTTCACGTCCGCGTCGTCGAAGGCAACCGGTCGCGTGTGCAGGTCTTCCAGGGCGTCGTCATCCGCCGCCAGGGCAGCGGTGTGCGTGAGACCTTCACGGTGCGCAAGGTGAGCTTCGGTGTCGGTGTCGAGCGCACCTTCCCGGTGCACACCCCGGTGCTCGACAAGATCGAGGTCGTCACCCGCGGCGATGTGCGGCGCGCGAAGCTGTACTACCTGCGCGAGTTGCGCGGCAAGAAGGCCAAGATCCGCGAGAAGCGCGACACGGTGTCGAAGGACCGCGAGACCACCAAAGAAAAGGTGGCCTCGAACTGAGTCCCGCTGCCCGCGTCGCGATCGCCTAGGCCGACGGTGCTCGACGAACCGATCCGCAGCGATGCCGCCGGTGACCTCGCCGGCGGTGTCGGCGACTCCGTAGCCGACGCGCAGTTGCGACGTCCCGGCAGTCACCGCAAAACCAAACCCGATCGGCCGCAGCGACCGTTCTGGGTCGAGGCGGTCGTGCTGCTGGTTTTCGCGATGGGGATCGCCCTCGTCGTCCACCAGTTCTTTTTTCAGGCGTTCTACATCCCGTCCGGCTCGATGGAGAACACCCTCCACGTCGGCGATCGGGTGCTCGTCAACCGCATGTCGTACAAGGTCGGGCACGTGCAGCGCGGCCAGGTCATCGTCTTCAACGGCGAGGATTCCTGGACCCAGGAGGTGCCGACCAGCACGCCGTCGAACCCGGTATCGCGGGTGATCCACGACGTCGGCGGGTTCCTGGGCTTTGCGCCCAGCGGCGAGAAGGACTTCATCAAACGCGTCATCGGCGTGCCGGGCGACCACGTGGTCTGCTGTGATGCGCAGGGCCGCATCAAGGTCAACAACAAGCCGCTCGACGAGAACTACCTCAGCTCTGGAGTGCCGACGGCGACCGCAACCACCACCCGGGTCAACGCGTCGATGCCGTTCGACATCATCGTGCCGCCGAACCGGGTGTGGGTTGAGGGCGATCATCGAGACGACTCCGCCGACTCCCGTTCGCACACCGGCGACGGTGGTGGCGGCACGATTCCCGAGAGCAAGATCATAGGCCGGGCCTTTGTGGTGGTGTGGCCGGTCAGCCACTGGCGCGGGTTGTCGATGCCGCACTCGTTCCGCGCGGTGGCCGACGCAGGAGTCGGTGGCTCGCCGATGGGCATCGGGATCGCTGCCGTAGCACCGCTAGCGTTCGTGCGGCTGCGCAAGCGGCATCGGTCCGGTCGGCGGGGTCGCCATGCGCGCGGTACCCGGCCGTCGGCCGGTTCGAAGGCCGCCGTCTCGTCGTAGGGTCGATGGCGATGACACACCGCAAGGGCACCATCTACGCCTACGAGCGCAGCCTCGTGCGGGCCGGTCTCGACCCGGTGGCCGGCGCCGACGAAGCAGGGCGCGGGGCGTGTGCCGGCCCGCTCGTGGTGGGCGCGGCGATCCTGGCCCCCGGGCGGCGGGGGATCATTCCCGAACTCGCCGACTCCAAGCTGCTCACGCCGTCCGCCCGTGAGCGGGTGTACGCCCAGGTCGTAGCGCGCGCGATCGCTTGGAGCGCCGTGGTGATTTCGGCCGCCGACGTCGACCGGATCGGTGTGCACAAGGCGAACCTCGAAGGGATGCGGCGGGCGGTCGCGGGGCTTTCGGCGCGGCCCGCGTACGTTCTCACTGACGGCTTCCCGGTGGCCGGCATCGGCGCGCCGGGGCTTGCGGTGTGGAAAGGCGACCGAGTGGCCGCCTGTATCGCTGCTGCGTCGGTGATCGCGAAGGTCACCCGCGACCGGCTGATGGTCGCGATGCACGACGATTTCCCGTCGTACGGCTTCGCCGTGCACAAGGGCTACATCACCAAAGAGCACCAGGCGGCGCTGGCCGAGCAAGGGCCGTGCCCGCAGCACCGGCGCTCGTTCGTCAACGTCCGGACGTCGGAAAACGGTCGCACCGAGCTGCGGCTGATCATCCCCGGCCAAGGGGGCGATCTTGATGTGGGCGAGCAGGCCGACGCGGAGGCCGAAATGCGCCACAATGGAGCGATGGGCCACGCGGAGCTGATCGAGATGGTTGGGCTGGCCGAAACTGAGGGGCTGGCCGGGGCGCCGGGGCCGATCGAGACCGTGGAGGTGCCGTGAGTGCCGAGGATCTCGAAAACTACGAGACCGACATGGAGCTGCAGCTCTACCGCGAGTACCGCGACGTCGTCGGTCTGTTCAAGTACGTGATCGAGACCGAGCGCCGGTTCTACCTCACCAACGAATACGTGCTCGACGTGCGCAACGCCGGCGGCGAAGTCTTCTTCGAGGTGAGCATGTCTGACGCGTGGGTGTGGGACATGTACCGCCCGCAGCGGCTTGTAAAAAACGTCAAGGTCGTCACGTTCAAAGACGTCAACGTCGAAGAACTCGCCAAGAGCGATCTGCAGATCCCCGACGGCTCCTGATCCGCCGGCTCGGCGTTCTGGCACTGGGGTTTTCCCCAGGAGATGCTGACATGCGGGTCGTCCACAGGGTTGCTTTTTAGCGGCTGACCGCCGTCCGCCTCCAGGCAAGGTTGTAGCCGGAGGTGGTGCGGCGATGGGCTCGGTCCGCGTTTCGACGGCACGTGGTGCGCTCGGCCGTTACGGCGAAGACATCGCAGCTCGGCATTTGGTCGAGTCCGGGTTGTCGGTGCTCGACCGCAACTGGCGTTGTCGAGCCGGTGAGGTCGACATCGTCGCGCGCGAGGGCGATGTGCTCGTGGTGTGCGAGGTGAAGACCCGGCGAGGCGTAGGGTTCGGCACTCCGCTCGACGCCGTGACACCGGTGAAGGCGGCCCGGTTGCGTCGACTGGCCTCGCACTGGCTGGCCGAGCAGCGTGGGGGCGGCGAAGGCGTCGATCCCACCGGGTTTTCTGAAGTGCGGTTCGACGTCGTGTCGGTACTCGCGCCGGCGTCCGGCGCGGCGATCGTCGAGCATCTGCGCGGGGCGTTCTGATGGCGCTGGCGAGGGCTTGGGCAGTGGCGTTGGTCGGCGTCACCGGACAGCTGGTTGAAGTGGAGGCCGATCTCGCGCAAGGGCTGCCAGGCCTTTCCATCATCGGGTTGCCCGACGCCGCATTGTCGGAATCGCGCGACCGAGTTAGGTCGGCGATCGTCAACAGCGGTGAAGGTTGGCCGCAAAAGCGAATCACCCTCGGGCTTTCGCCGGCCACCTTGCCCAAGCACGGGTCGGGCTTCGATTTGTCAATGGCGGCCGCGATTCTGTGCGCTGCTGGGGTATTACCGGCGTCCGCTTTGCACGACCTCGTGTTGGTCGGTGAACTCGGCCTCGACGGTCGGGTTCGGGCGGTTCGCGGGGTGCTGCCGGCAGCGCTCGCCGCAGCCGAAGCCGGGTTTCGCCGTGTCGTGGTGCCCGAGGCTAACGCCGCTGAGGCTGCGCTGCTGCCCGAACTCGAAGTCTGGGCGGTCGATTCACTGCGCGAACTGCTCGACACCCTTCGCGATGGCCGGCCACCGCTGCGGTCGGTGCCGTCACAGCCCGACACCGCTCAGCTTCGGCAGCCCGAAAGTGCGGCAACGCCAGGCAAATTCTCGCCGACGGTCGTGCCCGATCTGGCCGACGTGCTGGGTCAGCCGGCCGGTAGGCGCGCGATCGAGGTGGCCGCTGCCGGCTCGCATCACACCTTCCTGGTTGGCGATCCCGGCACCGGTAAAACCATGCTCGCCGCGCGATTGCCGGGGCTGCTGCCGTCGCTTGATCGCCAGGCTGCACTGGAGGTGACGTCGGTGCATTCGGTTGCCGGGGTGCTGCCAAAGGACTGCCCCCTCGTCACGCGGCCACCGTTTCGCGATCCACATCACACCGCGTCGATTTCGGCGTTGATCGGCGGTGGCAGCGGAATGGCACGACCCGGGCAGATTTCCCTTGCGCACAAAGGAGTCCTGTTTCTCGACGAAGCGCCAGAATTCGCGTCAGGCGTACTCGACGCGCTGCGGCAACCGCTCGAATCGGGTCACGTTCGAATTGCTCGTTCAGGCGGAGTTGCAGAATACCCGGCCCGGTTTTTGCTTGTGCTGGCGGCAAATCCCTGCGGCTGCGCGACAGCTGCCTCGCCGTCCAGCTGTACCTGCTCGCCACTGATGCGGCGGCGTTACCTGAGCAGATTGTCGGGCCCGTTGCTCGACCGGGTCGACCTGCAGGTGCGCATGCATCCGGTGAGCAGGGCCGAATTTCTCGCTGATCGACGCGAGGTCGAGTCGACCGAGGTGGTGGCGAAGCGGGTGCTGCTTGCTCGCGAACGTGCGGCCGAGCGATTCGCTGCGTCGCCGTGGTCGTCGAACAGCGAGATCCCCGGCAGTGCATTGCGGGGCCGGTGGGCGCCTCCACGCGCCGCGCTGTTCGCCGCATATCGAGCGCTTGAAACGGGGTGGATTTCGTTGCGGGGTCTCGATCGGGTGCTGCGAGTGGCGTGGACCCTCGCTGACCTCGCCGACCGATCGTGTCCAGGAGCTGACGAGATAGACGAGGCGTTGTACTTGCGAACAGGCGTGGCCGCATGAGCGCCGGGCTCGAGGATGAGCGGTTGGCGAGAGCGCTGCTGTGTCGGATAGCCGAACCCGGCGAGGTCGACCTCTCGCGCCAGGTGGCGAGTACCGGCGGGGCGGCTACCGTCGAATGGTTGCTCAATCAATCGCCGTCGACGCCGAAACGACGCAACTGGAACGAGCGGATTCCAAGTGCCTCGCCCGAGCGCGATCTCGCTGCGGCAGCTGCGGTCGGTGCGCGATTCGTCATTCCCGGTGACGCCGAATGGCCCGAACAGCTTTCCGACCTCACGATGCTCCCGCCCGAATATGCGGCGATTCCGTTCGGTTTATGGGTGCGCGGCGATCTCGACCTGTCAACTGCTTGCGCGCGATCGGTTGCCATCGTCGGGGCGCGCGCTTCGTCGGCGTACGGCGAATATGTGGCGACCGAATTTGCATTCGCACTGGCCGAACGCAATTGGACGGTCGTGTCAGGCGGTGCCTACGGCATCGACGGCGCGGCGCATCGCGGCGCGCTCAGCGCCACCGGGGTGACCGTTGCAGTGCTGGCGTGCGGTGTCGACATCGCCTATCCACGCGGTCATTCGGCGCTCATCGACCGGATTGCAGAAACTGGTCTGGTTATCAGTGAATGGCCACCGGGTTGTGCACCGATGCGGCATCGCTTCTTGGTGCGCAACCGGGTCATCGCCGCACTCACCCGCGGCACCGTTGTCGTCGAAGCCGCGCTTCGCAGCGGATCGCTCAGCACCGCCAACCGGGCGGCAGGCATGCTGCGGCACGTGATGTCGGTGCCCGGACCAATTACGTCCACCATGTCGGCCGGTACCAACGACCTGCTCAAACAGCCTGAATCTGCATGCGTGACAAGTGCTGCCGACGTCATCGAGATCGTCGGCGAATTCGGTGCCGACCTCGCGCCGTTGCCCGAAAAGCCGGTCGACCCGCGTGACGCGCTAGATGCGACGACGTCACGGGTGCTCGATGCGGTGCCGCTTCGCGCAGCCGTCGGTGCCGCTCGAATAGCCCGGACGGCGGGAATCGACGCGGTTCAGGTGGGTCGGGAGTTGGGGCGTCTCGCGGCTGGGGGATTCATCGAGAACATCGAAGGCGGCTGGCGGAAAAAGCGTGGGCCGATCTGAGAATCAGCCATCTACCGGCACCGCTGCCGGAACCTCCCGAGGTATTTTCACTTGGTTCACAGGCGCCGACAATCTGCTCCGGCGCAGGCCAGGAATCAGCGAAACGGTGACGGCAACAGACGCGCATCCCATGATTCCGATCGCGGTCGAAGCAGCAGCCGCCCTGCCGCCGAGGATTTCGGCTATCGAACCGGCGAGCAACGCGCCGATTCCTTGCATCGCCATCATTCCGGTCGAGTTCAACCCGAGCACCTGCCCGCGAACATGCGGCTCGGTGTGCTCGATCAGCCGTTCCTGCAAAGGCAGAGCCGCGGCGTAACCCGCCGATGCGACGAAGCCGAGCGGAACAGCCAACGCCAGCACGGGATGCACGAGAAAGGCCACGTATGGCACGGCGAGCAGGAACCGGAGCGGCTCGACCAGGTGGTCGCGGATCCGCTCGGCCACGAACCGGCCGATTGCGATGTCGCCGGTCAGCATGCCGGCCGCGGTCGCTGCGAACAGGTAACCGGCATGCCTGCCGGCGAACGGCACGAACAGTGATTCACAACCCACGACGAACCCGTTCGGCACCCAGCAGGCAAGATAGACCGGACGAAGCACGTGCGAACTCAGCAGGGCGTTGTTGACCACGCGGGTGCGCCGCACCGGCGAAGCCGCCTTCGCGCGAGCTGGGTGATCGCCGACGCCCAACAGCACGACGAGTAACGCCACGAACGACGCCGCGGCTGCGAAGAGGAACAACCCTGTCGTCGACAGGTGCAACAACAGCACGCCGGCGAGCCCGTAACCGACGATCTGCATGCCGCCGACCGCGATATTCAACGTCGACCGCCCGAACACGAAACTGCCGGGCGGCAAGATGTCGGCGATCAACGCGAGCGTGCTTCCCCCGGTGGCCGACATCACGACCCACGGCACCGCGAGAATCGCGAACCGCGCACCCCAGGGCATGCCGGGCACCGACTGCAACAAGTCGGCCACGCAGACCGCCACGGCCACGGCCGCAATCGCTTGCCGCGGACGAAGCAGATCGGACGCCGCGAGCAAGAACCACGACGCCACCATCCGGATCAGTGGGCCGCCGAACATCGCCAGCCCGCTGAGGATCGGGTTCTTCGTTGCCGCGTACGTGATCGTGCCCAGCGCCAGGCTGCCCACCGAGGTCGCCGCGATGGCGAGGCACTGTGCCGTGAAGATCGCGCGGAACTCGCGTACCGCGAAGAGCTCCCGATAGGTGCGCACGAATAGCCATCCTTCAATGGCGGCTCGGACGCCGCAAATCTCCGGCGCGCGCGACTCACCATCGGCGGGTGCTTGACCAGCCCGCTGCGGCCCGCGACCGTGCGAGGGTGAGTCGCGAGTCGGACACCGGTGTCGCCGAGCTCGACGGTGCGCTCGATGCGTTCGTCGACCACTTGCGTTTGGAGCGCGGGCTCTCGCCGCACACGGTTCGGGCGTACGCGACCGATGTGCGAGGGCTGCTCCAGCACGCCGCGCGGCTTCGGTGCGCGACCGTGGTCGACCTCGATATTGCCGTGCTTCGCAGTTGGCTCGCGAAACTGACCACCACCGGCAAGGCGCGGACGACGCTTGCCCGCAGGGCGGCGTCCGCCCGCGTATTTACCGCCTACTGCACGCGACGCGGCTGGCTCGCGGCCGACCCAGGCCTGAAGCTGGCGACGCCGAAGGCGCACCGGCTGCTGCCGGCGGTGCTTTCACCAGACCAGGCGGTTGCGATGATCGAGGCGGTTCGGGGCGCGCGGGCGCCGTCGTCCGACTTGGTTGTCGTCGGCTCAGCCGAACCGATCGCCGACGGTGGCCGGCCCGACCCGGCGGAGGTTGCTCGACGGCTGCGCGACGACGCGATGCTCGAGGTGCTGTATGCGACCGGGATCCGGGTGGGGGAGTTGGTCGGTCTCGACGTCGACGACATCGATGACGGGCGGCATCTCGTTCGGGTGCTCGGAAAGGGGAACAAGCAGCGCAGCGTTCCGCTGGGGCTGCCGGCGGTGCGCGCGGTCGAGCGCTGGGAGCGCGAGGGCCGGCCGGTGTTGATCACGGCCGTGAGCGGCCCGGCGCTGTTCGTCGGCATGCGTGGTGCGAGGATCGACCAGCGGGAGGTGCGGCGGCTGGTGCACGCGAGGTTGGCTGCGGTCGATGACGCTCCCGATCTAGGCCCGCACGGATTGCGACACAGCGCGGCAACCCACCTTCTTGAGGGCGGCGCAGACCTAAGAAGCGTCCAAGAGATACTCGGTCACGCTACGCTCGCAACGACACAGGTCTACACGCATGTTTCCATCGAGCGACTAAGGGCTACCTATGACCGCGCGCACCCCAGAGCCTGAGAGCTCCGGCGTGCTGGCCAGCACAGCAGAATCAGACGCGGTTGCGGCGAAGCTCGATGCCGACGCCGCCCTGCGCGAATTGTGGCAAGAGTTCAAGGCCACCGGTGAGGGTCGGCTGCGCGAGCGGCTGATCTTGCACTACTCGCCGCTGGTGAAGTACGTCGCTGGCCGCGTGGGTGTCGGCTTGCCGCCCAATATCGAGCAGGCCGACCTCGTCTCGTACGGCATCTTCGGCCTGATCGATGCGATCGAGAAATTCGATCTCGAGCGGGCGATCAAGTTCGAGACGTACGCGATCAGCCGCATCAAGGGCGCGATCATCGACGAGCTTCGGGCCATCGACTGGATCCCGCGGTCGGTGCGCTACAAGGCCCGCGAGGTCGAGAAGGCCTACGCCGCTCTCGAGGCGAAGCTGCACCGCACGCCTACCGAGGCCGAGGTGGCCGGCGAGCTCGGCATCGGCCTCGAGGACTTGCACACGATTTTCAGCCAGGTGTCGTTCGTCAACGTGATCGCGCTCGATGAGCTGCTGAATGTCGGCGGCGAGCGTGGTGACAAGTTGTCGCTGGTCGACACCCTCGAAGACACCAAGGCCGAAGACCCGGTCGAGGTGTTCGAGACCGAGGAGACGAAGTACCTGCTCTCGAGGGCGATCAACACGTTGCCCGAGCGGGAGAAGATCGTCGTCACGCTCTATTACTACGAGGGCCTCACGCTCGCAGAGATCGGTCAAGTGCTCGGCGTCACCGAGAGCCGCATTTGCCAGATGCATACGAAAGCCGTGTTGCAGCTTCGCGCGAAACTGGCCGAGCAGACCTCAGCCTGATTTTTACGTTGTTCGGCTACTGAGGCAACCGCAGCGTTGCTGCCGGAGTCGACATGTTCATGCGCATCAAGCTCGACGGCGACTTCGAGGAGTTCGTGCGTGCCCAGTCGGCCTCGCTGCTGCGCACTGCAGCGTTGTTGTGCGGCGACGTTCATCGAGCGAACGACCTGCTTCAGCTGACGTTGTGGCGAACGCACCGGCACTGGGGCGACGCCCTTCGCAATCCCGACGCATACGCGCGCAGAGTGCTCGTGAATCTGGCCAACGATGGATGGCGAAACGCGCGCCGGCGCGTCGTCGAGACTCCGCTCGATGAGGCGATTCTGCAGGGCGGCGGCCGACGCGCGGGTATGCGCGGCGGCGATCGAGCGCTGCCGTTCGAGGGCGGGCCGTTCGGCGAAAGGGCAACGGCCGACGAGGTGACGGCGCTCGTCGAACGCGATGCTTTGTTGCAGGCGCTCCGGCGACTAGCACCGCGGCAACGGGCCGTGCTGGTGTTGCGGTTCTGGGACGACCTGTCAGTCGACGAGGCGGCCGTGGCGCTCGAGTGCTCTGCCGGCACCGTGAAGTCGAACACCAGCAAGGCGCTCGCGAACCTGCGGAAGATTCTCGACGCGCAATCGCAGCCGGCTCCGCATGCAGGAGGATCCCGTGATCACTGAAGAAGAATTCCGGCAGTCATTGCAGGAACACGCGGGGCCGCTATTGGCTGATCTGCAGCCGCAGCCAGGCTTGATCGAAGCGCTGCGCCATCGGCAGGCGCGGCGCACCCGCGTTTTGGTGGCCGGAGCAGGCATCGTGGTGATCGTGGTCGCCGCGGGGGCGACAGCCCTCGCGCAACTCGCCCCAGCGGGCCGCGGTGGTGGCTCGTTACCTGGCGTTGGATCTGCAGCTGACGCCCGCCCGGCACCTGCGGCCACGGTCGGCGACATCCCACTGGTCAGCACGGGCAATTGCGCAGGCTTGACGGTGACCGCCGCGGTTCAAACCGAAGGTTGGCCCACCTGGCGAATAGCACCTGGTCGCGACCGCAACGCCATCACAGTGCCCGGTGGGATTCTCATGTACCTGCAGGCGAGCGGCCCGTGTGTCGCTGCTCTGACTTTCCGTACGAGCGGCGGCCTGTTACAGGGGCCCGCTGCCAACCGCTCGACGAGCACGTTCAACAGCCAGGGGGTCGGTGTTGTCGTCACGCACAACGTGTCGGCCGGCACGCAAGACATCGAGTTGTGGCTCGGGTGCGCCACGGCTCCCAAAGCTGCCGGTGCGTGCAACGGCAACCCTGAGCGGCTTGCGGAAATTCCGGTGACCGTCGTGCCCAGATCTGCCGGATCGGGCAATGCGCCGAACTCGGCGGCGGCGTCGGTGAGCGCCCCGGCGCTTCAAGGATTGCGATCACCTGATCCGGCGGCGCAAGCAGCCCGGGCCTGCGCTGCGGCGCAACTCGCCGTCGACTATGTCGGTGTGACGTCCGGTACCGGTATGAACTTCGCCCCGTTGCGCATCCGCGACGTCGCATCGAGCGATTGCGCGCTCACCGGCGAAGTCACCGTCGTCGGCCTTGACGCGGCTGGCCGCGAAGTGACGAACTCGCAGGCTTTTCCTGTTGCGCCCGGCCTGGTACTCACCGCGCACGCACCGAGCGTGGCCGCGGGGGCTGCCGTACCCGCAGGCGTCTCGATTGCTTGGGTTCCGGTATCAGCGGCAGTGCGTGATGCCGGCGGATATTGTCCGAACCTTGTCGTACCGAAGACATGGTCGGTGACGATTGAGGGCATGGCGACGCTTGTCGCAAACGGTGACGGGCGTTTTCCGACAAGCGGGGCCACCGCAACCGGCGGGATGGGCGCATGCGGTGGCCATCTCGCGCAACCGCAAGGCGAGCAGGTCACTCCGCTCGGTTGAGGGCAGCCTGACTCGTACACGTTTTCATCGAGGGACGCGCCGGCGGAGGAATGTCATCGCACCAACCGCAAGTGCACTCGCTGCGAGCGCACCGACCGTCGCGGTGTCTAATACCGCCGCACCAGAAACCGGTGCAGCGGCGCCATTTCGCCGTGGCGCAGTTGTCGTCGCGACGAGTTGAGTGATGATCGCGGGCGGCGCGGTTTCGACTACTCCTGCGCGCCGCTGCGGAGGCGGATCCGTCTCGTCGCCTGATGCGCCCGGCAGCGCAGCGCCCCAGATCGGCAGCAGCCGAATTTTGGGCGGCCCGAGAAAGCCCATCGGATCAACGTATCCATTCGATGTGATCGCGCCCCAATGCAGGCACGAGCCAGGCGGGCCGCAGCTGTCAGCCGCGTCTGACACCAAGCCGATCAGCTGCCCTTTCGTTACCGCGTCGCCGACGTGCACGATCGGATGGACCGGTTCGTAAGTAGTGCGGATGCCCCCGTGGTCGATCGAGATCACCCCGCGGCCGGCGAGCGCGCCGGCGTACAAGACCGTGCCGGTCGCAGCAGCGAATACCGATTCACCTGTACTGGCGGCCAGGTCGACGCCGCGATTGCCTGCTTGCCAGGGTTCGCCCGGCAATGAGAACCCGGCCAGCACGGTTAGCGGCGGAGGGAGCGGAGGCGTGAACAGCGCGCCCGTCGCCGCGACCGCCCGGTTCGTCGACGAGAGGATCAACCACGCCACAGCAACAAAGAGGACGGCGAAAAGCCGCACCCCGGCTAACGCCAGGCTTGACCAGTGCAGCTGTGAGAGTGCCGGGCGTCGTGGTCGGCGATACGTCGTCATGAAGACGAGGATCGCGCGGCAGCTTTCGTCGTCCGAGATCGTGCTTTGGGTTTGTGGACAACCACGGTGTCGCTATCGCTTGTGGAAAGTGGCGTCAGACGCGAACGACTTCGGGCTCGTCGCCCTCGGCTGGCGCCCGTACGAATTGGGCGTGGTAGAGGTTGTAGTAGGCGCCTTCGGCGGCAAGCAGTTGTGCGTGCGTGCCCTGCTCGACGATCGAGCCGTTCTCCATGACGAGAATTACGTCGGCGTCGCGAATCGTCGATAATCGGTGGGCGATCACGAAGCTGGTGCGGTTGGAGCGCAATGCTGCCATCGCATGTTGTACGAGCGCTTCGGTGCGGGTGTCGACTGAACTCGTCGCTTCGTCGAGAATCAGCAGCGACGGATTGACGAGAAACGCGCGAGCGATCGTGATGAGCTGCTTTTGTCCCGTGCTGATATTGCTGCTTTCTTCGTCGATGACGGTGTCGTAACCGTCGGGCAGGATGCGGACGAACCGGTCGACGAATGTCGCTCGCGTCGCGGCAACCATGTCTTCTTCGGTGGCGTCGGGATTTCCGTACAGGATGTTGGCTCGGATCGTGCCGCCGAACAACCACGCGTCTTGCAACACCATGCCGACCTGCGAGCGCAGATCGTCGCGGCGCATTGCCGTGATGTCGACACCGTCGAGGGTGATTCGTCCGGCGTCGAGTTCATAGAAGCGCATGATGAGGTTGACCAATGTGGTTTTGCCTGCGCCGGTGGGCCCGACGATCGCGATCGTGTGGCCGGGTTCGGCGACCAGCGAAAGGTCGTCGATGAGCGGGGTGTCGAGGTCGTAGCGAAACGACACGTGTTCGAACTCGACACGGCCGCGTGCAACGGTGTCGCGCGGGGCTACCGCCGGATCGGCGGTCTGTTCCTGCGCATCGAGCAGGTCGAAAACCCTTTCGGCAGAGGCAACACCCGACTGCAGCAAGTTTGCCATCGATGCGACCTGGGTCAACGGCTGGGTGAACTGGCGCGAGTACTGAATGAATGCCTGCACGTCGCCGAGGCTCATCGCACCTGACGCGACCCGCAATCCGCCGACGACGGCGATGAAGACGTAGTTCAGATTCCCGAGGAACATCATCGCCGGCATGATGATGCCTGATACGAACTGGGCGCCGAAACTTGCCTTGAACAGTTGCTCGTTCTTTTCGGCGAACGACTCTTCGATCTCGCGGCGACGGCCGAACACCGTGACGAGTTCGTGTCCGGTGAACGCCTCCTCGATCTGCGCATTCAGTTCGCCGGTATGGGTCCACTGCGCGATGAACTGCTTCTGCGATCGCTTGGTGATGAGCTTGGTGATGACCATCGACGCCGGAATGGTGGCCAGCGCAATCACGGCCAGCAGTGGCGACACGACGAACATCATGGTGACGACGCCGACCACGGTGAGCAGCGATGTGAGCAACTGGCTCATCGTCTGTTGCAGGCTTTGGGCGACGTTGTCGATGTCGTTGGTGACCCGGCTGAGCAGTTCACCGCGTGGTTGCCGGTCGAAGTAGCTCAGCGGCAGCCTGTTGAGCTTGGCTTCGACGTCAGCGCGCAGTTGCAGAATCGTGCGCTGCACGACGCCGGTGAGCAAATAGCCCTGCAGCCACGAGAAAAGGCTCGCGGCCATGTACAGCGCGAGCACGGTCAGCAGCACCTGCGACAGGTCGGTGAAGTCAATGCCACGGCCAGGAGTGGCGTGCGAGCCGGCGAGCACGTCGGCGATGTTGTTGTCGCCGCGGGCTCGTGCTGCAGCGACGGCTTGCTGCAGCGTGGTGTTGGCAGGTAGCCGTTTGCCTAGCACGCCTGCGAAAACGATGTTGGTGGCGTGCCCGAGAATCTTCGGTCCGATCACCGAAAAGCCGACGCTGATGAGCGCAAGCGCAACAACGCACAGCACGAGAAGTCGTTGCGGTAACAATAGGCGTAGGAGCCGCTTCGCGGACGGCCCGAACGTCATCGATTTCTCGGTTGGCTGGCCCATGCTCATCCAGGGCGGCCCGCCGACCCGTCGTCCGGCCGCTGGGAGACGCTTCGGTAGAGCAGCAGGCGCGGACGGCGCCGGCATCGTTTGCGGTGTGACGGCTTCGCGCTGCGTCGGCGGTTTCGGTGTTTCCGGTGAGTTCGGCGTGCTCATGCGGCGTCCTCGGCAG
>Ga0070658_10001366_pt1 | contig 20878 bp, 23 predicted proteins | sample KBSC13metaG_FD_64664 | JGI IMG/M metagenome (GOLD analysis project Ga0070658, IMG submission 64664) | Corn rhizosphere microbial communities from Kellogg Biological Station, Michigan, USA - KBS C1-3 metaG | ecosystem: Host-associated > Plants > Roots > Rhizosphere > Soil ...
TAACGCTTTGATCAGCGCCGTGCTGGTGTGTCGCCCGGTCGATTACGGCTTTCGCTGACCCGACGATCCGGACGACGAGGCTGCCGTGAGCTGGGGCGCGCTGGCCGAAGTAGCCGCGCCCATGGAGTTCGTGCCGCTCCCCGTATCGCTGCCGTTGCTGCCCGAGTTAGCGGCACCACTAGAGCCAGAACTGCCGGAACCAGAATTATCATTGTGGCTGGGCTGCGCCGGAAGCAATGTATTGGCGTGACCAGTAGTGCTTGCTGCCGAACGGCTGGGGTTGCCGGCCTTGGCCGACTTGCTTGGGCTGCTGGTCTTCGGCGGGGTGGTGGGGTTGGCGCCGTTGGTCGGATGTGAGGGCTGCGCGGCCTGGTTCGGTGGGGCGGGGTGGGTCGGCGTACCGCTTGGCCCAGACGCCGTGCCCGATGCCGGAGTGTTGACGGGCACCGAGGTGGCCGAACCCGGGTTTGTCGTGGGGTTGCCCGACTTTCCGGCGACCGGCTTGCTCGTGGCGGTGGCCTTGCCGGGTGCCGGCGTCGCGACAGCAGCAGCAGGTGTCGCCGAAGGGCTCGACGGACCCGATGGTGGTGCGGCTGCGACGGGCGCTGCAAGTCCGGTGACGCCTGCGACGGCGACTGCGGTGACGCCGACCGTGGCCTGAGCAGCGACGGTGGCGGCGGTCAGTGACGGTGCGGCGCCGAGCATCGGTGTGCCGACCAACCATGAGGTGGGTCCCATCGCCCAGCGCAGCCGCGGTGCCGACACCTGCAGCAAAGCCCGGACGACGTCGGGATCGAACTGCGAACCGCTGAAGCGCACGAGCTCGGCAAGGGCCGCCGAGCGGGTCATCGCCTTCTTGTAGGTGCGTGGCGCGGTCATGACTTCGAACGCGTCGGCCACCGCCACGATGCGGCCCGAGATCGAGATGTCTTTTCCTTGCAAGCCTTTGGGGTAACCACTGCCGTCGAACCGCTCGTGATGCTCGGCGATGGCCTGGCCCCACTCGCCGAGCCACGGCAGCAACGCAGCGGCGATTCGCGCCCCTTCGATCGGGTGCTGGCGCACGACTTCCCATTCGCCCAACGACAGCTTGGCCGGCTTGTTCAACGTGGCGGTCGGCACCCGCAGCTTGCCGATGTCGTGGAGCAGGGCCGCCCAGCGCAGCCGGTCGACTGCGGCCGAGGGCAGTTTCATTTGCAAGGCGATCAGATCGGTGTACACGCGAACCCGTTCGGAGTGCCCGCGGGTGTGCCGGTCGTGCGCTCGCAACGCTCCGACGAGCGACAAGATGTGGACGGCCGCATCGGCCAGGTCGACGGGCCGGTCGGTGTCGCGGGCTCGGCGGCTGACGGTTTCGAGATTTCTAAGGTCGCCGGCCCGCCGTGCCACTTTCATCCGGCTGGGCGCACGACCGGGAAACAGCACGGCCATGTCGAGCAGAGCGACAAGCGGCGCGAGCCTGCGGGTCAGCCTGTCGACACACCACATCGCGACCAATGACCCAATCAACACGGCGGCCCACCAGACCAACCGCGGAAAGTCACCTGACGTGGCCGTGGGTGTGGGAAGTGCCCGGCTGAGGATTGCCATTGCGGCGACCGAGCCGCAGAGCGGGAGAACGACCATGCCGGCGCGGAGGGCCATCGCAGCTGCATGCCGGCGGCCCCACCGATTCTCAGCAGGGGCGAGCGGGACGGTGCTCGAAGATGCACCCGTCGAACCCACCGACATTGTTGCGTGTCACCCCACTAATCGCGTTATCGAGATCTCGGTCATGTCGTGTCTCGACTGAAGCGGCCATGCGGGTGAGCCAGTTGCCGGACGACGAAAACTCCTGCCTAGACGGCTGCTTCACCCAGCATGGTGCTGAACCGCTTGAGCGGAAGCACTTTCGGCACAGGTGCAACCGAAATCGGAGCAATCGACAACCATGTGGTGTAACTCGGGTGGCGTGGTGCATTTCACGCCCATGCAGTGCATTTCGCCGACCGCGTGGACGACGAGTGATTCGTGGCAATGTTCGAGATCGTCGTTGCACCACCGGCAGCGGGCGGCACCGAGTTCGGCCGCGATCAGTGCCGAGTTGCCGGCTGGCGCCTGGCCGTGGTGTCTCGATGCAGCCGCGAGGTGAAGGCGCTGCTCATTTTCGCGGCCGCGCTGCTCGTTTTCGCGCGCCGGGCGGGACTTCGTCTTCATGCCCACGAAGGTAGGCCCGCTGGCTGACAATTCCGCGGCGACGCGCCTGAGCCCCGGCTTTGCGCTCGATTCGGGCGACCCGTTTTCGGGTATTAACGCCGGGCTTGGACTGGCCTGGAGGCGCGTCATGGAGAAGTTCACGGTGCTCGCGGCGGTCGTGATCGGTGCAGCCATGACACTGCTGGTCATCGTCGGTTCTTTCCGAATCGCCGGCCCGGGGCCCACGACATCGTTCAGTGACCGGTCCGCTGTCACGGCAGTTGCCACGGCGGTTGCCACAGCGGTCGCATCGCATTGAGATCAAGTGCTTGTCCAGCGGCGAGGTTCACGTTAGAACGGACGTTGCGCGGGGCAGATGGCGATCACTGGTTGGCGCGGTAAGGAGGACGGGTTATGGAGCAGTCTCATCACGACGTCGGGGCGATGATCCCGATTACGCCGGAGCAATGCCGGCGCGCCGCTCTTGCAGTCTGTGGTCGGGCAACCGGGGTCGAAGACGCCGCCATCTTGCTCGATGCGCTCGGCCTGCGGGCCAAGCTGGTCGCCGCGCAACCGGCCGTGTCGATTCCCGCATAGCGATTACCAGCGCTGAACGAAGCGCTGGTTGCCCGAAGTTGTCGAAAGCGGCCCTCACGATGTGGGGGCCGCTTCGTCATCCGATCAAAGTCGACGTCGGGTCGTATCGCCCGTTCAGGTGCCAGGACATTAGGCCGTTCGGGCGTAACGATTCGGTGCGTTTCGGCGTCGATTTCTCGATGAAATCGCGACAAGCTAGCCGATGGGAAATGGTCGAGTCGGTGAACTGTGCGCGGAGGTGGTGTCGTGGTAGCCGAAGCGCGCCCGATATCACCGCGCCAACGGGTGAGCCAACGGGTAAAGAGTGCCGACGTCGTCGAGCCCGACGGTAACGCCTCTGTCGAAAAGTGCGCCGCTGCGCTGCCCGAGGTGTTGATCGACCCGTCGCAGCCGCGCCTGGTTTTTCAGCCGATCGTCGACCTCAACAAAGGTGCCGTAGCGGGCTACGAAGCATTGGCCCGGTTCGACGGCCCGGTGCAAGCGACGCCCGACAAATGGTTCGCGGCTGCCGCATCGGCTGGCCTCGGCCCGGTCATCGAGAGTCGAGTCGTGCGGGCGGCGCTTCGTGCTCGACAAAACTTGCCGGTCAACTGTTTCCTGACCGTCAACGTGAGCCCGAGGGCGCTTACCACCGGCCCAGTGATGGACGAATTCCTGCGTGGCGGCGAACTCGCCGGGCTGTTCGTCGAACTCACCGAAGAACAGGCGATTACCGACCCCGACGGCATGCACCGCGACCTCGCGCGGTTGCGCGACCGGGGTGCTTTGATTGCCTTGGACGACGCAGGCTCCGGCTACTCGGGATTGCAGCGGCTGCTTTCGCTTCGCCCCGAGCTGATGAAGCTCGACCGCTCGCTGATCGACGGCATCGACAAGGACGAAGCCAAACGCGCCTGTGTCGAGATGCTGATCGTTCTCGCGAGCCGACTCGATTCGTTCCTGCTCGCCGAAGGCATCGAGCAACCCGGCGAACTTCGCGAGCTGATCAAGCTCGGCGTTCCGCTCGCGCAGGGATACCTGCTCGGCAAGCCGGCGCCGCCGTGGGCAACGCTCGGCGCGCAGACGACGGCACACATCCGGGTCAGCGCCCGGGCCGCTTCGGGCCGAGCGCACATTTCGGCGCTCGTCGAACCGGTGATGCTCGTGGTTGCCGAAGACATCGAGGCCACCCGCATGGCCGGCTACCCGAGTCCCCTGGTTGACGGCACCGTGGATTCGCGGTCGGCGAGTGTGCAGTCGGCGCCGCATCAGGTGATCGTGTTGCTCGACGGTAGCGGCCGGCCCACGGCTCTTGCCGTGCGCGACGAAGACTCCGGTGAGACCCGCGAGGTCGAAGTCAGCCTCCGGCTGAACATCGCTACTCCCATCACCGAAGCCGCACCCCTGTGCATGGCCCGCCCGACGGCGCAGCGATTTGACCCGATTCTTTGCACCCACGACGACGGCACCGTCGCAGGTGTGGTGCGCATGGAGCGCGTGTTCGGATGGCTCGGTCAGTCGTAACCGCCCGTACGATGTCGCCATGCCTTCGCGCCCGCCTTTGGAGCCTCGGCCCGTCGCGGTAGCCGAACCACGCTGGTTGAGCCCGGCCGAGCAACAGGTCTGGCGGTCATATCTCGCCGCAACCCAGCTGCTCACCGAGCGGCTCGACCAAGAGCTGCAACGCGACTCCGGCATGCCGCACACCTATTACGAGGTGTTGGTGCGGCTCTCGGAGGTTCCGGATCGTCGGCTGCGCATGAGCGAGCTGGCCGACCGTTCGCTGTCGTCGCGTAGCCGGCTCTCGCACGCAGTGGCACGGCTCGAAGAAGTGGGCTGGGTGCGCCGCGAAGCCTTCGCAGGCGACCGCCGAGGGCAAATCGCCGTTCTCACCGACGCCGGCTTCGCTGCACTTGCAGCCGCAGCTCACGGCCACGTCGAATGCGTACGCACGTCGTTGTTCGACCCGTTGACGCCGGAGCAGGTGCGCCAGCTCGGCGAAATTTGCACCGCGATCGCCGACCATCTGCGGTCTGAACGGCCCGCGGGCGCCGACGACGCAGGGGTCGGCCCCTGTTGACCGATCGCTGACCGATCGCTCCACGATCGCCGATCGGGCTCGTGCGGCGGGGCGATGCACCCTGCTGGCGACTCCGTGCGTCTGAACAGCGATACCGACGACAGCCGCCGGCATCGTCAATCGCCATGGAGGCACTGATGACCCCCCGGTCTACTCACCGCGTGATGGCAGCCGCCGTGCTCGCCTCCTGTGTCGGTGCGGCTTCGTGCAGCAGCCACGGGAGTACCGATGCCCAGAATTCTCCTTCTGCTTCAGGGGTTTCCGCAGGTTCGCCGTCCGCGCTTTCTTCGGCACCTGCGGTCTCGTCGGTTTCAAACCTGCCGTCACCGTCGAAGGTCGCTTCGTCGTCGGCTACTGCCAAGCCGGACGACGAAACCCGCCCGGTGCCAGCGGATTTCGCTCCTGCCTCGGTCACGTTCGTCTCGACGCAGACGGGATTCGTGCTCGGAACCGCGCCTTGCTCGACGGGTACCTGCACGACGCTCGTCACGACGGCCGACGGCGGCGCGCACTGGTCGCTCGTCGCCACAGTGCCACCACGGATGACCGGCGACCAACCGGCGGTGAGCAAGGTTCGGTTCGCGAATTCGCGTGACGGCTGGATTTTCGGTGCCGAATTGTGGTCGACCCATGACGGTGGCCATTCGTGGCGGCGGGTCGATGCATCGGATCCTGCGACCGATGTAGAGGCGTCTGGTGGCATGGCATACGCCCTTATCGGGCCGAGCATTTCGAGCACGCCGGTAGGTAGCGACGCGTGGTCGGCGGCCCCGAACGTGTCGGTCGATACCGGCAATGGCTCGATCGCGCTACATGGCAAAACCGCCTGGGTCGTTACCGGTGGAATGCCGAGTCATCTGCTCGAAAGCGCAAACGGGGCGGCGTGGCACGATCTCGGAAATCCCTGTGCTGTCGAGGGTTCACAGTGGAACCTGACGGGCGCGGCGCCGGTTGACACGTCATCGATGTACTTGCTGTGCATCGGAGACGCCGGCGCCGGTAGCCAATCGAAGAAGGTGCTGTTTTCCACCGACGGCGGGGTGCACGCCACGGCGACGGCCGTCGATCCGCCGCGCGGTGGTGACGCGAATGGCATTGCTGCCGCCGATTCCAAAGTCGTCGCGGTGGCTGCGCGGTCGGGAGCGAGCGAGGTGTATCGCTCGGGCAACGCCGGTGCGACGTGGCAGACCCCGTTGCAGAAAGGTGACGGTGGCGTTGGCTATTTCGACCTTGGCTTCACGACGCCGACCCAAGGTGTGGTCGTCTATGGCCAACCTGGGTCGGGGCAGCCGCCACAGCTGCTGATGACGCACGATGCCGGGGCCACCTGGTCGGCGGTTCGATTCTGAGTCGATACTCGACGAGTGCCGCCGTCCAGCCAGACATCGCGAATAGTTGAGGTGCCGCCCGAGCGGTTCACCCGCTGGGTTGCCGGTTTTGCCGGGCGGCACGGCGAATTCGAATTACGGGTCGACGCCGGGGCATTCACTCTTGTCGCGGCAGACGGTTCGACCGCAGTGGTCGATCCGCCGTTCCCTCCGTTGCCCGCCCTGCCTGCTGCAGGCGAGGTGCCTGCTCTGCCTGCTGCGGGCGGGCCTGCGGCCGAGCTGCTCGACGTTGTCGCCACCCACGCAATGAAGCCGCGCACGATCGGCGTTCTGCTGGTGCGTCTTGGCGGCTATGCCGCAGGGGTTTTCGACGGTGCCGAGTTGGTGGCGTCGAAAGTCGGCTCGCGGCAAGTGCACGGACGTTCGGCGGCTGGCGGATGGTCACAGCAACGATTTGCCCGGCGCAGGGAAGGCCAGGTACGGGTAGCCCTCGACGCAGCGGTGTCAGCTGCGGTGCTGGTGTTGGTGCCCGCGTTGCCGCGTCTCGAAGCGGTGGTCACCGGCGGCGACAGGCAAGCGTTGCGCACGGTTCTCGACGACCAGCGATTGTCCGGAGTGCGGGCACGCGTGACCGCTCGCGTTCTTGACGTTCCCGACCCGAAAGCCAGGGTTTTACGCGACAGCTACCGGGCCGCGACCGCCGTGCGCATCACGATCACCGAGCTGCCGCCGCCCTGACCCGCGGGTTGCGTCAACGCGCCGCCGCCGCGGTTACATCAACGCGGCGCCGCCGCGGTTACATCAACGCGGCGCCGCCGCGGTTACATCAACGCGGCGCCGCCGCGGTGGTCCAGCAGCGCACGATGTCGCGCATCGCCAAGATTCCGACCACGTCGTTGCCCTCTACTACCACCAGGTGTCTGAACCCACCCTTGACCATGGCAATGGCAGCGTCGTCCATCAACCAATCGGGAGCGGCGAAGACGAGGTCTTTGGTGAGGTGGGCACTCGCCAGTTCGATGTCGGGACTTTGGCCCGCACCAATGGCTTCGAGCACGTCGCGCTCGGTCAGGATGCCGACTCCGGCGGTTTCGGGATCGATGACGACCGCAGCCCCGACATGGCGTCTTGCCATGAGCTGACTCGCATCGCGCAGCGTGTGGTTGGGGCCGATTGTCAGCACTTCGGGGTTCATGCCGTCACGGACTTGCATCGATGCCTCCCATGCGATGCCGATCGAGTAGGGCAACGCGGCGGTGCAGTTCCATCGTGGACCCGTCTCGTGGCGGCGGCAAGGGCCACGCGCCCGCGTGTGCGGCCCGTGCCGATTCGCGCCCCGCGTTTCGAGCCGCTGCGCTCGATGCTTAGAAACAACCCGCCATGGATATCAACAGGGCATGCCAGGATTCGTTGCTGAAATTGCCAAGGAGTCGTCGAACCGATTTTTGGTGCGGCTTGCGGTCATCGCGGCGCTCGGTGGATTCCTCTTCGGGTACGACACCGGCGTCATCGGCGGCGCAATGCTCTACATCAAGAAGGACTTCCATGCCGGCACCGTCGGCCAGGAAAGCATGGTTTCCGCGATCCTGATCGGCGCAGCTGTAGGCGCTCTCATCTCCGGTCGACTGGCTGACGTCTTCAGCCGCCGGCGCACCAAAATTCTCTCCGGCTGCATTTACGTGGTGGGTGCGCTGCTGTGCGCACTCTCGCAGAGCACTCTGCAAATGGTCGGCGCTCGCTTCATTCTCGGCCTGGCCGTGGGTACGGCGAGCTTCGTCGCGCCCATGTACATCTCCGAAAACGCACCCCCGCGAATTCGCGGTGGTCTCACCACGTTCAACCAGTTGATGGTGACGATCGGCATTGTCGTTGCATACGTCGTCGACTGGGGTCTGGCCGGCGTGTCGAACAACTGGCGGTGGATGCTCGGTCTCGGTGTGGTGCCTGGCGCCGCGCTTGCCATCGGCATGGTTTTCCTGCCGTACAGTCCGCGTTGGCTCGTCGACAAGGGTCGTTCACATGAGGCGCGCGTTGTACTCGAACGCACCCGCACCGAGCACGACGACATCGACAAAGAACTCGGCGAAATCGAGGAAGCAGCGCAAAAGGAAGGCGGCATCCGCGATCTCGTGTCGCGTTCGGTGAAACCGATGCTCGTGATCGGTTTGGCTCTTGCGCTGTTCCAGCAGTTCGTCGGCATCAACACGGTCATTTACTACGGACCGACGATCCTGAAAGACACCGGTCTCGGCAATGGCGGTGCGCTGCAGCAGAGCGTTTTCATCGGTGCCACCAACGTGGTCTTCACGATTATCGCCGTGCTGTTGCTCGACAAAGTCGGACGACGAGTGCTGCTGCTCACCGGCAACGTGGCTTTCTTCATTGGCTTGGTGGTGCTCGGCTTGTACTTCGCTGTCCCGCCGCTCAAGGACCACGCACCATGGGTGGCGCTTGCAGCGCTGGTGCTCTACATCGCAGGTTTTGCCATCAGCCTTGGCCCAGTCTTCTGGCTGATGATCTCCGAGATCTTCCCGCTGCATCTGCGGGCGCCGGCGATGGCGGTGTGCACGATCGCTAACTGGCTGGCGAATTTCGTGGTCAGCGTGAGTTTCTTGAGCCTCAATAACCTGATCACCAAGCAGGGAACCTTCTGGCTCTACGCGGGAATCTCGGTGGCTGCGTTCATCTTCTTCGCAGCCCGGGTGCCGGAGACGAAGGACAAGAGCCTCGAAGAGATTGAAGCGCAGGTCGGCGCAGACACCGCCGGCGAGGCGTATCCGAAGGATCCCAAAGATCGGCACGGGCGCAGCGGGCGTACCCGCCCGGCCCATGCGTGAGTACTGACGGCTCAGTCGGTCGTCGCCCCGCCGAGCATCGTGAGCACCGCGTCGTGCAGAACGGCGTTGGTGCACACGATGCTCGGGCTTTGCGGGCTCGAGCCACCGTCGACGCCGGTCACCTGGCCACCTGCTTCGACGACGATGGGCACCAACGCGGCGACGTCCCACACCGAAACCTCCGGCTCGGCCGAGATGTCGACGGCGCCTTCGGCGACGAGCATGTGAGACCAGAAATCTCCGTAGGCGCGGGTGCGCCAGACCGAATTGAGCAAAGCGCCGAAGGCGGCTCGCCTCGCGTCCCAATCGCCGAGTTCTGAATACGACAACGACGCGTCGGCGATTGTTCCGACCGCTGAAACGCGGTTCGGCCTGGGCTGGTTGCCCGCGACCGCTGTCCAACTGCCGAGACCGCTCGCTGCCCACCACCGGCGGCCCAGGGCAGGCGCCGAAACCACTCCGACGACGCTGTCATCGTCGGCGACAAGCCCGATCAAGGTCGCCCACACCGGCACGCCGCGCACGAAGTTCTTCGTCGCGTCGATGGGGTCGATTATCCAGCGGCGGGCCGGCGTAGGGCCGGCGACATCGGTGTCACCGAATTCTTCGCCGACCACGGCATCGGCCGGGCGTTCGTCGCGCAACCGGTCGCGCAGTGCCTGCTCGATTGCTTTGTCGGCGTCGGTCACCGGTGTGAGGTCTGGTTTGGTTTCGACGCGCAAATCGAGCGAGCCGAACCGCGAAGTGCTGATGGCGTCGGCAATGTCGGCCAGGCGCAGCGCGAGTTCGAGGTCGTCGGCGTATTCGCTCATGCGCAGAAACTACCGGTAGCGTCGCAGCATGCGGTGGACGGTGCATGGCGAGCGCACGCTCTATGACAGCGAATGGGTCCGGTTGGCCCTGGTCGACGTCGAAATCCCCGGCGGGCCACGGTTCGAACATCACGTGGTGCGCGTTCCGCGGCCCGCAGCGGGTGCTGTGGTGTTCGATCCCGAACGCGGAATTCTGCTGTTGTGGCGGCACCGATTCATCACCGACTCGTGGGGTTGGGAGATCCCCGGCGGTGGCGTCGACGAAGGCGAGACGCCTGCAGAGGGCGCGGCACGAGAAGTACTCGAAGAAAGTGGTTGGCGGCCCGGCCCGTTACACCCTCTCGCCACTTATCACCCGAGCAACGGCTTGAACGACCAGACGTTTCACGTGTTCGTGGCGGATGGCGCCGAATATGTGTCGCTGCCCACCGACGCCAGCGAGTCAGAGCGAATCGAGTGGTTGCCGCTCGCCGACGTCAAGGCGCAGTTGCGTAGCGGTGGCGTGCGAGACGGGCTCAGCTTGTCGGCGCTGTCGATGGCGTTGTTGTTCGAATTGCCTGCAACGTAAGGGCTTATCCACCCTCGGCCCGCTCGCCAACTGACAGCAACCGTCGTAACGAGTCGAGTCTGGCGGGGTCGGCATGACCGGTAGCCACCCAGTCATCGAGCGCGCAGCTCGCGATCTCGTCGTCGGCCATCGCCTCGGCAGAGGGCCGCAGGTGCGTGCAACCGCGCGGGCATTCGGCGGTGCCTGGCGCCAGGTCGGGAAATGCAGAGACCACCCGGTTGACGTCGATGTGCCCGAGCCCGAACGACCTGATACCTGGCGTGTCGATCACCCGCCCCCCGCCCGGCAGATCGAGGACGACGGTCGACGTCGACACGTGGCGGCCGCGACCAGTGACCTCGTTGACATCTCCGGTGGCCCGAAAAGCGCCTGGAACCAAGGCATTGATCAGGGTCGACTTGCCGACGCCCGAGTGGCCGGCGAGAACGGTGACCCGATCGCTGAGCAGTTCGCGCAGGTCGTCGCCCGGTTCGCGGTGGTGAGTAACGACCACGCGCAGGTCGAGCAACGCGTAGCTGTCGATGAGGCCTTGCGGCGATGCGAGGTCGGCTTTTGTCAGTATCAGCAGGGGCTCCAATCCGCCGTCGAAGGCTGCGATCAGGTACCTATCGATGAGTCGGGTGCGCGGTTCGGGGTTCGCGACTGCGCACACAATCCCGAGTTGGTTGGCGTTGGCGACGATCGGGCGCTCGACCGGGTCACTGTCGTCTGCGCTCCGGCGCAATAACGACGTGCGCTCCTCGACGCGCACCAGGCGGGCCAACGTGTCGGTGGTGCCAGAGACATCGCCGACCAGCGCGACGCGATCGCCTACTACCACGGCCTTTCGCCCGAGTTCACGGGCCCGGACGGCGACAACCTCGCGTTCGCCGACGAGGCAGGTGAATCGGCCACGGTCGAGAGCGACGACGTAACCCTCGGTGGCGTCATTGTGCGCCGGCCGGAGGCGACTACGTGGTCGCGATCGCGGTCCGGGGCGCACATGAACGTCGTCCTCGTCGAGATCGCGCGGCCGTCGACTCATCGGCGCTTCACGTAAGCAACGCGTTCCACATGTCGGTGAACCCGGGCATTGTCTTTGCGGTGGTGGCGATGTTCTCGACGAGAATGCCCGGCACGACGAGGCCGAGAACGGCGGCAGAGGTTGCGATGCGGTGGTCGGCGTAGGTGTGAAAGACCCCTGCAGACAAAGGCTTTGGCCGAATAGTCAAACTGTCTTCGGTCTCGGTGACGTCGCCGCCGAGGTCGTTGATTTCACGGGTGAGCGCAGCAAGCCGGTCGGTCTCGTGGCCGCGCATGTGACCGATACCGCTAAGTGTTGACGGCGAATCGGCGATAGCGGCGAGCACCGCGAGAGTTGGCGTGAGCTCGCTGGTGTCGCGCAGATTGATGTCGATGCCGTGCACGATTCCGGTGCCGCGAACCGTCAGCCCGTTGTCGTCGAGTGTGTAGCTGGCGCCCATGCGTTCGAGCACTGCGGGCACGGCGGCACCTGGCTGCGTAGTGGCCACGGGCCAGCGTGGGAAGCGAACGACGCCACCGGTGGCGAGAGCTGCAGCGGCAAAAGGAGCGGCATTCGACAGGTCGGGCTCGATGTCGATGGCGCCACCGCTGATCGATCCGGGACCTACGCACCACGACCGCCCGGCGGTCTCGGCGTCGACCTTGATTCCGCGTTCGCGCAGCATCGCGACGGTCATCTCGATGTGCGGCATTGACGGCAGTGAAGCCCCGACGTGTTCGACGACGACGTCGCCATCAGCGCGCGCGGCGGCGAGCAGCATTGCCGAAAGGAACTGGCTCGACGTCGAGGCATCGATTTCGCATCGGCCACCACTGACGTGGCCGGTGCCGATGACCCTGAGCGGCAGAAAGCCGTGGCCGCCGTCGTCGATCCGTACGCCGAGTTGCCGAAGACCGTCGAGCAGCGGCCGCATCGGCCGGGTACGGGCGACCGGGTCGCCGTCGAACGAGATCTCGCCGTCGGCGAGCGCCGACACCGCAACCAGGAACCGCATGACGGTGCCGGCCAACCCGCAGTCGATCGAGGCCGGTCCACGCAGCCGAGCCGGTGCGATGTGCCAGTCGACACCTGAATCGTCGATGCCCACGCCGAGGGCCCGCAGGCCGCCCGCCATCAGGTCGGTGTCGCGCGAACGCAGCGCCCGACGCAAAATGCTGGGTTCGTTCGCCAACGCCGCGAGCGGCAGCGCACGGTTGGTGATCGACTTCGAGCCCGGGAGCTCGATTGTGGCGTCGACCGGACGCTTGGTGCTAGGGGCAGCCCAATGCTCGAGGGTGGTTTCGTTCACACCGCAGAACTTACCGGGAGGGTCGGTTGATGGCATACCGTGCCGACATGTGCGGTCGATACGCAACGGCGAGACATCCCGACGACCTTGCAGACGAATTCGGGATTGAGCGGATCGTGGTCGAAGAACGTCTGGAGCCGAACTACAACGTCGCTCCCACTGACCCTGTGTATGCGGTCGTCGAACGCAGCGACAAGGCCGAGCCCGAGTCGCGACCGCAGCGGCAGCTGCGCGTCGTCCGATGGGGGCTTGTGCCGTCGTGGGCGAAAGACGTCAAGATTGGCGCACGACTCATCAACGCGCGTGCCGAAACGCTCGACGAGAAACCCGCATTTCGAAAAGCGTTTGCTACCAGGCGTTGTCTGCTGCCGGCAGACGGCTATTACGAGTGGTACACCGACGAAGGATCCAAAGCCAAGCAGCCGTTTTTCATTCATCGTTCGGGCGGCGGCATCTTGGCAATGGCAGGTATTTATGAGTTCTGGCGCGACCCGAACGCGCCCGCCGACGCCGATCCCTGGTTGTGGTCGTGTGCCGTGATCACCACCGAGGCAACCGACGACGTTGGCCGCATCCACGACCGGATGCCGATGCTGGTCGAGGCAGCTAACTGGGATCGCTGGCTCGATCCGCGCCCTGTGCCGCAGGAATTCGACCTGCGCGAACTGCTCGTTCCCGCCGTTCCCGGACGCCTCGAGGCGTATGCGGTGTCGACCAAGGTGAACGACGTGCGCAACAACGGCCCGGAGTTGGTGGCTCCGATCGGTGACGTGCCGTTACCGTCGTGACGTGCTTCCGAGTGCCCCATTACGGGTAGGGGTAACTAACCGACGAAAGGATGGCCGTTGCACACCGTCGACACCGAACATGCCCGGCAGCTTCTCGAGCGCACTCTCGCCGAGCTCGACCAATCGGTCGCCACCCTCGCTCCCGAGGCCGAGCCGGTCGATCATCAGAGCACGCCGGGTGACGCCGACGCCGGCCTCGATCTGGCCGACAGTGCCCGGGCGCACGCGCTGGTCGACGTCGCGAAGAAGCGGCGCGGCCAGGTCGTCGCCGCCCTCGAGCGCATCGATCGCGGTGTCTACGGCCAGTGTGTGGTCTGCGGTGCCGCGCTGCCGCCGGATCGGCTCGAAGCCAGACCCGAAGCCGCCCGATGCCTCACCTGTCAGGCGGCCGCGGAGTCAGCCCACTGAAAACCCAGATACCGGACGCCGAAAAGCCGCCCGCTACGGAGTCGGCGTTGAACCGGTTGCTCGTCGAGACGCCGGTCGGCGACGCGGAGGCGGTGCTCGACCTGCCGCGTGGAGTGGTTGCTGCTGTGCTGGTGATCGGCCACGGTGCCGGTGGCGATATCGAGACGCCCGACATCGTCACGTTGCGAGATGCCGCGCTGCGTGCGCGCATGGCGGTGGCTCGGGTGCGCCAGCCGTACCGGGTGCTCGGCCGGCGGGCGCCTGCACCGGCTCGTCAGCTCGATGCCGCGTGGCTTTGCGTCGTCCAAGCTCTTCGTGAAACGAGCGGGCCGTTCACGCCGTACCGCAGGAAGCTGCGCGGGCGGTCGATCGTCGTTTCGGGCCGCAGCAGCGGAGCCCGGGTGGCGTGCCGCACCGCCGCCGAATGCTGCGCTGCGGGGGTTATCGCGTGCGCGTTTCCGCTGCATCCGCCAGGCCGGCCCGACCGCAGCCGGGCCGACGAACTCGAGACCGGTGTGCCGCTGATCGTCGCTCAGGGCGTACGTGACCCATTCGGTGCGCCGGCGGATTTCCCGTATGGCGTAAGGGTCATCGGGGTGGAAGGCTCCGACCACGGGTTGAAATCGGCAGCGTTCGTTTCCGTCGCAGGCGACCTGGTCGACTGGGCCGTGACGCTGCAAGAGCGGTGATCGCCCGGCGACGGCGCGGGAATCGGCGTCGCGGACAGCGCGTTGACAACCACGACGCAAGCTCGACCAGAAGGTGGCGCAGTTCTTTGATGACCGTCCGACCCGCCCGCTCGCCGCTCGATTGGCCGACGTGGCCGCTGACCGGCCAGCAGGGCAGCCCGATACTCTCGACCGAAGAGACAGCCGTGCGAGGGCCCGGGCGAGGAGCAGAGTCGTTGGCAGCAGTCGAAGAGTCGACAGAGGAGCGCAGCGCTCGGTTCGAGCGCGACGCGATGCCGTTCCTCGACCAGCTCTATTCGGCGGCCCTGCGCATGACCCGCCATCCCGCCGATGCTGAAGATCTCGTGCAGGAGACGTTCGTCAAGGCGTTCGCGGCCTACCACCAATTCGAAGAGGGCACCAACCTCAAGGCGTGGCTGTACCGCATTTTGACCAACACGTTCATCAACAGCTACCGCAAGAAGCAGCGCCAGCCGAAGCAGGCCGGCGGCGACGAGCTGGAGGATTGGCAGCTCGCGCGCGCGGCAGAGCACACGTCGTCCGGGCTTCGTTCGGCCGAGACCGAAGCGCTTGATCACCTGCCCGACTCCGATGTCAAAGAGGCCCTACAGGCGCTGCCGGAAGAATTTCGGATCGCGGTCTATCTCGCCGACGTCGAAGGCTTTGCATACAAGGAGATTGCCGAGATCATGGGCACGCCGATCGGCACCGTGATGTCGCGCTTGCATCGTGGTCGCCGAGCGCTTCGCACCGCTCTCGAGGATTACGCGCTCGATCGCGGCGTGGTGCGCGCACCGGTAGTAATCGATGACGATCAAGCCGAGGGTGGTGCGGGGCGATGAGCTGTGGCAAACCCCACGAAACCCCATGTTCGGAGGTTCTCGAGCAGGTTTACGTCTACCTCGACGGCGAGATCGATCCAGAAGACTGCGACAAGATCCGCCAGCATCTCGATGAGTGCTCGCATTGCCTTCAGCAGTACGGCCTAGACAAGGCGGTGAAGGCGCTGGTCGCCCGCAGTTGTGGCTGCGACCTCGCCCCCAACGAACTCCGTGCGAAAGTGCTCACCCGAATCCGTGAAGTGCGGATCGAAATCTCGCAGCGCGAGTACCGGCCCGAATAGCGCTAACCCGCAAGCCGACGGTTCAACGCGTCGAGCACCGCCCGGGCCACTGCGTCGGCCTCGTCGCCGCGCACCAATGCCGAACCGGTGAGCACGAGCTCGCCGACCCGCGGCACCGCCACCTGAATCACGCAGGCGGCCATGAACCGCGAGCCCATTGCAGTGACAGTTGCAACCTCGATTTCGGCGGGCAGGCCGAGCAATTCGCCCACCGCATCGAGGGTGGCGCGGGCAACCAGGGTGTGCCGGTGGCTCATGCTCGACGGCCCGATCGAGCGCCCCTCGAACGAAGCGCCGTCGGCGGCCACCACGACCGATGCGTCAGCTTCAGCACCGGCCGTGCGGATGCTGATCGATGCGATCGAGGGTCGGGCCAGCGACTCTGCCGTCGGGCCGGCCGACGCCGGTGCCGCCGAGCTTTCGGGCAGCCGGATCACGGCCGGCGGCGCGCTCAACACGTCGTCGCCGTCGTCGAACTGGACGACGCTCACGATCCGGTGGTCGATGTCGACGTCATGGGCCGCGAGTGCCATCGACTGGACGTCGCGCACGATCTGCTTGGCGCCTTTGCTTCGGCTGGCCACCACATGGATTTCGGTAGGTACGGCATCAGGTCCGGTCACGACGCTCACGGCTCGGATGCCGGGAACCTGACGCAATGACTCCTCGAGCTCAGGCAGAAGTCGCAGGGTTGGCATGGCCTGGGTGGTCCTTTCCCTTGGATGGCGCGTACGTCGGCTTCGTGGTCGCTGACCGATTGTTCGTCGAGCCGGTCGTGGAAACAGTCGTGGTGACCAGGTCGGTCGAGATCCACGGCGCCGTCGTTCTCTTGCCCGACGACCCGGACGACCCGGACGACGGGGTGCCGTTCGCATCGGCGTCACTTGAATCGGTACCGCGAGCCAGCGCGACCCGAATAGCACGAGTCGATTCGACGGTTCGCTGCCGCGGCGTCAGCAACCGGACGGCGGCCAATTCAGCCACCGGGAGTTCGGCAACCTGCCGTTCGTCGTGGGGCAGTTCGTCGTGGGGGAGTTCGGCGTCCGACTCTGAGCTCGTCTCGCCGGTGCTTTCGGTTAACGCGAGAGCGGCGGCCCAGGTGGCTTCGGCTTCGTCGACGTCGCGGCGAGCGGTCGCTTCGGCGTGGTCGCGTGCGGCGAGCAGATCGGAGACGACCGCGGCTGCATAACTTTCGGCGGCGCGCACCGATGTGCGTTGCCACCAGCGAAGCGTGCGTGCGGTCGAAGCGTCGAGCCGGTGGTCGGCCATCGCTTTCGCCACTTCGTCGTCGAACCGCCCGCTTGCGTTGTCAGACCGGACGTCGAGCAAAGCCGCAACAATCGCGGCATATCGGTCACGGTTGGCCGCACCACCGTCAAGGCGCTGATCCTCAGCCATTGTCGTCACCGCCCGAACATCGTTGGTCACTCACGGTGCGAGTGAGCGTATTCCAGTCGAGCCCAGCAGTGCGAGACCTTCGAGTGGCTTTGACATCCTGGGACCACAAGCGAACCGGAACGAAACGGATAAAGACCCTGTGGGGTGACGGCATTCGGGCGAACGCATAGTCATTTCTGACTGGCCTTGTCGAGGTAGCCCAAAAGACATCCGGTTCGACTATCGAATGGGCCTTGACTTGCCCCGATCTTGACCGATTCACTCCTTCTCAAGTGACGCTCGTTACATGTGTTCTTCATGTGGCGGTCGTCGCCCGCACCCCGAGAGTCCCCCCAGTTTCCCGGGTTGCGAAGACAACTGAAGAGGGCGAGACGGAGATCGACGAAAGTTCTACCTCGTCGTGACGCATGAACTCCAAGCGGAGCGCATCTCGCACGGGCGTTAGCGGAGGCCCGTGACGTGATTTGCAAGGAGTTGGAATACATGTCGAAGATCACCGCTATCGTCGAGAAGATCGTTGCTGGTGCCTGCTTGCGTTGGGCCTGAACACAACAACCGGTTTTCGTCTCGCCCTCATCACTTCCCCTGTCGAGGTGTGGCGTGCGATCGATGCCCCGCGTGGCGATGGCGTACATATTTGCCATCATGTTGCTCGCGGTTGGCGTGCTCGTTTCCGCTCTCACCCACGGTGGGCTGGCCTGGTCGACTATTGCTTTTCTCGCCTTGTTGTACTGGGTTGCCGACTGCGCCCCTGTTGCTACCAAGATTCGTTCGTTGACCGTCTCGACCGGGTTTCCGGTGGCATTGGCGGCCGTGTTGTTGCTCAGCCCGGCCGCGAGTTCGCTGGTTTGCATCGTCGGTGCATTGACAGGCCCGGCCTCGGTGTCTTGGTACAAGCGGGCGTTCAACGCTTCGCAGATGATGCTAAGTGCGCTGGCCGCGGGCCTGGTCTACGGCGTGGTGCCCGGAAGCCATGCAGACGGGTTTTCGAACGCGCATTTCCCCGAGGTGTTGCCGGCCGTCGTGCTGGCCGGCCTCGCGTTCTGTGTCGTCAACTACGTCCTTGTGGCAACGGCGATAACGCTCGCCGCCCGCTTGCGATTCGCGAGTGTCTGGTGGAAAGGCGTTTCTGAAATTGCATTGCCGGGCTTGGGTTACGGTCTGCTCGGTCTGGTTATCGCTGTCCTCTGGACCAATGGCGTCGGCGCGGTTGCGGGCGCCTTGGTGTTGGCTCCGATGCTCATTGCTCGGTGGGCTTTCCAGCAGTACGGCGAGCAGCACAAGGCCTATGAAGCGACCGTCGCATCGTTGATCCGGGCCGTGGAGACGAAGGATTACTACACCCGCGGTCACAGCGAGCGCGTTGCGCAGGCGTCCGTTCTCTTGGCTGAGCAGCTTGGCATGCGTGAAGACCGTCTCGAAATGCTGCGTTACGCGGGAATGCTGCACGACGTCGGAAAGCTTGGCGTGCCCACGAAATTGCTGCAAAAGACCGGGCCGTTGAACGACGCCGAATTCGCAGCTATCAAGATGCACCCGAGTCGCGGCTTCGACATGGTTAGCGGCATTTCGTTCCTCGATGAAGCGACGCTCGGGATCAAGCACCATCACGAGCGCGTCGACGGCCTCGGATATCCAGACGGCCTTGTAGCCGACGAAATCCCAGAGTTTGCAAGGGTTATTGCGGTCGCCGACGCGTTCGACTCGATGACGTCGACCCGTTCCTATCGCAGTGCCCGAAGTGTCGAAGCGGCAATCGTTGAGCTTCGCCGCTGGGCCGGCACTCAATTCGATGCGGCAATGGTCGAAGCGTTGATTGCGGCGGTCGAGGTACACGGTTGGCAGCCGAAGGTCGACGTCACAGGCGAACCGGTTGACCCCGCTGTACTTGTTTTTGCCGACCACGACGACCCGACTGGCGACCTCGCTGCCGCCATTGGCTACCAGTCACACGGGCTGCGTGCCGAGGTGTCGTGACCGTGACCACCCTGCCTGGCGTCAACGACGAGTCAGATGACGGCGCGTTGGTCAGCCGGCTTCTCGTCGCAGCAACTGGTGTCGGTGCCGTTGTCGCCCTGATCGTCACGCTCCTTCACGGCGTCGAGCGGCTTGACGTCGCCGTCTTGTTCATCGGATTCGGCGCTGTGGGCGAACTGATGCACGTGCGACTGCCGGGCGGCCGCCCCGCGTATCCAATCGCGTCGGCAACTGCCATCGGCTACGCAATGCTGTTCGACGTAGGCGGACGGCCGCTCGCGCTAACTCTTGCGCAAGTGATCGCAGTGGTTGCCTTTGCATGCGGGATCGGTTGCGCAGTTCAACTGATTGCCGGACGGCGCCCACACTTGCCACTGGTCGCGCGCCGGATCGTCACCGCCGCAGTGGTCGCGATCGCTTTCCGGCTCACCGCACCGAAGCGGCTTACCACCTTGCCGTTCTCGCAGTACAAGCAACAATTGCGTTGGGTCGCCTTGCTGATGGTGGCCATCGTCGCGCTCGCGTGTATCGCCGATTTGTGTCTCGCGGCGCTCGTCCGGTCGACTGCTCGCCACTCCGCGTTCGGTTGGAACTTGCGTGACGAAGTCGGTGCAACGACAGGCCTTTGGACGGCGGTAGGTGCAACTGGTGTGCTCACCGCGCTTGCCACGCCGTCCATGAATCTTTATGCATTACCGACTTTTTGCGTCCCGCTTTTGCTCACGCAGTTTGCGTTCCGTCGGTATGCGGCCATCCGTACCACGTACCGCCAGACGATCCGGTCGCTGTCGCGGGTGACCGAAGTGGGTGGCTACGTCGAGGAAGGTCATGCGCACCGGGTGGGTGTACTCGCGGTCGCAGTCGGGCGCGAAATCGGACTCACCGAAAGTGCGATCGTCGAACTCGAGTATGCCGCTTTGTTGCACGACATCGGCCAGTTGTCGTTGACCGATCCGATTCCCGGCGGTTCGACGCTCGTGGTTGCACCAGTCGAGCGGCGGCGAGTTGCCGAACTCGGTGCCGACGTGATCAAGACCACCGGTGTGCTCGACCGGGTTGCTGGCATCGTGGCCAGGCAGGCAGACCCCTACCGGCGCCACCGCGAGGCCGCCGACGAGACGCTGCCGGTCGAGAGCCGCATCATCAAGGCGGTCAGTGCCTATGACGACCTCGTCGGCAAGAGCGGTAGCCGTGACGCCAGCGCCGATGCTCTCGAGCGGTTGCGCCTCGGCATGGCCTACGAGTACGACCCGCAAGTCGTCCAGGCGCTCGCCCAGGTGCTCGGACGGCGCAAAGAGCGGCTGCGCCAAATTTCGGGCTGATTTTTGGTGTGCGTCGCACTGCGGTAGCCGATCCGGCGCACCGGTAGGTTCAGGATCTGTCGAAACGAGCACGGCTGCGGAGCAGTCGTGCCGAGCGAGAGGTCTTTGCCGGTGTTCGAGTCCGTTCTGATCGCCAACCGCGGTGAGATCGCCAGGCGGGTGATCCGCAGCGTGCAGCGCATGGGCCTGAAGGCAATTGCGGTCTATTCCGAGGTCGACGCCGACCTGCCGTTCGTGACCGAGGCCGACGACGCCGTGCTGCTCGGGGCGGCCGCGCCGTCCGAGAGCTACCTCGACATCGCGAAGGTGGTCGAGGCCGCCGCTCAGTCGGGCGCCCAAGCGGTGCATCCCGGTTACGGCTTTCTCTCCGAGAACGCCACGTTCGCCCAAGCCGTTATCGATGCCGGCCTGGTCTGGATCGGCCCTTCGCCGTCCGCGATCGTTGCCATGGGCGACAAGGTCGCGGCCCGCAACCTGGTCGGCGA